>JABLTT010055981.1_pt1 | contig 10489 bp, 5 predicted proteins | sample 7160061 | NCBI WGS metagenome assembly JABLTT01 (sample SAMN14651232, study PRJNA627086) | human gut metagenome | isolation source: feces | host: Homo sapiens | reverse complement strand
CCGTTACATCACCCGGAAGTAGTGGTGGCGGTGGCGGAGGAGGCGGAGGAGGCGGCAACTCAGGCCGTGTAACCCCATCAACCGATGGCGGCCCAGGAGCAGTAACCATCATGCCAGAAGACGTACCGTTGGCACAGCTTCCAGGTTCACCAGTTGACCCAACAGTGATTGATGACGGAGAAATCCCGTTGGCAGCACTGCCAAAGACAGGACAGAGTTCTGTTAAATCAACACTTACAATGATGATGTCCGGCATCTTCCTGATGCTGACAGCCATGAGCAAGAAGCGGAAAGAAGAGGATTCCTGATAATCATTAATCAAGGATAAGTTACAGGTAACAAAAGCATAAGAGAGGGCGGCGCCTTACGGCTGAAGGATTATCAGCCGGAGGGTGCCGTCCCTTTTTTGCGTAAAAATCAATCCCGGTTTTATGTAATCGAAGCCCACGGGAGGTAAATCCCATGACCAAGCATAAATGATTTAAAAGATAAAAATCAATTTACAGAATTTCCTAAAATGTAACTGGTTTGTAACCTGCATTTGTTATACTGTCCCTAGATAACAAAAATCCTGATTTTGGAAATAGAATGTAAGAAAGGGGAAACAGTATGGAAGGAAAGAAAACAGCCAGGGCGATTGTAAGAAGCATGCACAGTGTGCAGAGAAGGTTCCTTGCATTTGTACTTGCGGCTGCAATGACCATCACAAATGTAGGCGTAAATGTGAATACGGCGTATGCAGCCAGTTCATCGGAACCAGTTACATTTTCAATGAGCGGCTCACAGCTTGTGCAGGCCATTGAAGACGCGATTGCCAATGGTAATGAAGTCACAGCAGATGACCTTGATTTCACCAATGGAAAGATTGCTGAATTTGAGGAATTATTATTTGGGGAGGGAAAGATTTACGAAGCATTCCCTGAGCCGGAAGGCGGCAGTATGGATGCAGAACTCCGCGTGTTTGTACGCCTGCCTGAAGATGCAGATGACATGTATATGGTAACTGGCGATGAGGAGATTATTTTCTTATATGTCAATAACGGTGATGACACCATCAGCTGTACCACTGAAATCACAAGAATGGATGATGGTAAGGAAAAGGTCAAAAAGACCAAGCGCGTAACGGTAAAGAGTTATGAGTCGGCATATGGTGATGAGGAAGTAAATTTTATTTCTAAACCAGCCGAGACACCGGCACCCGAAGAAAACCAGGGACCATCTGCAGAAGAAACAACTGCTCCTGCAGAAACCGTGAATCCAGATGGGACAACAGTACCGGATGAGGACGGAACCGCAGCAGCTCCGGAGGAGACAACAGCCGCAGAAGAAAGCACATCTTCTGAGAGCACAACCGCACCGGAGGAAACAGATACACAGGAGGAAACCACGGCAGCTCAGGAAGAAAGTCAGACAGAGCCCCAGACAGGGTCAGATGCCGCTGAACCTACCGAAGAAAAAACTCCTGAAACAGAAGCTCCCCAGCTGGATGAAACAGAAGCCTCTGAAACAGATGCCCCACAGCCGGATGAAACAGAAGCCCCGGAAACAGAGGCGCCAAAAGCAGAGTCTCTTGAAACAGAAACATCCAAGCCTGAATCAACCGGACCAGTGGCATCTATTATGCGTCATTACGCACCGGTAGTTGCAGATAATGAGAACGGAGATGCAGCGCCGGAGCCGAAGGAAGAGACAGATGCTCCAGAGGCAAAGGAAGACACAGAAACTCAGGAGCCGGAGAAAGAGGAAGAACCCAATGCAACAGAGGCGCCGGAAAAAGAAGAGGCAGCCGTTGGCAAGGACGAGACAACGGAAGCAATAGAGGGAACCACAGAGACAACCGAAGCAGCTGGTTCAGCCGAATCCCCACAGGCTTCCGAAGAGTCAGCAGAAGGTACTGATGCAGAAGCAGACAAAGAAACCACTGTACCGGATACAGAAGAGACAACCGCGGCTTCAGAAGAGAGCGGTTTCACGGATAACAGTGAAAGCAAGGCGGATGTATCTTCAGAGCCGGAAGGAACAGTTGGAACAGCTACATCATCCACAGCCCAGCAGACAGAAGAAAGCCCTTCGGAAGAGAAGCATGTTTCCAAGGCTGGCACCACGGATTTGGTTGGAATGGGGTATTGCTCCACTGCAAAGGTATATGCAGCTACACTCAACCAGCTGAAGGCTTTAGATGATTTTGACGGATACAAGGTATCCTATGCCGTATACCCAGAGGCAAGCGCACGTATCGTGGAAGGCCTCAGGGGCGTGGAAGAGGGAGGAACATTAACATTTGGCGTAAAGAACCAGCTTGGTTCTGCCATTGATTATGTTTCTGTAAATGATGAGATTATCGAGGCGGATGCAGTTGTTGATAATGAAAATGGTTCCCAGACCGCATGGTATTCGGTTCCGGATATCTATGAAGAGCAGGATGTAGAAGTTTATATGAATGAGACCATGGCCCATCCCGCGGTTGAACTGGAACCTATTGTGATGGACGACGGTGTAATCATTTATATCAGCGCTGATGAAGGCGTTCTTCCTGTTGGAGTAACAGCATCTGCTGCAAGGGTAAGTGAAGATGTTGAAAATGCAGTAAAAGAAACTGCACAGGCAGACGCGGAAGGCAAAATTGTTTCATCTGTCATGGCTTATGACATTAACCTCTGGTTAGGCGATAAGCTGCTGGATTCAGATATCTGGGGCGGAAGCAAGCGGGTAAGGGTAACATTTGCAGGCGCTCCTGTGGAAGAGCAGAATGCCCAGTCCGACAAAGTTGAGGTCATGTATGTTGAGACTGTCCAGGACAATGATAAGGAAGAAAAAGAAAAGGTAGCTGCACAGGAGATTGACGTTCAGGCGGCAGATATTGTAAATGTTGAAGCGGTTGGCGCCTCTGTTGACGAAGCAAGCGTATCTTTTGAAGCAAAACATTTCTCCATCTATGCTATCGTAGGAACTGAACAATACAAGAATTCCTATACCATGTATGCAGGGCAGACCATAAGGCTGGAAGCACGCAATGCCCTGATTGGAGGGACGTGGACTTCATCTGACCCAAGTGTAGTAAGCGTGGAGGAGAGCGGAACTGTCTGGTATCCATATGCGTTTGTACATGCCAAAGATACAAGCGGTAAAACTGTAACACTCACCTATTCATATGGATGGAATGGCCGTTACAAGCAGAAATTTGAGATTACGGTAAAGAAGCATGAGGTTAAAGCATATTTCTATGTTCAAAGACCTGGAATGGATCCTGATTCTTTGGAAAATAAAGACTGGAAATATGTAGGATATGGAAACATTGATGTAAGCGGTATTAAGAACCAGCATGGAACGGATATGGTAGGGGGAGAGGGGCATTACAGCCTTGATAATCCGGCCGGCAGAGTCATTAATTATCCGTCTGATACCAACATCAAGAAAATCATAGCAGATCTTTATGGGGTCAATGTTAATGATATTGATGTGGAAATATCATATTCACCATATAAGATAACCTATCCAATGGGATGGGTGGATGCAGATAATAATCCACATGATCAAGGAAAGGCAGTTTACCATGTGGATATGACAGCCAGCGTCACTACCAGGGAAAAGGCTACGGCAACCTATTGGTTATGGGATGCAGGCGAACAAGGCTATCAGCCTGTTGAGAGTCATGATGTAAGTATCGGAGACAAAACATCTCCGAAAAAAGTATATGATGATGTAAAGACAGTGGACGGAGTGGAATATCGGTTCAGCGGATGGTACGCAGATGCGGAGCGCAGCCAGGCGGTGGGATTCCCGTACCAGGTTGACAAGATGGTTAATTTCTATGCCAAATATATTCCGAATCCATTTATAACGATTTATTATGAGGCCGTAGGCGGAGGCAGCGTATCCCCAAGCACAGATCAGTTTATGGCATATACAGAAGGGCCGGCAGGCTCAACAGGCACAACGCCTCTGGGATATGAATTCAAGGGCTGGTTTAACAATGATATGGGACTTGGAACCCCCATTTCTACCAATCTCAAATTCACACCCAGCAAGCCGGCAGGCGGCTGGACAGACGGAATGACCTTCTACGCGGTATGGGAGGGGAATAGCGACGCCCTTACCTATGATGCCAACAAAGGCACCGGAGAAATGTCTGCAAGTACTGGAAATGTGGGAAGTGAAGTAGCGGTAAAGGAAAACCAGTTCACCAGACAGGGATATTACTTTGCGGGCTGGAACACAAAAGCAGACGGAACCGGCACCACATACATGCCAGGTGAAAACTATACACTGACAGCAGGTGATGATATTCTGTTTGCAGTATGGAAGGAAGTAGGGACCTTTAAGGTTTGGGCATACTATCCTGATACAAATCCAGACCTCAGTTACGGGGATTATATTAACATTTATGAAGATTATGGCCCGGATAATGCACCTCTGACTTACAAAAAGAATGGAACACAGAGCGGGGAGAACCTGACCCTTGAAGGTATAAATGAAATTCTGGCATACAGCAAGGCCGAGACGGAAGCGAATCATATGGGAGCTAAAATCAGTTCCGTATATCTTCAGTATGAGACAAATGCAGGATGGTCCAAAGCGATTTATGCGACATTAAAAGACAGTAAAGCTATTGCATTTGATGGGTTAGATGATGAAGTATTCCATGAAGGCAAAGAGTCACGCCTGCATATCACTTACAAACTTCCTAGAACTGTCCAGGTTGAATATTGGAAGAATATAGGTACAGGTTATGAACTGGTGCCTTCTGAAGGATATGGAATTGGTCCGGATTTCGTATATGCTTATGATTATATCAGTATTTCAGAGACCAGCACATCCAGCCAGGATATTATAAAAGCGGTTCCGGCCTCACTGCGGGGCTACAGTACTGGTAAAGTAGTCTTTAAGACAGGAACTGATGTGCCATCAGGGGAAGAGGATGACTTAGGGAAGAGTTTCCGCGTAAAGGATACCAGGGCGGCTCAAAGAATCTGTATCTTATTAGAGGAAAATGAGGATGTAACCCTGACTTACGTAGCAGGCCTTGGCGGCAGCGTGAATCCTGCAAGTGAGACAGTGGCTCCTGCCACCGGCATTGCAAAAGGTTCCGCAGCAAAGGCATCACCAGGATATCACTTTGTGAACTGGACAGTGGCTGACAAAGTAGTGGGAACCAATGTCTCCTTAGAGAGACAGGAAATAGATGCAGTGGCAAAAGCCAGCGGCGTTTATAAAGCCACCGAGTTTAAAGCTAATTTTGAAGAGGATGCAGATATAACCATCAACTATGTGGCAGCTAAGGGTGGAAATGTCGATTTATCAAGTGAAACCCTTGCCCCGGCAACCGGAAAACCGGAAGGATCCAAAGCAGTTGCAAAAGATGGATATGTATTTACCCATTGGACAGATACGGCTGGTGCAAAGGTAGGAGTAGATGCAGACTTTATTCCGAAAAAGAATCCTGAAACCCAGGTATTTGAAGCAGATACCTATACAGCGCATTTTGCCATAAGAGGCGACCTGAGTTATAAGGTTGAATACTACTATGACGGAGTGTTAGGGGAAGTTGATTCCAAAGATAATGTTGTATTTGGAACAGACATTCCATTTACCACCGTACCAAGAGATTTTAATGGCAGGAATTATATCTTCGAAAGCGCCAATGGTCCTAAGACAGTAGGTTCTGACAGCAATGTTAATCTTGTAAAGGTATATTATGTATTAGATGAAATTGGTGTGGAGATTCCTCAGAACCCAGATGGGATACCTGATAAATATCAGATAACCTTCACCTTTGTAACTGGCAATAATGGAACTGTAAGCGGGACCACAAGTGAGGTACACACCATCCAGCAGATAACCAGGGACCCGGAAACCAATGAGATTATCAAGGTCGGCAGCGTGACACCGGCCCATCCAAGGGCTAACGTCACGGCAGCAGCCAACAGCGGGTATGCATTCAGCAACTGGAGCATAGACGGAAATGCAGGTAAAACGTACAATAACACAGATGCAATCCAGGCAGATGCATTTGTTCATGACACCACATTTATAGCAAACTTCAGAACCGCTGGCGGAAGCGGCGGCAATGGAGGCGGTGGGGGCGGAAGCAACTCCGGCGGTCCGGGACGTTTTTCGCAGTCCGATGACAGCGGTCCGGGAGCAGTGAACATTGCACCCCAGGATGTGCCGTTAGCGCCACTGCCCGAGACACCGTTTGACACTACCCTGATTAATGATGATGAAATACCTTTGGCACCTCTGCCAAAGACTGGCCAGGGTTCAGTTAAGTCAACCTTAACCATGGTGATGTCCGGTATATTGCTGATGCTGACCGCTATGAGCAAAAAGCGGAAAGATGAGGATGCCTGAATCAGGCATAACTGAATCAGCCATAACTAAAAGAACCAATCTAAAAGGAATCAATCCAAAAGGCAGCGCCTGATAGCTGGAATACGGCTGGAAGGCGCTGCCTTCCTTTTTGCCTTAACAGGAAGAGTGCAATGGAAAAACCCGCCTCATCTTTATGACATTTGTCAGGGACATTGACAATTCCCCATCAATCAAGTATTATAATTATATTCTTACATATTTACAAAGATTAAATCATTTAATTAATATGTGCATTCGCACATTCTGGCAGTTTCTGCCGAACAATCACATTTCTATCAAACGGCAGGAATCCAGGATGACAGTTATTTTTTAATCCGTCTGAAATCCTGCCTGTATAAGGAGGTACGGATGAAGAGAAAGACATTTATGTCAGAGGAGCTTGAGGCAGCCGGAATCAATGTACAGTATGATGCCCATGCTAAAAGGGTTCTGGGCAGCAGGCAGGTCCTGGCCAGGATATTACAGGGAGCGGCAGAGGAGTACAGAGGGTATTCCGCGGAGGAGATTGGAGCATGGATAGAGCCTGATATCCATATTGAGTGGCCTGGTGCGGCCGGGAAGCGGCTCTGCGGACCGGATGATTTGTATGAACGCACCTGCTTATGTGGGCAATGCCATGTCAGAATACCGGATAACGAAAACGGATGTCATGGGCAGGATACCGGAGCTGAAATCCAGCTATGATAAGCTGTCGGTAGTCATCATATGTCTGGATGGGAGGAACGCGGGTGATTCTAAGGGAAGCCTCCATGGCTTTTTAGGCACACTGCTGTCACCGGACATGTCGGTGGATGAAAAGAGAGGGATTCTGGAGCAGGACTATGGCATGAAGATGGAACAGGAACTGGAAGAGGAGTTGAGGCAGATGTGTAATTTGAGTGAAGCAATTGAGGAGAGAGGGTTTAGTAAGGGGTTTAGCCAGGGAATAAGCGAGGGAATTGAAGACTTTGCGGCATTGACGGAAAATCTGTTAAAGGAGTCCAGACTCGGGGATCTGCAGAGGGCTGTAAAGGATGAGGCGTTCCGCAGTCAGCTTTTTGAGGAATATAATATAAAATCAAGGTAGAAGCAGGACGGTTTGGTCTGCCAAAGGAGATATATGTCAAAGAAAACAATGAAAGCAGTAGTGTACAAACACACAGGAACCATTGCGCTTGAGGAGCGGCCGTTACCAGGACTGCTGGATTCCAGGGATGCGGTCATAAAGGTGACATTGACCACAATCTGTTCCAGCGATATCCACATCCAGCACGGGGCAGTCCCAAGGGCGGTTCCGGGAACTATCCTTGGACACGAATTTGTGGGGATTGTGGACCAGGTGGGGAAGGATGTAAAACGGTTTAAGCCCGGAGACCGGGTTGCGGTTAATGTGGAAACATTTTGCGGGGAATGTTTTTTCTGCAAAAGGGGTTATGTGAATAACTGTACGGATGAGCACGGAGGCTGGGCCCTGGGATGCCGTATTGACGGAGGACAGGCTGAATACGTAAGGGTACCGTTTGCGGATAACGGCCTTACCCCTATTCCTGATAATGTGACGGATGAAGATGCCCTGTTTACCGGCGATATCCTGTCCACCGGGTACTGGGGAGCCTCCCTGGCTGAAATCAGACCGGCTGATACGGTTGCCGTGATTGGGGCGGGCCCCACAGGGCTGTGTACCCTTATGTGCGCAGGATTGTATGGTCCGGCCCGGGTGATTGCAATCGATGTTTCAGATGAGCGTCTTGAGCTTGCTAAGAAACAGGGACTGGCGGATGTCATACTTAACCCACTTAAGCAGGATGTGGTTCAGGAAGTGCTCCGGCTTACAGAGGGGCGGGGAGCGGATGCGGTCCTGGAGGCAGCCGGCGGCAAAGACACCTTTAAGACTGCCTGGAAGATTGCAAGGCCCAATGCGGTGGTCTGCGTGGTGGCTATGTATGAGGAGGCCCAGGTCATCCCTCTTCCGGATATGTATGGGAAAAACCTTGTTTTTAAGACAGGGGGAGTGGACGCTTCCTGCTGCGGGGAAATCATGGAACTGATCCGCACCGGCAGGCTTAATACCAGCTGTCTGATCACACACCGCACCACGCTGGAACATATCATGGAAGCCTATGATATATTCAGTAATAAAAAGGACCATGTCATCAAATATGCGGTGAAGGTTGGGTGATGCGGCATATTTACAATATTTTTACACAGCCAATATAGTGATAGAAAATAACGGGTAAATGTTGTATGATAGAGAGAGCGGATTCATGATGGTCTGCTTTCTCTTTTTAAGAGTATTTTTAAACGGGAAATGAGGTGTTATCTTGCAGCAGGCAAATACAGACATGATAAAGGGCAGCATATTCAAATCCATACTATGGTTTTCCATTCCGCTGTTGATTGGCAATTTCTTTCAGCAGCTTTATAATACCGTGGATTCCTATGTGGTGGGGAATTTTGTGGATACCAATGCCCTGGCGGCCGTGGGGGCGTCCACGCCGGTGATTAACATGCTGGTTGGCTTTTTCATGGGCTTATCTGCGGGCGCGGGCGTGGTCATATCCCAGTATTTCGGCGGACGCCGGAAGGAAGATATGAGTAAGGCGGTCCATAGCTCCATTGCGCTTACGGCACTTCTCAGCGTGGTGTTTACCGTGGCCGGGATGCTTTTTACAAAGCCCCTTCTCAGGGCCATCGGGGTGCCGGAGGAGGTGCTGCCGCATTCCTCCCTGTATCTGACCATTTATTTTGCAGGGATGACATTCTCCCTGTTTTATAATATGGGGTCGGGTATCCTGCGCGCAGTGGGGGATTCCCGGCATCCCCTTATCTATCTGGCAGTTGCCAGCCTTGTGAATATTGCGCTGGACTTCCTGTTTGTGTGCGGGTTCCATATGGGGATAGCAGGTGTGGCCATTGCCACCATCATAGCCCAGGCCGTGAGCTCGGCCATGGTCATGTACAAGCTTATGCATACCCAGGAGGATTATAAACTGGAACTGCGCAAGATACATTTTCATAAAAAGATGGTTAAGAAAATCATCGCCTTCGGATTCCCCGCAGCCCTTCAGCAGAGTATTACATCTTTTTCCAATGTAATCGTGCAGTCCTACATCAACCGGTTTGGCGCAACTGCCATGGCTGGCTATTCTGCGGCCATCAGGATTGACGGGTTCCTCCAGCTGCCTCTGCAGAGTTTTAATATGGCCATTACCACGTTTGTGGGACAGAATATCGGGGCAAAGCAGTACCGGCGTGTGAAGAAGGGAATCTGGGCCGCATGGGTGATGAGTTCCCTGGTCATCCTGGTTGGTTCCGTGGGCATGTATTTCTTTGCGCCTTACCTGATTGGCGTTTTCACGGACGATGTACAGGTGATTGCCAATGGAAGCGGTATGCTGCGCATCTTCTCCTATGCATATATTGTGCTGCCGGTGGTACAGATCCTGAACGGGGCCCTGCGCGGCGCCGGACTTTCCAAGATTCCCATGTATTTCATGCTGGGATGCTTTGTTGTGCTGAGGCAGATTTATCTTATGATAGCAGTTCCTTTGACCAACAACCTGTTTGTGGTAATGACCGGCTGGCCGGTTACATGGGTGATATGCGCCATTGGGATGCTGGCGTATTATCTGAAGGCGGACTGGCTGCCTGAGGAGGCAGCGGCAGCACAGAAAAAGGAAGTGAAATAGCGGGAGGCTTTGTTCAGCCCTCCCACATTTCTTTAATCGTGAGTTTCTTTAATCGTGTGTTTCTTTAATTCTGAGTTCCTTTAATCCTGCATACCTCTGATCCTGCACACCGCCCGCCCCTCGTGGGCGTCCAGGGTCAGGCTGGCCCCGCATTTCCTGACGTCATACACCTTTACAATCCGAAGCATTTCCGGCTCATCCGGGCACAGCCCTGCCAGTATCTCCGGGCAGCCTGCCAGCAGCTCCGGCTGATAAAGACGGGTCTTGCTGTTGTCATTGATGGCGCCGTAGTAGACATCTGCCTCCACCATGTCCTGGAACATGTGGCTGCCATAGGACAGTTCCGGGTGGTATCCTGCCTTATCATAGGCAACTTCGCAGATGGCGTTGAACTGGCTGATTTCCGAGTAAGCTACCGGGACACCCAATTCAGGTGACGAGGTGCCGAT
>JABLTT010076081.1_pt1 | contig 10500 bp, 10 predicted proteins | sample 7160061 | NCBI WGS metagenome assembly JABLTT01 (sample SAMN14651232, study PRJNA627086) | human gut metagenome | isolation source: feces | host: Homo sapiens | reverse complement strand
TCCTCCCCAGGACAGCCTTGCCCGTGGGCCACTCCTTCGGCCTCCTCTACGATCGCGGGAAAAAAGCACTGGCAATGGGGCAGGCAAGCCTGGGCAAACCTGCGGCGCTCTTCGGTCAAGGGAAAGGGGACATGGTCCAGCAGATAGAGATCTTGTTCTGCCAGCATACGGCCCCAAGTGAGGCCCGCATGGTAGTGATCTTGGTGAAATTCCAGATGTTGCATTCGATTCGATCTCTCCCAACGTGAAATGAAGTGGTTGGCCAACCCATGTCCCAGCATAGAAGAAATAAAAAATATTGTCAAGCAGAAAAGGAAACGAAAACAAAAAGGAATTTTTAATTTAAAATATACGAAAAGAGAAAGAAAATAGAGGAAGAGATCTCATGAAGTGGCGCAACGGTAAGACGTATACGCAGAATGTAAACTAATTTTTAATTTATAGTTGACATTTTGGCGGCGGATGGTATACTGGGGCAAGAGGAGGCGAAGGGATGGAAAACACAAAAGAGCGGATCTTATCGCTGCTGGAACACGTCCGGGGCGACAGCCGGTCCGGGCAGCAAATGGCGGAACAGCTGGGGGTCACCCGGGCTGCGGTATGGAAAGCCATCGACCAACTGAAAAAAGAGGGGCATCGGATCGAGGCGGTCAACAACCGGGGGTATTGCCTGCTGCCGGAAAGCGACGTGTTGACCAAAAGCGCCATGGAGCCCTGGCTGCCCGCAAGCTATGATGCAGGGCTGCTGCACGTATACAGCGAAGTGGATTCCACCAACGACCGGGCCAAAAAGCTGGCGGCCCAAGGCGCGCCGGAAGGGACCGCCGTTGTGGCCGCCCGGCAGACGGCGGGGAAAGGGCGAAGGGGCCGTTCCTTTTTTTCGCCGGAGGGAGGCGTATACCTCAGCCTGGTGCTGCGGCCTGCTTTGCCGGCAGAGCAGAGCACCCGCATTACCACAGCGGCCGCCGTGCAGGTCTGCCGGGTCATCGAACAGGTCTGCGGCAGGCAGCCGGCCATCAAATGGGTCAATGACCTGCTGCTGGATGGGCGGAAGATCTGCGGGATCTTGACCGAAGCATCCCTGGATCTGGAGACGGGGTCCCCGGAATATGTGATCTTGGGGGTGGGCGTCAATCTGTACAGTGCCGGATTTCCAGAAGAGCTGCAGCCCATTGCCGGCGCACTGTACCAAAAGCTCCCCCAGGGGATGACGCGGGGGCGGTTCGCAGCCGGCCTGCTGGCGGCGCTGCTGGACCTTTCCAGCCAATGCATCCAGCCCTGGGTGATCCAAGAATACCGGGCTCGGTGCCCCATGGTGGGGCAGACCGTGCAAATCGTGGGAAGCGGACGGCAGGGGGTCGTGGAGGCCATCACCGACCAATGCGGTCTGCGGCTCCGCTTTGCCGATGGCACAGAAGAAGAAATGCAGTCCGGCGAAGTGAGCGTGCGGCCGGTGGAAGGATGAGATATGAAACATCAGACAAAAGCCATGACACTGTGCGCCCTGTTTGCCGCCCTGACGGCGGTATGCGCCCAGATATCCATCCCGCTGCCCGGTGGCGTGCCGTTGAGCCTGTCGGTGGCGGCGGTCTACTTGACCGGCCTTCTGCTTGCGCCCGGCTGGGCTGCCGCCAGCCAAGTGGTCTATCTGCTGCTGGGGGCCTTTGGCATGCCGGTATATGCCGGTTTTTCCAGTGGCATGGGGGTGCTTTTTGGCCCGACCGGTGGCTACCTGTTCGTCTATCCACTGATGGCACTGGCGGTTTCCCTGGGTGTGCGGCGCTGGGGAAAGGGATGGGCGCCGGCGGCTGGCTCCATGCTGGCGGCTCTGGCGCTGTGTTATGCCGCCGGAACGCTGTGGTATGCTGCGGTGGGAGGAGTTACCCTGTGGCAGGCAGCTGCTGTCTGTGTGCTGCCCTTCGTGCCGGTGGATCTGGTGAAGATCCCGCTGGCCATTGCGGTGGGCAGCCGCTTGGATCTCCATGGGAGACAGGCGCAAAGGCAGGTGGACCGGAACTGATCGATCAAGTAGGGAATGAAAAAGCGGACGCTACAGCGTCCGCTTTTTTGTGAGCAAAGAACGATACAGCCGCCAGCCGGCCCAGTGGAGGGTCACAGCAAGTGCAGCAGCTGAGATAGGCCATAGGCGACCCCGTCTTCTTCGTGGGAGCGGGTGACAAATCGAGCCGCTTGGCGGGCGGCTTTGCATCCGTCTGCCATGGCGACGGAATTTTCATAGGCGGCCAGCATGGGGACGTCGTTTTGGTCGTCTCCAAAGACGGCGATCTCATCGGGCTGCCAATGGCGCTGCTGGCGGATCCATTCGATGGCATGGTATTTGCTGGCCTGGCGGCCGGTCATTTGAATGACTTTTCCCTGGTCTGTCCAATAGAACTGGGCATGGGGGCGGCACAATGCCTCCAGGGAAGAGGCAAGGGAAGGGGGCAGGGGGGTGACGCTATCCACCAGGTTTTCATAAAACAGCAGGATCTTGATGGTATGACCGGCGCAGTCCTTGCCGATGGGGACTACGTCCGGCGGCTCCAATCCCCAAGGGGCATAGGCAAAATCGGCCAGAGGATAGCGGAAAGCATGCCGGCCCTGCTCCATCTGCAAAGCGATGTTCAGCCCAGGGTATGCCGCGGCTGCATCCATACAGGCGTCCACCACAGATGGCGGCAGATGGATGTACCGGGTCTGCCGCTCCAGTTGGATGCAGGCGCCATTGCAGTATACGCCGCCATCGAACAGCTGGAGCACCGCAGGCCCCCAGCCCAGCATGCGCTCCAGCAGAGGGGGACGCGCTGTGGCAAGAAACAGCTGGAGGCCTTTGGCGCGGCACGCCTGCAGCGCGGCGGCGTTGGCCGGGGAAAGGCATTTCTGCCCGTTCAGCAGTGTACCGTCCAAATCAAAAAAGAGCCCGCGGATCATGATTCACCTCCAAGTTTAAATGGCATTGAATGATACAAAGCAATCAAATTAGAATTGGATAAAAATTTTTCACAGTATAGCACGGGCAACAGTGCCAGTCAAGTACGCGGAAAAAACACATTTGTTTTCTGTGAGAAGTACTCTGTTTTTTAATAAACTGTGAAGGAATATGAATAATATATAAAGTGCACAAAAAATAATCGGAAACAAAGAAAATAATATTGAAATTGAACATAGAATGTGGTAGCATGAAACCAAGATCCATAGACTCCGCAGAGGCGGAGAAAACCCGGCAAATCCCTTGCGAAAAATGAGTGTGGAGAGAGGAAGAGAGGGATCGTGCATGAAGAAGTATTTCAAGGATTGGAAAGTCTTTGCCCTGTGCTTTGGCATGGTGGTGGTCAGCGAGCTGATCGGCTCCAAGCCCGTCAAACTGGGCCCAGTCAGTTTTACGCTGCTGCCCATGTTGTACGCCTTGCTTTTGGGCATCGTCCTGTTTAAGGTCAAGGTGATCGACCAGGAATCCATGAAGACCGCTTCACCCTACATCACCATTTCCGTGATGTTTCTCACCGCCAAGATGGGCTCTTCCATCGGGCCGGAATTGGGTAAGCTGTTTGAATCCGGTGCGGCGCTGATCGTGCAGGAGATCGTGAAAAAATTCATATTTGTGTTTATATCCGTCCCTGTGGGCGTGTTGATCCTCCGCATGGGGCGCGAGGTAGTGGGTTGTGGTTTTTCCACCAACCGTGAAAACGCCATCGCCATTGTGGGCAACCTGTATGGGTTGGATTCGGCGGAAGGCCGCGGCGTCATGGGCGGCTACATCACCGGCACAGTGCTGGGCACCATATTCTCCGGCCTGCTGGCTTCGCTGGTCTGTGGGCTGGGCATTTTCCACCCCTATGCGCTGGCCATGGGCGCCGGCGTAGGTTCTGCCTCGATGATGAGCGTGAACATGGCCGCCACCATCGAAGCATTTCCCGAAATGCAGCTGGAGATCGAAGCATTCACTGCCGGCGCGCAAGTGGCAGGCAGTGTAATGGGTATGTATCTCACCTTGTTCATCTCTGTGCCGCTGGCCAACTTCTTGTATAAAATTTTGGGCGGCAAAGGAGAAAACCAAGCCAAGAAAGGAAAAAAGGGCCGGGAGAAGAAGACGGCGGGCGCGGCCCACTAGCCGTGCCGCGGGATGAGATCAGAAGGGGGGTCTATTTATGACACTGACTTGGTTTACCAAAATGAAAGTTCTGGTGATGACCGGTATTTTTGCGAGCATTGCCAACTATATATCCACCTATAAGGCCGGCGATCCGGTTTATCCCTGGGATATCATACCCGGTATGCTGTTTTTGCTGGTAGCCATCTTGCTGGGCTGCCTGGTGGAACAGCTGGCTTTGAAAGTAAAGATCAAACTGCCCAATATCATCTACATTTCTCTGATTTCCATTTTGATGGGCGTGCCCCAGCTCTTCCCCTTTGCGGAGACTTATGTGGCGGAGATCGACAAGATCAGCCTGCTGGCACTGTGTACCCCGATCTTAGCGTTTGCCGGCATTTCCATCGGCAAAGATCTGGATGAATTCCGCAAACAAGGCGTCGGCATCGTCATTGTGGCGTTGATCACCATTGGCGGTCTGTATTTAGGCGGCGTGGTGACAGCCCAGCTGATGTTGATGGCCACCGGTATCATTTAACACGAACAGCAAAAGAGCCGTGGATCTTCCACGGCTCTTTTCTTTGATTATTGCACGCCGGTTTTGGAGCGGATGGGGCCCAGCGGGCGGACGCCCGGCGTGACATTGTGCTTGCGGTAAGTCTGCCAGATCAGGGAAAAACTGCCCACTGCCATCAGCAGATAGCCCATGACCAAGTCGTAGATCACAGCATTTTTCACATCGGGGAATTCCATGAATTCCGGGATGGACCGGTAAGCGTCGAAGAACGAGATCTCGCCGATATAGGCGGACATGGCCTGCTGGATCTCCAGGGCCAGCGCGGCTTGCTCTGCCACATAGAGCATGCCCACAGAAATCAGTACACAGATGACAATGCCTGCCATGTTCAGCCGGCCGCCAAAGAGCGTATACCCTTTGAAGGTGCAGATCACCATGACAAGGCCCACGATGGCCGCGATGTAGCCCAGCTGATAGACCAGCACCCAAGCCAGCACGCCCACCAGGGAACCCAGCAGGGCGCCCACGATGCCGGCGACGAAATTCCCCTTTTTGGCCGGCATCTGGCTGGTCACCTGGGCTGACAACTGGCCATGGCAGGCGGGGCACAGGGCATGGAAATGGCCATTGGCCAAATAGGCTTCCACACATTCGGTCGCGCCGCACTGCTCGCAGCAGTTCACCATCTGGTTGGCCTGGACATAGTTGGCCACGGCCTGCAAAAATGCTTCCAGCATAGGCGCGTATTTTTTCATCCAGCCAAAGCCGGTGCCATGGAATACTGCGGTGGCCCGATTGTTTTGATAAGAGACGCTGCGCAGATATTTGAACTGAGGTACACACTCATTCAAAAAAGTGAGCACCGGTTTGGAAACAGGGAAATCCCCTTCCTTGATGCAAAAAACGATGGTGTGTTTGGCGCTCAGCGTCGGGTCCTGTTCAATGGCAACATAAACCCCCTGAAAATCGCCATAGGCATAGCCTGCTTTTGCATCGCAGGTCAAGCCGTTGGCTTCGGCGAATTTCTTCACCGCTTTGTAGAACATTTGCAATCCCCCTTGTGATGTATGTTGCAAATAGGATAGCATAAAACAGAGGGGGCGCACAATAAAAAAATGAAAAAGTGGGTAAAAATATCCGATTTTTTCAGTTCTGCCGGCTGCCCTTGACCTTTTGCCAATAGGCCTGGGCCTGCTGTTCCAGCTTGTTGTCCCCCGGCTGGTAGTAGACCCGCCCTTTCAGTTCATCGGGCAGATACTGTTGAGGCACCCAATGGCCGGGATAATCGTGGGGATAGCGGTAAGTCAGCCCGCGGCCCAGCTGTTGAGCGCCCTGGTAATGGGCGTCTTTCAAGTGGGCGGGCACATCATAGCCGCCCTGGGCGCCGTCGGCCATGGCGGCGTCGATGGCCTTGGCCACCGAATCGGATTTGGGCGCGGTGGCAATGACCAAAGCCGCCTGGGCCAGAGGCAAGCGGGCTTCGGGGAGCCCCAGCTGCAAAGCGGAATCCACACAGGCTTTGACGATGGGGACCGCCTGGGGATAGGCCAGGCCCACATCTTCGCTGACGCAGGCCAGCATGCGCCGGGCCACTGAGGGGATATCGCCGCCGGCCAGCAGCCGGGCCAGGTAGTGGAGGGCGGCATCCGGGTCGCTGCCCCGCAGGGATTTGTGGAAGCCGGAGAGAAGGTCATAGTGGCTGTCGCCATCCCGGTCGTATTTCATGGAGGAAGCCTGGGTCACTGCCTGGGCATCTGCCAAGGAGACGAACAAACCGCTGCCCTCGCCGCTGGGCGCGGCGGCTGAGCACAAAAGCTCCACCGCGTTGATGGATTTGCGCACGTCCCCGCCGCAGGCCGAGGCGATGTGGTCCACTACCCCTTCCTCCAGAGAGATGGGCTGTTTTTGGGCCTTGGCCTGGAGGGAAAAGGCCCGGCGCACTGCCTGGGCCACGTCCTCTGGCGTGACGGGTTTGAATTCGAACACCGTGCTGCGGCTGAGGATGGCGTTGTAGATGTAAAAATAGGGGTTTTCTGTGGTGGAGGCGATCAGTGTGATCTTGCCGTTCTCCATGAATTCCAGCAGGGATTGCTGCTGCTTTTTGTTGAAGTACTGGATCTCATCCAGATAAAGCAGTACGCCCTGGGGCGCCAAAAAGGTGTCCAGCTCATCCACAATGGCTTTGATATCTTGCAGCGATGCGGTGGTGGCGTTGAGCTTGTACAGCTTGCGCTGGGTCTGGTTGGCGATGATGCTGGCCAAGGTGGTCTTGCCCACCCCCGAAGGGCCGTAGAAGATCATATTGGGAATGGAGCCGCTCTCGATGATGCGGCGCAAGATCCCGTTTTCGCCAATGAGATGGCGCTGGCCCACGACATCGTCCAGCGTCAACGGACGGAGCTGGTCTGCCAAAGGTCGATACATAACACATCCTCCGGCCGCCGCGCCGCGGCCGTGAAACAGGGTCATCCCCGGCGCGCGTGGATTGCCGGGAAGACCAAGATCGGGATCGGGCAGCCCCGAAGGGCATACTGGGAGGTGCCGCGCTCACAGCTGCTTCAAACCCGACAGCCAACAGCACGGCTGGGGCGATCCGACCCAGACAGCGCCCGTTTTACCCATCGGGGCTGCCCGATCCCAACGGAACTACCGGATTGGGGGGAGGTCTAAGATGGTGGAAGCGCCCAAGCGGTAACCCCAGATGAAGCGGTCCATAGAAGCGGTGTCGTATTTTTGCAAGATCAAGTCTTGGAGGGATTCCAGCAGCTGAACGCCTTCGTCATCCAACATGGTGCGCAGCTGGTCTTCAATGGCCATGATGCGCTGCTGCAGGTATTCGCCCGAAAGGTCGGGGGGGATGTTCGGGTCAGTCTCCAACTCCCGTTGGGCCATGGCTTGGAGCACGGGCGTGGTGTGCAGGGGCATGGCGTCCCGGGGGTGTTCCCGCTGGGCCTGCTTGACGTTGTTCAATTCCTGGGCCAGGTCCTCCAGCTTTTCCAGGCCGGGGATCAGTTGGGCCTGCGCGGCGGCGCCCGGGATGCCGTATTGCACCATGGCAGCGGCCATGCCCACATGATAACCGCGGACAAAGCGGCCCCCCGCATAGTCCGACTGGGCTTGGCACAGCTGCTCCACACACTCTTGCAGCTCTTGGTTTTGCCCAGGGGTCAAGTGGGCGGCCATACGGCTCAGCTTGGCCATGGCTTGGCTCCACAGTTGCCGGAAAGGCGCGTTGTAGGGCTCAAAAAAGGCTTTTTCATCCATGTGCCCATAGGCGTTGATCTCTTTGTCGTTCTTCAGAAATTCCATGTTTGTAACTCCTTCATCTGGTTTTTCCCCTGACAAGGAAAAACGCCGCCTTCTTCTTGCGGGAGAGAAGAAAGACGGCGCTGTCAGCTTCCAAGCGGCAGGAACCCAGAAGCGCTTGCAGCCGCACCCCTTTCGCCTTTCCGCAGGAAACAAAAATGCTGTCCGGGCGCTGGGCAAAAGCCCAATTTCCCGCACAGCACCAGATGTATACCGGCCGTACTCACCTGCACATACTTTTTGTACCAGACACCAATCGCCCGAGAGCCGGCACCAGGGCGGCGCTTCCCTCTTGTGAAAAAGCTGCAAAACTGGTATACTGAAAAAGCGGTGCAGGATTTCCTGTTGCGCGGGATAGGCGTTTTATCCCGTTTGCAGGCCCTCGGGAGCTGTCACTCCTGGGGGCTGCCGCATATTTTGTTTGCCTACAGAGAAGTATAGCATAAAGTGTTGCAAAATGCAACGTGTAACAGGCGGGAAAGGAGCCGATCATGCAGCGGATGTTCGACCAGGTGCGCGCGGAAGAATTCCCCTTTTTGGAAGGCCAGATCTATTTGAATGTGTGTTCGGTGGCGCTGCTGCCCCGGTGCGTCCAGCAGGCTTACGGGTCCTTCGGCCCTATGGTCAATGGCTGGAATGGGGAAAAGACCCGGGAGCGCTTGTATGAAATGGCCAACGACACCCGGCGCAAGGCCGCCCAGCTGATGGGGTGTATGCCGGGGGAGATCGCCTTTGTGCAAAACACCACCCAGGGCATCACCCTGGCCCGGCAGGCACTGGGCCTGCAGCCCGGCCAGAATGTGGTGATCACCGATGCGGAAAATTACGCCAACTGCTACCAATGGAAAAACCTGGAGCGGCAGGGGATCCAGCTGCGGGTGGCCGCCACCCAGCAGGGTGGTTTTGGCCCCGGGCAGATCGAACCATTGCTGGATGAACGGACGGGTCTGGTCTCGGTGGCCTCGGTGCTGTTCGAAACCGGTTACCGGGCGGACCTCAAGGAGATCGCAGCCCTGTGCCACAGCCGGGGCATCCCCGTGCTGGGGGATGTGATGCAGTCGGTGGGCCGTATACCGGTGGATGTGTCGGGTTGGGGGCTGGATTTTGCTTCCACCGGCGGGCACAAAGGCCTGCTGTGCACCTATGGGGCAGGGTTTGCCTACATCCGCCAAGAGATGGTGGAAAGATTGACACCGGCCACCGCATCCAAAGAGAGCATGGACCACACGGTGCCGCCGGCCCTCATCGGCAGCCAGCCGCTGCCGTGGCACCCGGATGCGCGGAAATTCGAAGCAGGCAGCTTGAACTATATGGGGATCTACGGGCTTTCCGCCGCGCTGGACCTTTTGCTGGGCCTGGGCAGCCAGGCCATCGGCCGGCAGGTGCTGGCGCTGGAAGAACAGCTGCGGGCCGGGCTGGACGGCTTGCGGGTGCTGCGGCTGGGCCCGGTGGGCGGCAAAGAGCACTGGTCCGGCATGGTCATCGTTTACTACCCGCTGGGAAACGAGACCTTGGTGCGCCAAGTGCTGGAAGAACACCGCATCCATGCCACCATCAAACCGGATTACATCCGCCTGGGCATTGATTTTTACAATACGCCCGGCGAAATGGAGCAGACGGCAAAAGCGCTGCGCCAGCTGGATGAGCGGCTGGCGGGCCAGCGGTAAAAGCCAAATGGTTCCGGCTTTTATTTTACGTCTCTTTCTGATATACTAAGACTGGGTAAAATGCATGTAAACGACCGGCTTTCAAAGCCCACGCTATGAGGACCAAAAATGGAGAAAAAAGCACTGCTCTTGTACAATCCCCGTTCCGGCAGGGGTACCATCGGCAAAAACATCGATATGATCTTGCAGAAATTTTGCCATGCCGGCTACGAAATGACAGTCTACCCCACCATCGAGGGCATGGGGGCCCAGGAGATCTTGGATCACCACAGTGTGACCGGCTACGACCTGGTGGTCTGCGCCGGGGGAGACGGTACCCTGCACCACACCACCAATGGCCTGCTGCGCCACGCAGATCCGCCGGTGTTGGGGTATCTGCCTGTGGGCAGCACCAATGACTATGCCTCTTCCCTGGGGCTGCCGAAAAATGTGGCAGATGCAGTGGATGTGATCATAAACGGCTCGCCGCGGCCTTTGGATGTGGGAGACTTTGGCGGCGAACTTTTTAACTATGTGGCGGCTTTCGGCGCTTTTGCCGCAGTTTCTTATTCCACGGCCCAGAGCCTGAAAAACTCCATGGGCCATTTGGCCTATATCATCGAGGGGATCAAAAATTTGCCCATTGGGCAGCATTACCCCGCCCGGGTGGAGATCAACGGCCAGGTCATCGAAGGTGATTTTATCTTTGGCACCGTGTGCAACACCAACTACATCGGCGGTTTTTCCATGGCCGGCAAAGTGGATACCTGCCTGGATGACGGCCAATTCGAAGTGCTGCTGATCCGCGAGCCCAAAAACGTGCTGGAGATCAACGCCCTGGTGACCAAGCTGCTGGCACGGGATTTTGAGAACGACTATATGTTCGTGACCCAGGCCGACCGGACTCTCCGAGTGTGAAGAAGCTGGTGAGTGTAGGTCCG
>JABLTT010026680.1_pt1 | contig 10550 bp, 7 predicted proteins | sample 7160061 | NCBI WGS metagenome assembly JABLTT01 (sample SAMN14651232, study PRJNA627086) | human gut metagenome | isolation source: feces | host: Homo sapiens | reverse complement strand
CTGACCGGCGCACCGGTGCGCGGCGAAATCATTTTTGCAGACCGTGAAAAGGCGCGCAAGAAGATGAAGCTGGCGGACGATGAAAAATTGGTTGTTTCATTCTGGGGCAGCTTGGGCGCTCTGTATATGAACCGACATATGGCGGGCTTTATTGAGCTGGAGAGCCAGCACGACAGCTTCCGGCATATTCATGCGACGGGCACCGCTGCGTACAAGTGGCTGCCGGACAGCATCAAGGAAAAGGGCGTGGATTTGGACAAGCATCCGAACATTGAACTGCGCGAGTATATCTATGATATGGCAGATGTCATGGCGGCAGCAGATCTTGTGATTTGCCGCGCCGGTGCAGCGACGCTGGGCGAGCTGTGCGTACTGGGCAAGCCGTCTATCATCGTGCCGTCTCCGTATGTGGCGGAAAACCATCAGGAAAAGAACGCCCGCGCATTGGAGCAGAAGGGTGCCTGTCAGGTTATCACGGAGCCGGAGTGCACGCCGGAGAAGCTGTATCACGCAGTGACCGATTTGCTTGCGGATGATGAGAAGCTCGCTGAGATGGGACGCTGCGCCAAGACCATGGCGATTCTGGATTCCAGTGAGAAAATTTATCAGTACATTCTGGAGGCTGCGCGAAAGTGAGAAACAGCAGGCGAAACAGCCGCAATGCAAAAACACGTCGGGCCGGAACGGAGAACGCTTCTCGCAATCGAGCGCCGCGCCGCGAACCGTATCATTCATCCGGTGCATCCCGCACCGGCGCGCGTTCCCGCCGCGCCCTCGTGGAACGGCAGAAAAAGAAAAAGCGCAGACGCATGATTTCGCGCATTGGCATTGCGGTGCTGGTGCTGCTTGCCATTGTCTTTGCGCCGACGATTTTCTTTCAGGTGTCGAAAATCAATGTGACGGGCGATACGCGCTATACGAGTGAACAGCTCATCAAGTCAACCGGCGTCAAGCAGGGCGATAATATGTTCTTTCTGGATACCGAGCAGATTGCAGCGGATTTGAAAGACGAATATCCGTATTTGGACACCGTCAAGCTGCGCCGTAAGCTGCCGAGCACGCTGCAAATAGAGGTGAATGACCGCACAGCGGCGCTGTCTATCGAGCAGAACGGAAAATATCTGATTTTGGATATGTCCGGCAAGGTGCTGGAAAAAACAAAATCCGCCGCGAAGGGCACGGCAAAAGTGACCGGTGTGCCGATGAAGGGGTTGCATGTCGGCGATACTGTTGATGAGGACAAATATGGAAAGGCGGCTTCTGTCATGAAGCTGCTGGAACTGACGGATCAGTACGGCATGAAGAAACACATCAAGACAATTGATGTGGAAAAGGCATATGATGTCCGCGTGACGTATGACAAAAGGTATACGATTTTACTCGGTGCACTGGAGGAAAGCAATCTGGAACACAAAATTCAGTTCCTCAAAGCGATTCTCAAAGAACCGTCCCTGCCGGAGAGCGGCGTGATTGATTTGACCGACGAAAAGGAAGCGCGTTACCGTCCGACGGAGGACACGACTTCCGATGTTGTCATCAAGGAGGAAGAACTGGATAAGGCTGCGGGGACTGCCGAGACCAAGACAGAGTCCGCAGACAGCACCGATACAGAAAGCACCGATGCAGAAAGCACCGATGCAGACAGCACCGATACAGAAAGCACCGATGCGAACAGCACCGACGCAAACAGCACCGATGCAGACAGCACGGACGATTCCTCGAACTCGACCAAACAGGCCGACACGGACAACAGCTCGGAAGACAAAACCGACAGCAGTGCAGGCGGCAACAGCGAGTCGGACGGCGACAGCACGGCAGAGGCGGCGAATGATTGATGCGCACGGCGCGGGTTCGGTTAAAAATAAGAACTTTTTTTGAAGAATGCACCTTCTTGTCTTGCCAAAACGGCGGGAAAGAGGTAAAATGAAGAAAATGGATTCGAAGTGCCTGTCCGCGGGACGGCGCCTCGGTTTGAGACGAAATAAAATTTACTTCATATAAAACGACGGAGGAGATCAAACATGGGTTTCGAGTTTGAAATGGATTACGATTCCGTTGTCAACATCAAGGTTATCGGTGTTGGCGGCGGCGGCAATAACGCGGTGAATCGAATGGTCACCAGCGGTCTGCAGGGTGTTGAGTTTATTGCAATCAATACCGATAAGCAGGCGCTGAATCGTTCGGAAGCTTCTGTAAAGATTCAGGTTGGCACCAAGCTGACCAAGGGACAGGGCGCAGGCTCCCGTCCGGAGATCGGCCGCAAGGCTGCAGAAGAGAGCCGCGAGGATATCAACAAGGCACTGGAAGGTGCTGACATGGTATTTATCACCGCAGGCATGGGCGGCGGCACGGGTACCGGCGGTGCACCGGTTGTCGCACAGATCGCACGGGAAATGGGCATTCTGACTGTCGGCGTTGTTACCAGACCGTTTGGTTTTGAAGGCAAGAAGCGCATGGAACAGGCAAACGCAGGCATTGATCAGCTCAAGGAAAATGTTGACTCCCTGATCGTTATTCCGAACGAGCGCCTGAAGTATGTATCGGATCAGAAGATCAGCTTCAAAAACGCATTTGAAATCGCAGATAATGTCCTGCATCAGGCAGTGGCTTCGATCTCCGAACTGATTACCGTTCCGGGTCTCATCAACTTGGACTTTGCCGATGTTACCTCCATCATGAAGGGCGCAGGCTTTGCACACATGGGCGTTGGCTCTGCTGCCGGCAAGGACAAGGCTGAGGAAGCTGCAAAGATGGCAATTCAGTCTCCGCTGCTGGAAAGCTCCATCAACGGCGCACACGGTGTCATCCTGTCCGTTATCGGTTCCGAGGACATCGAGCTGGATGAGATTGAGCAGGCTGCAAGCATGATTCAGGCAGCAGCACATCCGGATGCACACATCATCTTCGGTGCGTCTATTTCTGAGGACGCAGACGATGAGATTCGCGTTGTTGTCATTGCAACCGGCTTCGACAATCCGCCGGCAACCAAGCAGCAGCAGGATCGCTCCGCTATGTTCTCCAATGCAAAGAGAACCGCGCAGACCTTCGCAGCACCGGCACAGCAGTTCTCCGCTCCGGCGCAGCAGTTTGCACCGGCACAGAGCTTCTCGGCTTCTCCGGTCGCTCCGATGCAGCCGCAGCAGGCACAGCCGTCTCAGGCACAGGCCAGCGTAGCAGACGGCCAGTCTCTGGATGAGGATGATCCGTTTGCAGATATCATGAAGATTTTCAGCAGCAAGTAATGGTTTGCTGACAACTTCGCGCTTTTTCGCGTAAAACAAGATAGAACAGAAAAGCCCTTCTTCTTCGGAGGAAGGGCTTTTCATCGGAATGAAATTTGACAGGGAGGTGTGCGCTGTGGTTGAGTATCTGAAGTCCGAACAGGGAAAGATTGTTCGTTTGGACAGTGCGTGTCCAGGCTGCTGGATCAATCTTATCAATCCGACAAACGCGGAGGTGGAAGATGTCATATCCTCGCAGGAATTGGATGCAGGCTTTGTTCGCGCGGCGCTCGACCCGGAAGAATCCTCCCGTGTGGAATTGGAAGATGATCAGGCACTGCTGATTGTAGATATTCCGGTGGAAGAGGAGAGCGACAGCATTACGCGTGATGTGCAGATGTATGCCACGCTGCCAATGGGGATTGTCGTGTCAGATCAGGTTGTCGTGACGGTGTGTTTGGAAGATACCAGCGTGACCCGTGACATTGCGTCCGGAAAGATTGTGCGCGGCATTCAGACCGCGATGCGCACGCGATTTGTATTTCAGCTGCTGCTGCGCGTAGCAGGTCGATTTTTGAATTATTTGCACCGCATTGAGCGCAGCTTCAATGAGATTGAACGCCGATTGTACGACAGTCAGGAAAATGAGGATCTCATGCAGCTGCTCGGTTTGCAAAAATCTCTCGTTTACTTTTCCGCCTCGTTAAAGGGCAATGAAGTGACGATGGAGAAGGTTCTTCGCGGCCGCATCCTCAAGCTGTACGATGATGACCGCGATTTGCTGGAGGATGCGCTGATTGAGATTCGTCAGGCGATTGAGATGTCGGGCATTTATTCCACCATTTTGGCGGGCACAATGGAGGCATACGCCTCGGTTGTATCCAACAATATGAACGATATCATGAAAGCACTGACGGTTATCACCCTGATTATGACAATTCCGAATATGGTATTTGGATTTTATGGCATGAATGTGTCTTATCTGCCCGGCGCAGTCAGCTTTATTCCTGCCATCGTGTCCATTGTCGCCTGCGTGATTGCATGGCGCTTTCTCAAGAAACATAAGCTGTACTGATGACAAGGAGACTTTGTATGACAACAAAAACGATTACCTCCGTGGTATCGCTTGCCGGACTGCTCAAGAGCATTTTTGTTTCCGGCAGATTTAAAAAAGATTTGCCGATGCAGATTGTAGATCCGAAGGGCAATGCGGTGTGTGAAATTCGCACGGAAGATCCGGAGCGCTGGATTCGCACCAATTATAAGGACAGCATTGCGTGCACACGCAAGCTGTGTACGCGCTCGCAGTGGGACAAGATGGACATTGTGCAGCAGGTCAAGCTGTGCGACTGCTGGGAAGCGCTGGCCGTGATGGAATATCTGGATGTCGGCTATGATGTAGGCAATCGCTTCGAGATTGACGAATACGAATGCTAAAAAATGGGCGGTGACAGAGATGTCATCGCCTTTCTTTCCAGAAACAGAAAGGAGTTTGTTTATGGCACAAATGCAAAAAGAAAACAAGATGGGTGTTATGCCGATCAATAAGCTGCTCATCACGATGGCACTGCCAATGATTGTATCCATGCTGGTCATGGCGCTGTATAACATCGTGGACAGTATTTTCGTGGCACGCATCTGTGAAAACGCGTTGACGGCGGTTTCGCTGGCGTTTCCGGTGCAGAATTTGATGATTGCTATCGCATCAGGTACCGGCGTCGGTATGAATGCGCTGCTGTCGCGGTCGCTGGGCGCAAAGCAGCAGGAGCAGGCAGATCATGCGGCGAGAAACGGTGTGTTTCTTGCAATTTGCAGCTATTTGATATTCCTGCTGTTCGGTTTGTTCGCATGCGGTTTGTTTTTCCGTTCGCAGACGGATAATCCGGAAATTATTGCGTACGGTATGACCTACATGAAAATCTGCACAGTTTTTTCCTTTGGTCTGTTTGTACAGATGACCTTTGAGCGCATTTTGCAGGCGACCGGCCGCACAATTTTTACCATGTGTACACAGGGACTGGGTGCCATCATCAATATCATTCTTGATCCGATTTTGATTTTCGGCTTGTGCGGAGCGCCGAAGCTCGGCATCGCAGGCGCAGCCATCGCAACGGTAGTCGGTCAGATTATTGCCGCTTGTCTGGCAATTTTCTTCAACCTCAAATATAATCCGGATATTCGTTTGGACTTCCGCGGATTCCATCCGAGCGGAGAGATCATTCGCCGCATTTATGCGGTTGGCGTGCCGTCTATTTTGATGATGTCGATTTCTTCCGTCATGGTTTACGGCATGAACTGCATCTTGATTGCATTTACTTCGACGGCTACGGCGGTGTTCGGCGTGTATTACAAATTACAGTCATTTATCTTCATGCCGATTTTCGGCATGAACAACGGCATGGTGCCGATTATCGCGTACAATTACGGTGCGTGCAAGCCGGCGCGCATCAAAAAGACAATCAAGCTGGCAATGACTTATGCGGAAATCATCATGCTGGTTGGCTTCGCCGCCTTCCATGCGATTCCGGGGCTGCTGCTCTCGATGTTCAGCGCATCGGAGCAGATGATGACATTGGGCATTCCGGCACTGAGAAATTTGTCTTGGAGCTATCTGATTGCCGGTTTGTGCATCATTGCATGCTCGGTCTTTCAGGCGCTGGGAAACGGCGTGTACAGCCTGCTGGTTTCGTTTGGCCGTCAGCTCATCGTGCTGCTTCCGGCGGCATATCTGCTGTCTCTGACCGGAAATGTAGCGATGGTGTGGTGGTCGTTCCCAATTGCAGAAATCGCATCGCTTGGTCTGTGCACACTGTTTATGTGGCGCATCAATAAAAAAATCCTCCGGCCGATGGAACAATAAAATTTCCCATCCCTACTTAACAAAAAGAAGTATATATGGTATACTAAAAGGGTAAAACCGCAACGTTGCTGTGCGGGAAAATTAAATATTGTATTCCACAGTAGACGGGGCAGAGAGTACGCGGTATTCTCTGCCTTGTTCTATGATTGACGCCATCTGACAGCTTTGGTATAATTTTTACAGAATAGAAACAAGAGAGGGGGAACGCGTCATGCTGGGATTGGAGCAGCGATTGCATCAATATGAACCGCTTTTTGGCGGATGGTATCTGCGCGGCGAAATAGGGAGCGGAAGCTATGGCAGAGTGTACCGCGTGGAAAATCAAAATCTGTTCGGCGTGACGTATACGGCGGCACTCAAAGCCATTGAGATTTTGCCGGACGATAAAGATTTGCTGGATGCGCCGGAGCATTTGCGCAGCGCGGCATACGAGGAGGCAATGAGCGAGGTTGAGACGCTGGCGCAGCTGCGCGGTCTGAGCAATGTCGTGCATATGGACGATCACGCCGTGTTTGAAATTCGGGAAAACGGCAGACTGGTCGGATATGATCTGCTCATCCGTATGGAGCTGCTGGAAAATGTTGGGCGAAGCCTGCGGTATCATGGCGGCACATTGTCCTCGATACAGGAAGTACACAAGCTGGGACGCGATCTTAGCCGCGGACTGATATGCTGTCATCAGAAAGGCATTCTGCACCGCGATATCAACCCCAATAACATTTTACGCAATGCGTTTGGTGATTATAAGCTCGGTGATTTTGGCATTGCTAAGCAGCTGCACGGAACGCTGCATGCGCAGACGGCGATTGGTACCAAACGATATGTCGCGCCGGAGGTGCTGCACCGCGGCGGGCAGGATGCGTATGACGCGCGCGTGGATATTTATTGTCTCGGACTGGTGCTGTATCAGCTGGCAAATAACGGCTATCTGCCGTTTTTTCATGCCGATATGCCCAAAGAGCAGTGGGAGGAGGCGGTCACGCGGCGTCTGTCCGGCGGAACACTGCCGCCGCCTGCACAGGCGGACGAGGCGTTTTCAGAGGTTATTTTGAAGGCATGTGCCTATCGGCCGGAAGACCGCTATGCGTCGGCACAGGAGCTGTACGATGCGCTGCTGCGGCTCGCATATCCGCAGCAACGGACGGCACTGGTGCCACAATCGCAGACCGGCTTGCTGTATCGGCTGGAAAAAGCGATGACCTCGACCGCCGAACTGCGAAGCATCGCGGAATTGCTGCATTTGCTGCCCAAGCAGCAGCAAGTGCAAACGGATATACTGTCTGCGCGCATGGCGGCGCGCCTGCCGGCGTGGCGCATACGTGCTTCGTGGTTTCCGTTCAACACCCTGCTGCTGCGCGACTATTTGTCGGTTGCGGAGCGCGCATTCATGGGACGCAGGGATCTGGCGTCGCTTCAGACCGGCGGGCGATTACAGCGCATCGGTGCGGAAGCATTTGCCCAGTGCACGAGCCTGCATGAAGTGCGCTGCGGCAGCGGATTGACGGAAATTGAGCAAAACGCCTTTTCAGGCTGTGCGAAATTGACGCGCTGTCAGCTGCCGGATACCGTTCACGTGCTGGGAAACAGCGTGTTTGCAGGCTGCAAGACTTTGACATCTCTGAATTTGCCGGATTCGCTGACGGAACTGCCGGACAAGCTGTGTATCAACTGTCAGGGATTGGGACAGGTCGTTTTGCCGCAGCATGTGCGCGCAATCGGGGAACGCGCATTCAGCAGCAGCGGACTGGAAAAAATCGTCATGCCGGATTCCTGCATTCGCCTCGGCGCCGGTGCATTTATGCACTGCAAACAGCTGCGGTTTGTGCAGGTCTCGCTGCGGCTTGCCGTCATTCCGGAGGACTGCTTTGCCGGCTGTACCGGCTTGAAGCAGTTTGATTTGCCGTTCCGGCTGACAGAAATCCGCGAACGCGCCTTTTATGGCTGTGCCGGTTTGGAAACGATGGTGATTCCGGAGGGAACTCGCCGCATTGGCGCGCACGCATTTGACCGCTGTGAGCACCTGCGCACGGTTCGCATTCCGAGTTCGGTGCAGGAGATTGGTGCCAATGCTTTTGGTGAGCAGCCAAAAAAACTGTTCGGCAACGGCAGGCTGACCGTGCTCGCATCCCCAAAGAGCTATGCATGGCAGTACTGTAAGGAACAGGGCATTCGCGTCAGAGCCAATTGAATGAGAAAAAAATCCTGTATGATGAAAAAATCATACAGGATTTTTGCGTTACAGCGTTTCCGGTTTCCACACCAGCTTGCTGTACAGGTCAAAGACTTTGGGCAGATATTTTTTCAGCGAAACCGGCCTGCCGTTTTTGCCGATGAAGCAATGGTCGGAAGTTGCCGTGCCGCACAACGTGTCGGTTTCCGAATCATAAAATTCATACGAGAGCGACATGCGCACCGGCGTCAGCTTGGTCACGCGCACAAGAACGCGGCAGATTTGCCCGAAACGCATCATGGATTTGTATTGGCAGTCGATGCCGAGAACCGGAATGGCAATGCCGTCCGCTTCCATGCGGTCGTAGCCATAGCCGGCCTCCTCCATATACGCAATGCGCGCTTCTTCCATCCAGTGAATGTAGTTGGCATGGTGCACGATGCGCATGCCATCGGTTTCGTAATATTGCACGCGGTGCAGATACGAGTAAGTCGTTTCCATAGTAAATACCTCATTATTACAAATATCATACATTGTTGTTCCTCTCTAGGATACCGCAAAAAGTGCAAAAAGAAAAGCCCTTCTGCATCCTGTCAAAATATTATACAAATTATCGAAATTTGTGGAGAAATTTTGAATGATTTCCTGTGTTGTTCGGGAAATTTCTTTGTTTATAATTTACAAATCGGGAAATTTATATTATACTAAAGATAGTAACCTCCCAAACCGCCAAAAGAACAGGAAAAATAGTGAAATGAAAAACACACGGCGGCATTGGAAAAAGGAGAGAAATATAATGGAGAAGAAAGCAGCGAGACCTCGTACCCCAAAGATCGCGAAGAAGCCGGAGGCACAGCCGTTTATCACGGAATTTGACCAGTATCTGTTCGGTCAGGGAGTACATTATGAAATTTACAAAAAGTTGGGCGCACACGTTGCCATGAAAAAGGGCAAGAAGGGTGTGTATTTTGCCGTTTGGGCACCGGATGCCGCGCGCGTATGTTTGGTCGGCGATTTTAACGGCTGGGATCGCGAAGCGGACCCGATGACGCGTCTGGAGCCGCTCGGCATTCATGAATTGTTCGTGCCGGGCATGAAGGAAGGTGCGCTGTACAAATATGCCGTGACCGGTCAGGATGGCAAGACGATTCTCAAGAGTGACCCGTATGGCTTCAGCGCAGAGATGCGCCCGAGCACTGCATCCAAGGTCGCTTCGATTGATGGATTTAAGTGGTCGGACAATCGTTGGATTGACAAACGCGCACAGTCCAAATTCCAGAAGGAGCCGATGGCAATTTATGAGATGCATCCGGGCTCTTGGAAAAAGCACGCGCCGGAAAATGAGGACGATCCGGGATTTTATAACTTCCGCGAGCTGGCGCCGGAGCTGGTCACCTATCTCAAGGAGATGGGATATACTCACGTCGAGCTGATTGGCGTCGCAGAGCATCCGTTTGACGGCTCTTGGGGCTATCAGGTCACAGGATATTATGCGCCGACATCCCGCTACGGCACGCCGAAGGATTTTATGTACTTCGTCAATTATCTGCATAAGCATAAAATCGGTGTCATTCTGGACTGGGTTCCGGCACATTTTCCGCGTGACGAACACGGTCTGGCAAACTTTGACGGCAAGGCGCTGTATGAGTATGCAGACCCGAAGAAGGGCGAGCATCCGGATTGGGGCACCAAAATTTTTGACTACGGCAGAAACGAGGTCAAGAATTTCTTGATTGCCAATGCGCTGTATTGGCTGACCGAATACCATGTCGACGGTCTGCGCATTGACGCCGTGGCATCCATGCTGTATCTCGACTACGGCAAGCAGGATGGCCAGTGGGTTGCCAACAAGTACGGAGAAAATAAGAATCTGGAAGCGATTGAATTTTTCCGTCACCTCAATTCCATTGTGCATCAGCGCAAGCCGGGTACGGTTATGATTGCGGAAGAATCCACGGCATGGCCGATGGTCACAGGCGATCCGGAAGACGGCGGTCTTGGCTTTGACCTCAAGTGGAACATGGGCTGGATGAATGATTTTCTGGAATATCAGAAGTGCGACCCGTACTTCCGCAAATACAATCACAACAAGATGACGTTCTCCATGACCTATGCGTACAGCGAGAACTATATCCTCGTCATCTCGCACGATGAAGTGGTACATCTGAAGAAATCCATGCTGGAAAAAATGCCGGGCAACGACGAGCAGAAGTTTGCCAATCTGAAGGCAGCTTATGCGTTCATGCTGGGTCATCCGGTAACAGAAATTGCGGAAGCGGCCTTTGATTCTGAAAATCCG
>JABLTT010054853.1_pt1 | contig 10551 bp, 10 predicted proteins | sample 7160061 | NCBI WGS metagenome assembly JABLTT01 (sample SAMN14651232, study PRJNA627086) | human gut metagenome | isolation source: feces | host: Homo sapiens | reverse complement strand
GCTTTCATGGTTGCTTCCTCCCCATTGCCGATCGTGGTGGTGTCTCCTACTTATTACTTACTACTTACTACTTACGATTTAAATATAACATATTTTTTCCCGTTGTCAATGGGTTTGAACGATTTTGATAAAATTTTTCACGCCATACGTTTTAACCATAGATGTTCCGCGCATGGGCCGCGCGCCGGTGTGCCCTTTCCCGCTTCCCCACGTCCGCCCGGAACGTTTCCCTCTGGTTTAAAAAAATAGCAAAAACGCCCGCGAAAGCCGGATGTTTTCCATCCGGCCCGCAGGCGTCCATTTGATTAATAAAACCATTTCACGCATCCAAGAGCGGGCTTATTTGCCGCTTATCGGAAGAGGACGTCCCCGTTGGTCGCGAGCACCACGACCTGCCAGGGGATCATCTTGCCGCTCTGCTGCAAGGCCCGCTTGACCGCGTTCTCAATCCCGCCGCAGCAGGGGACCTCCATGCGCACAACCGTCACGCTCTGGATGTCGTTTTGCCGCAGGATCTCCGTGAGCTTTTCCGCGTAGTCCCCCTCGTCCAGCTTCGGGCAGCCGATCAGGGTCACACGGCCGCGCATGAACCGGCGGTGGAAATCCCCGCAGGCGTAGGCGGTGCAGTCCGCGGCGACCAGCAGGCTTGCGCCGTGAAAATAGGGCGCGTTGACCGGGGCCAGCTTGATCTGCACCGGCCATTGGAGCAGTTCGCTCGGCGCTTCCTCGATGGGTTCCCGCACGGGCGGGGCCTTGCGCTCGATGCGCTTCGCCTGGCTCCCCGGGCAGCCGCACGGCAGGTTCCCGGCCTTTGCCTGTTTTGCCGCCTCCACCGCCGCCTGGTCATACGCCGGGGCCTCGCGCACTTCAAAGGAGATCGCCCCGGCCGGGCAGGCGGGCAGGCAATCCCCCAGGCCGTCGCAGTAGTCTTCGCGGAGCAGCTTTGCCTTGCCGTCCACCATGCCGATGGCCCCCTCGTGGCACGCCTGCGCGCACAGGCCGCAGCCGTTGCATTTGTCTTCGTCGATTTTGATGATTTTTCGTTCCATAGCGGATTTCCTCCTGTCGTCTCAAAACGGTTTCCCGAAGGGCCCTTGCCGGATTTCCCTTGCTTTCTTGCCCTTATCCTACTATACTGAATCCAGAATGTCTGTTGGAATTCCAACAAGCGGAGGGAACCATGAAAAAATACAACGAAATTTTGGAGTCCGTGCCCCTCTTCCGGGGGATTTCCGAAGAAGAAAGGCAGCAAATGCTGGACTGCCTGCGGGCGCAGCAACAGCGCTTTGCGGCGGGCGCGGTGATCCTGCTGGCCGGGGATCCGGCGGACCGCGTGGGCGTGCTTTTGGAGGGGCGCGCGCAGGTGATCCGGGAGGAATTTTCGGGCAGCCGGACGATTTTAACCGGCCTAAACCCGGGCAACCTCTTTGCCGAGGCGTTCGCCTGCGCCTCCGGGGAACACAAAACGCTCCCGGTCACCGTGCTGGCGGTGGCAGAGAGCGTTGTACTGTGGATGGATTACCGGAAAATTTTGCGTGCCTGCCCTGCGGGCTGCGCCTTCCACCACCGGTTGGTGGAAAATATGCTTGCGGTGGTCGCGGACAAAAATTTGATGCTCAACCGCCGGATCGGGCATCTCTCGAAGCGCAGCACGCGGGAAAAGCTGCTCTCCTATCTCTCGGAGCAGGCCGCCCTGCACGGCAGCGCGGCATTTTCCATTCCCTTTGACCGGCAGCAGCTGGCGGACTACCTCTGCGTGGAGCGCAGCGCCATGTCCACGGTTTTGTCCAAGCTGCGCGAGGAGGGCGTCCTCGAGGTGGAACGGAACCGCTTCCGGCTCAAGCAGCTCCCCCGCTAGGCGGCCGCTGCCGGAGGGATGCGGGGGCATCGCAGGGGCAGAAGCCAAACAGCCGCAGCCGCTTGTACGAACGGAAAGGGAGCGCATTTGCCCGCAGCCGGAAAAACAGCAGGCTTCCCTGGACCTTTCCGGAAGGCCCTGTTCTTGGTAAAATCATTCCCCTTCTTTTTCGCGCTCTTGTTCCGCACGGTGGAGGCGGAGGGGTTCCCCTATGCGTTAAAAGGCCGGCCCATGGGGACTCCCCGTTGGGCCGGCCGTTTGATCCGTCTTTTCTGTTATGGTTCAGCCTTTGCGGAAAAGCTCAGGCCGCGCTCGTGGTCGCCGTATAGGAAAAACCCGCCGCCCTCTGTGGGGCCGCCGTAGATTTTGAGCGTCTCCCCCAGATTGCTCTCGCTGATATAGCTGATTTGGATTTTCCGCAGCGGCTGCCGGCGCATCTCTGCGGGCAGGAAGTCCATCAGCACGTCCCCATAGACCGCATTGTTCAGATGGTGGTTGAAATCCAGGTCCGAATAATAGATAGGACGCTCGCCCAAAAGCGGCAGCCCCTCCGGGACCGTGAGGCGGTCCACCCGGTCTTCCGGGGGGACCTTGGCGTCCTGGAAGATGTTGTACGCCAAGAACACCTTTGGGCGCAGGATTTTATGCGTATCCGGGTTGGCGGATACGGACGTCTGCATGATGCGGGCGATCTCCTCCCCATTTGCATAAACGACGAAATCGCGGTAAAACTGCACGCCCACCGTGCCGCGCGGATGGGTCTTTATGGTCAGGACATCGTTATGGACGGGCAAACGCTTGATGAGCAGGCGGTAGTTCGTCATCAAAAAGACGATCCCATCCGCCTTCAACCGCTCATAGCCGATCCCCAGCTCCCCAAGGTGCTGTTCGCTGGTCTCCTGCGCCATGCGCAGCAGGACGCTCAATTTGATCTTTTCGTTTGCGCCCACCTCATAGCTGGCGACCTGCACCGTCCGGCTGAATTCTTCTACTGTAACCATCCAACTCCTCCTTGCCACGTTCTATTTCATGGCAAATGATCACAATCCCCCGGGCCGCTACATGGCGCCGGGGGATCTTGTCTGCTTGTTTTCCTTTCCGGCAAGCCCGGGGGGTTCCGCCGCGCGGCGGCCCCATGGACAGGGATTACCGGATTACGTCGATCCCCATATACGGGCGCAGGACCTCCGGGACGGTGATGCTTCCGTCCGCGTTCTGGTACTGCTCGACGATGGCGGGCATCACGCGGCTGGTCGCCAGGCCGGAGGCGTTCAGCGTGTTGACGAAGTGCAGCTTGCCGTCCTCCCCGCGGTACTTCATGTTGCCGCGGCGCGCCTGGTAGTCGCGCGCATTGGACGCGGAGCTGACCTCCTTATAGATGCCCATGCTCGGGATCCAAACTTCGATATCGTAGGTGCGCGCCATGGAGAAGGAGCAGTCGCCCGCGGCGAGCTTGCTCAGGCGGTAATGGAGCCCCAGCTCCTGCACCAAACGCTCGGCCTTGCCGACCATCTCCGCGAAGGCCGCGTCGGAGCCCTCCGGCGTGGTGTACTGCACCATCTCGACCTTATTGAACTGGTGGCCGCGGATCATGCCGCGCTCTTCCGCGCGGTAGGAGCCCGCCTCGCGGCGGTAGCACGGCGTATAGGCGATGTATTTGCGCGGCAGCTCGTCCAGCGTGAGGACCTCGTCGCGGTGGAGGTTCACCAGCGCGGTCTCCGCGGTGGGCAGCATGAATTTGCGGTCGGCGCTGGTCGGGTTGGCGATCCAGTAGTCCTCCTCCACAAATTTCGGGAACTGCCCGGCGACATAGCCGCATTCGTAGTTCAGCATATGCGGCGGCAGGATCAGCTCATAGCCGTCGCCCAGGTGTTCGTTCACAAAGAAGTTGAGCAGCGCCCACTCCATGCGCGCGCCCCAGCCGCGGTAGATCCAGGCGCCGTTTCCGCCGATCTTCGCGCCGCGCTGGTAGTCGATCATGCCGTGCGCCTCGCAGAGGTCCACGTGGTTTTTCATCGGGAAGTCGAAGACCGGCTTCTCCTTGAAATAGTGCAGCGGGACGTTCTGCTCCTTGCCGCCCGCCACGACGTCCTCGTCCGGCAGGTTCGGCAGGGAGAGCATCAGGTCCTTCTGCTTTTCCTCCAGCTCGCCGAGCTCCGCGTCATACTCCTTGATCTCCGCGGAGAGGACCTTCATCTGCGCCATCAATTCGGTGGTGTCCTGGCCCGCCTTCTTCATGGCCGGGATCTGCTTGGACGCGGCGTTCTGCTCCGCCTTCTTTGCCTCCACCTTGCCGGTGACGGCGCGGCGGTCCACGTCAATCTTCAAAATCTCGTCGATCACGCTGTCGAGATTCATTTCTCTCTTTTGAATGGCCGCTTTTACCTTGTCCGGTTCTGTCCGGATCATCTTTAAATCCAACATGTTCGTTGCTCCTTTGTTTTCTGTATGTGATGTTTCATGTGAAACATTCAATCGTCTTCCTGGTCAAACAGCTTCATCAGGCCCGCGAGGTCGTCCTCCCCATAGAACTCGATCTGTAGGGTGCCCCGCTTTTTCGTGCCGCTCACCCGGACCTTCCGGCCCAGATGCTCGTTGAGCGCCAGCTCCACCTCGTCGAAGTAGTGGATGCGACTGCTCTTGCGCGGCGGCTTCTTTTCCTCCTTGCCGTTTGCCTTGTTTACAAGCTTTTCCAGCTCGCGCACCGATATACCCTGCTCCACAACCAGCTTCGCCGCCGCGCGCATCTGCCCTTCGTCCGAAAAGCCGAGCAGCGTGCGGGCATGGCCCGCGGAAAGCTTCCCGGCGGAGACCAGCGCTTGCAGGTCCTCCGGCAGATGCAGCAGGCGGAGCGCGTTCGCCACCGCGGGGCGGGACTTCCCGACCGTCCGGGAAATCTCCTCCTGCGTCATGCCGTACTGGTCGATCAGCGACTGGTAGCCCTGCGCCTCTTCCAGGGGGGTCAGGTCCTCGCGCTGCAAATTCTCGATCAGGGCAAGCTCCATGACCTCGTGGTCGCTCATCTCCCGGATGACCACGGGCACCTCCGACACGCCCGCCATACGCGCCGCGCGCCACCGGCGTTCCCCGGCGACAATCTGGTACCCGCCGCCCAAAAGCGGCCGCACCAAAAGCGGCTGCAACACGCCGTGCTGCGCGATGGAATCCGCCAGCTCCGCGAGCGCCTCGTCGTTGAAGTCCTTGCGCGGCTGGGCGCGGTTCGGCTCAATCTCGCTGATCTTCAGCGTGACCGTCGCGTTGGCGTCCTCCATATCGTTCTCTGCGAAGATCGCGTCCAGGCCCTTGCCCAGGCCGCCCTTCTTTTTTCCCGCCATTTTCATTCACCCCCTGTGCGCTATATTCGGTATCCCTTCGTCCCCAAATCAGGGGGCTGCTTTTTTCAATACTTCGTCGGCCAGGGCGTCGTATGCATAAGCGCCCTTGCTGCTGCGGTCAAAATAGCAGATCGGGCGCCCGAAGCTCGGCGCTTCGGACAGGCGCACGGTGCGCGGGATCACGGTTGCAAACACCTTGCGCGGGAAATACTTTTTGACCTCTTCCACCACCTGCTGCGTCAGGTTCAGGCGGCCGTCGTACATGGTCAGGAGCACGCCCTCGATGTCGAGCTGCTCGTTGTACTGCCGTTTGACGCGCCGGACCGAATTCATCAGCTGGGAAAGCCCCTCCAACGCGTAATACTCACACTGGATGGGCACCAAGAGCGTGTCCGCCACACAGAGGGCGTTCGTCGTAATGATGCCCAGGGACGGCGGGCAATCGATCAGGATAAAATCGTATTCCGCCCGCAGGGGGACGATCGCATTTTTTAAGATGGATTCCCGGTGCTCCATTTCAATCAGTTCGAGCTCCGCGCCCGCCAGGTCCATGCTGGAGGGCAGCAGGTCGAGGTTGGCAAATTCGGTGTGGATGCGCGCTTCCTGTGCCGGCGTCTCCCCGATCAACACCTCATACATGGTCTGCTTGACCCTGCGGCGGTCCACGCCGACGCCGCTGGAGGAATTCCCCTGCGGGTCCACATCGACCAGGAGGGTCTTTTTCCCCTTTGCACCGAGCGCCGCCGAAAGGTTGACCGCCGTGGTGGTCTTGCCCACGCCGCCCTTTTGGTTTGCTACTGCGATGATTTTTCCCATAGTCCGCCCCCGTTTCCAAAGAAAACCGTCCCCTTTTTCCATAAGGGGAGCCTTTACAACGCCCAGCGTTGTAACAATGGTTTTATTATAGCACGGAAGGGAAGGAAGGAAAAGTATTTCTCCTTGAAATTTGCAATGTTTCACGTGAAACGAAGAACCCCGCCGCGGATCGCTTCCGGCGGCAGGGCTCTCGGCTGCAAGATTTCTTATTCCATTGTGAGGACTTAATCGTAATAAATGAGACGCCTACAACGGGGACATATCTCTTGGCTGCCTTTCGCATGAAGCAATCCCATTACTCGCATAGAGTGACAATAGGGACAACGCGTCTTTTTATAATCTATAAATATCGCTCCTAAAAACAACCCATAGAATACTAAATTTACTATCCAATTAGGAAAATGCAATAAAGTAAATAGAATCATAAAAACACCTGCTGATATATACATGATACTTGTCAATACGCCCCAAAAAGCTTTCACGCTTTTAGGCTGATAATCTATAACGATCCCCCCTAAAATTCATAATACAATTTTATAATAACTATATTTTTTAAAAAATATCAATCATATCTGTATATGTGGTCATTTATTTTGACTATGATGCAATATCTTTTTATCCATGCTCTTCATATAATATCTGCTCATCCAAAGCACTTGTGTGTCATCCAATCGTATTTCGTTTTTATGGATCGATTTTATATGCTCTACATTGACGATCTCAGATTTATTAATCTGCACAAAACGATAATTTTGTAAATCTTGCAAGTAGTGGGATAAAGTCCCATTGGCACGAACAATTTCTTTTGTTGTATGAATCAAAATATGCCTGTCATATACTTCCACAAATACGATCTCTTTTATAGGGATCGTTATACTTTCACATCGATTGCGTGTAATATGCAGCATCCCTTGATCCATATACTCTTGCACAGCGCGTTCCATCTCTGCATTTAAAAACGCAAGATCGATTGGATGTTGAAAAACTTGAAATGCCTTGAGCATAAAGGAAAACGAATAAAATTGGGGATCATCAAAAATCAGCATCAGAAATGTACTGGGGAGTTGTGTTCGAACCTTTTGCAAACTTTGCAAAAAGTCAGCATCGTGAATCAATTGTATTAATAAAAATTCAACAGGAAATCGCCTATTACGTACTATATTAAATATGTCCTCTAAAGTCTTTATAAAAGTGAAATGAATTGTTTGATTATAATTTCTATTGATAAATTTTTTAATTAACAGCTCCCTATCATCTTGATTACATAAGATTAAACAATTCATTATTTCTCGCCTCTAAATAAGAATATAACAATTATAATTCTATCCCGATTTATTATCAACTCTTTTTCCAATTTATAATTTAAAGCTGCTGTCAAATCAACAAAATGATACCTTAAATAACAGGAAAAAGCCGCCGCAGTGCAAGGCACCGCGGCGGCTTTTCACAGGGAAAATATAAGGGAAATGGGAGTAGTCTTGTAATCTGTTTTCGGTGCGCGGGCTTACCGCGCGGGTTTGGCCAATGCCCATCCGACCGGCGGGCTGGCCGCCGGGATTTCCCGGCATTCCCCCTACCGCCCGCCAATCCGGGCGGCGTGGGGGAGTCCACAACTCGAGTTCTTCCCCAAAAAGGGCCCCGCAAGTTCCGGGGCTTGTACGGGCAATCACCCCGCAATGCGCGAAACAGGCTTGCCTTCCTGGTTGTCTTCCATGCTGGAATCTGGGGGTTGCGCCGCCTCCGGCACAGCCGCCTGCTTCTCCGGCGGAGGTGTCATCCGGCCGGCGGCGGGCCCCGTCTTTGGGATGCGGACAATGCACTCGATGTAATCGTCCGTCTCATTCCGGATGGTCTTTGCCTGGATGCCGGAGAGCTGCATGGTCTTGACCGCATGGCTGATCGTATTCATGAAGATACGGATATCTTTTACAATGATCCGCTTCTTATTCTTAGGCTTGTCCTCTTTTTCCGAGAGAATGCGCTCGATGAACTGGTCGGTCTGCTGCACATTCAAATGCTGGGCCAGAATCGCGTCCAACACCTTGCCGCGCAATTCGACGTCGTCCACCCGGAGCAGCGCGCGCGCATGGCGCTCGGTGAGTCCATTCTCGCTGATCTTTTTACGCTCCTCCTGCGTCAGGCGGAGCAGGCGCAGCTTGTTCGCCAGGGTGGACTGGCTCTTCCCCAGCCGGAGCGCCGCCTCTTCCTGCGTCACGCCCCATTCTTCGATCAAGCGCCGGATGCCCTCGGCCTCTTCAAAGATTTGCAGGTCCTGGCGCTGCAAATTTTCGGTCATCGCCAGCACTGCGCTCTGCTTATCGCTGCACGAATTGACAATACAGGCCGCGCTGTCCAGCCCGGCCAAGCGGCACGCGCGCCAACGGCGCTCGCCTGCGATCAGCTCATAGCCGTTTTTGGTCCGGCGCACGCTTAAAGGTTGCAGCAGGCCGTTCTGCCGGATGCTCCGGCTCAGCTCCAGGAGTTCCTTCTCCGGGAACGACCGGCGCGGCTGGGCGGGATTCGGATAAATGTCGTCGAGCGGGATCTCGATCACGCGCCGTTTATCCTGCATGATGCCCATAAAAATACCTCCCATCTGGTTTCTTTCTGCACATCTATGTAACCGCCCCAGGGGGGCTTGTCCTTCTGTGCTTTAAGCATACCATATGGGAGGGAAACTTTTTGTTGGAATCTGTACGCGAAAAAACGCTTTTCCTGTGGATTTTGGCGTGATTCCGGTCGATTGAGCCTTTGGAATTTTTGATATTAGGACTGTTTGCCTATAGGGGCTCCATTTTGGGGATGATTGACCGCCCGGGCAGGCGGCGGCTTGGGATTCATCCCCACGTTCGCCATGCTGGTGCAATTTCCATCCACGCCATCCTCGCGGGTGGCGACATATGTACAAAGTATCACTCGATTATCTAACCGATTTCAATCCACGCCACCCTCGCGGGTGGCGGCCGCTGAACATCACGGCTTGGTCTACAAATTTCTATTTCAACCCACGCCGCCTTTTGAGCGGCGGCACATCCGCAAAATTGAGAGGCGGGGCAAGGACCAACCGCTTTGAGGCGCTTTTCCTTTCCCCCGCCATCCCATCCGGCGCCAATGCGGAAGGCTGCCTGCTGGCCACGCGCGGACACCCATTTCATCCCACGCCGCCTTTTGAGCGGGCAGCTCTCGGGAATCCCCATGATCTGGGAACGCCCTTTCCATCCTCGCAGTCCCGCCTGCCGGCACCAAGCCGGTTCATTACCCATTTCAAATCCGTGTTTCAACCCACACGGCCCTTTCGGGCGGTGAACAAGCAACCCATCGACCCGCGCATCTGCTATGAGTTTCAACCCACGCCCTCCACACGGAGGGTGACATGTTTGGTGGTCAGCTTCTTTTGCTTGACCGGATCATTTCAACCCACGCCCTCTGCATAGGGAACATGGGCCATAGCAATAACCACCTCATCATGGACATGATTTCAACCCACACCCTCCGCACAGAGGGCGGCAAGCACGGCATACATGCCGACGCAAACCACCATCCGATTTCAATCCACGCACCCCTATCGGGGAGCGACCAGGGTTTTGCCGTCCTTCCGGCCGGTCACAATGGTCCAACCCGCGCGCCTGCGCGGCGCAAAGGCACACTCCATGCGCGAAAGAGGCCTATTTCACCAGCGTTTTGGCGATCTCTTCCCCAAAGAACGTGACCTCCGCGAGTTTCCCCTCGTTGTTGTTCAGGTCATCCTCGGTCAGGACGCCGCAGGTGTAGTAATTCGCCATGGGCCGGATTCCCATGCGCTGGAAAAACCGGTCGATGCGGGCCAGGATCTCCTTGCACTCCCGCGGGTCCTCGCGGGCACTCAGGGCGATGCTGATCCCCCGCTTGCCCATGGAAAGCGCCGCGTGCGGCTGGTGCGCGGGGCTGTACGGCGTGCAGCGGTCGATGAACGCCTTGAGCTGGCCGGTGATCCCGCCCCAATAGTCCGGGGACGCGATGGCGATCAGGTCCGCCTGTTCCATCTGTTCCAAAACCAACTGTACGTCGTCGTGCTGCACGCATTCCGCCGTCTGATAGCAGCTCCTGCACCCCTTGCAGAAGGCATAATGCAGATCGCCCAGGCAGAGCGTCTGCGTTTCCATCCCTTTTTTCTGAAATGCGTCCCCGATCAATTCCAACAGCCGGGCCGTGTTCCCGTTGTTCTTGGGGCTCGCATTGAGCAACAAAGCCTTCAATTCGACATCTCCTCCATCCAGTCTTCTTCCCCTTTTCCCCGCGCTGCGCCCGCCGGTGGGGAATCCTTCCCATAACGGCAGCGCCGCCCACGCAGAGGGTTCTGCGGTTTCCTCCGGCAAGCCGCAGGGCGCGCCTGCCCTTCTCGCCCCACTCAGAGCGGGCTTTTGGAAATCTTTGCGTCCTAGCGCGGGTAGGCCGCCGCCAGGGGCTTTTCCCCCGCAACGCGCCCACCGGTGGGAAATCCTCTCCCTACGGCAGCGCCGCCCGTGCAGGAACTTCTGCAATTTTCCCCGGCAAGCCGCAGGG
>JABLTT010054623.1_pt1 | contig 10562 bp, 14 predicted proteins | sample 7160061 | NCBI WGS metagenome assembly JABLTT01 (sample SAMN14651232, study PRJNA627086) | human gut metagenome | isolation source: feces | host: Homo sapiens | reverse complement strand
GATGTGAAAGTAGTCATGTCCAACCATGACTTCCATAAAACGCCGGGCCGCCTTTCGGAATATACTTTTCGCGGCGGAAGCTCACGCAACCATTACCGCCATCACCTGCAACGACCAGAATCGATGCTTCATCAACAAACTTCATTTTATTCTCCGTAAATCATTCGCCTGCGCGGGGTTGCGATACCACCGTTGTATGCTTACGTAATCCGCCCCAAATACGATGACCAATGGCGGAATACATCGCGCCCGCAACCACGACAAACGCACCGAGATAACCTAAAAGGTTTAACATCGGTCTGGCGAAGAAATCGGGCCAGGCCAGTGATAAAAGATCTGAAAAAAACAGCGTAAACAGTGGGGTGAGCGTGATGATCGCGCTCACCTGCGCTGCCTGCCAGCGAGCCATCGCTTCCGCCAGGGCGCCATATCCTACCAAGGTATTCAGTCCGCAAAAAATTAAACATGCGAGCTGCCAGTGGCTAAGCTGCGCTATCACTCCAGGCTTTGCCAGAGGGAAGAGCGCAATTGTACATAAAGTGTACAGTAAAAACAGGATCTGCGGTGAGGCCAGCCGACGCAATAAAACCTTTTGCGCCACGCCATAACTCACCCAAACCGTCGCCGCACCGACCCCAAAGATAACTCCCCAGGTGTAATCGGTGAGCTTTGTAAATATCTCGACCAGACTGGTGTTAAAAAACATCACCAGGCCGCTCAGGAGCATCAATGCCCCTACAACCTGAGTGCTGCGCATTTTCTCTTTGAGGATAAATACGCTGGCAACCATCATGCCAACTGGCGAGAGTTGCCCAATCACCTGCGAAGCGGTCGGACTCAGGTATTGCAAGGATGAGCTGAACAGGATGAAGTTCCCAAACAGCCCGGCGGTCGCCACTGCCAACAAAATCAACCAGCGTGGCTTACGAAACACGCGTAATGGCGGCAACCTCTTCTTCACCGCAAGAATGGCACCCAGGCCAATACTCGCCATCAAGAAACGGTAAAACACGATTGTCGGAGGTTCCATCACCTCCAGCACCTGCTTCATTGCGATTGGCAACGCCCCCCAGCAAATTGCTGTGGTGAGCGCCAAAAGAATGCCAATGCCTGCCTGCTGCTTCATACCGTATTCCCTGCAAAGCGCATTTGCGGATTAACGTCGCACCATGCGCATTTTTACCGGTTATCGAATGTAAAAAGCCCCGCAACGTGTTGCGGGGCTTTCATCCGTTACCGGGACGCGAAAAACTTATTCAGCTTCGATGCTGATAAATTTACGGTTTTTCGGGCCTTTAACTTCGAATTTCACTTTACCGTCTGCTTTAGCAAACAGAGTGTGGTCACGACCGCAACCTACGTTAGCGCCAGCGTGGAATTTGGTACCACGTTGACGAACGATGATGCTACCCGCCAGAACGGATTCGCCACCGAAACGCTTAACGCCCAGGCGTTTAGCTTCTGAATCGCGACCGTTACGTGTGGAGCCGCCAGCCTTTTTATGTGCCATTTGAAATCTCTCCTCAGGTCTTAGGCGCTGATGCCAGTAATTTTCACATCAGTGAACCACTGACGATGGCCCTGCTGCTTACGATAGTGTTTACGACGACGAAACTTAACGATTTTAACTTTCTCGCCACGACCGTGAGCAACAACTTCAGCTTTGATTACGCCGCCATCAACGAAAGGAACGCCGATTTTGACTTCTTCACCGTTTGCGATCATCAGCACTTCAGCGAACTCAACAGTTTCGCCAGTTGCGATGTCCAGCTTTTCCAGGCGAACGGTCTGACCTTCGCTTACTCGGTGTTGTTTACCACCATTTTGGAAAACCGCGTACATATAAAACTCCGCTTCCGCGCACACCTTTTCAATGATTCAGAGTGCGCTATAAATATTCACAATAGGGCGCGAATATTACGCAAAACGCACGCCTTTGACAAGTGCTACAGTCAATACACGAAGAAAAAAAACACAACTTGTACGGTAACGTTTATCTGTGCCATTTTTTCAGTACAATCACCCTATATTCCTAACCATAAACCCTAAGTTGCCTTTGTTCACAGTAAGGTAATCGGGGCGAAAAGCCCGGCTTTTGCGATGAATTTAGAAAAAATCAATGAGTTAACCGCGCAAGATATGGCGGGTGTTAATGCGGCAATCCTTGAGCAGCTTAATTCCGACGTCCAACTGATCAATCAGTTAGGCTATTACATCGTCAGCGGCGGCGGTAAACGTATTCGTCCGATGATTGCTGTACTGGCTGCACGAGCTGTTGGCTATGAGGGAAATGCGCATGTCACCATTGCTGCCCTGATCGAGTTTATCCACACGGCGACTCTGCTACACGACGACGTTGTGGATGAATCAGATATGCGCAGGGGTAAAGCTACCGCCAACGCCGCATTTGGCAATGCCGCCAGCGTGCTGGTAGGCGATTTTATTTATACCCGCGCTTTCCAGATGATGACCAGCCTCGGTTCGCTCAAAGTGCTGGAAGTCATGTCAGAAGCCGTAAACGTCATCGCAGAAGGTGAAGTTCTGCAACTGATGAACGTTAACGATCCGGACATCACTGAAGAAAACTACATGCGCGTTATCTATAGCAAAACCGCGCGTCTGTTTGAGGCTGCCGCGCAGTGTTCCGGGATTCTGGCTGGCTGTACGCCGGAGGAGGAGAAAGGCCTGCAGGATTATGGGCGCTATCTCGGCACTGCTTTCCAGTTGATCGACGATTTACTCGATTACAATGCCGATGGCGAACAGTTAGGTAAAAATGTCGGCGACGATCTGAACGAAGGTAAACCGACGCTGCCGCTGCTGCATGCGATGCATCATGGCACACCAGAACAGGCACAGATGATCCGTACCGCCATCGAACAGGGTAACGGTCGCCATCTTCTGGAACCGGTTCTGGAAGCAATGAACGCTTGTGGATCTCTTGAATGGACGCGTCAGCGTGCCGAGGAAGAAGCAGACAAAGCCATCGCAGCGTTACAGGTGCTCCCGGACACCCCTTGGCGAGAAGCACTCATCGGCCTCGCGCACATCGCTGTTCAACGCGATCGTTAATCCCCTCCCCTCATCCCGCGCAGCGCGCGGGATGGTTCCAGTAAGTTCCATAAAAACACTTATTCAGCTCTATAACACCTGAAAAATAGGGATGTGCATCTTTATATATTCTGAATATTCACACTCTTTACAGGAACTTTTTAGAGCAATAGGCCATCAGGAGTATAGTGATGCTCGACAGAAGAAGTGTTCTGAATGAAAGCGACTAACTTAAGGAGTGAGGAAAAATGGAAAGTAATTTCATTGACTGGCATCCCGCTGACATCATTGCGGGTTTGCGCAAGAAGGGAACGTCAATGGCGGCGGAATCTCGCAGAAATGGTTTGAGTTCCTCAACGCTGGCGAATGCATTATCGCGCCCATGGCCGAAAGGAGAGATGATTATTGCGAAAGCCCTGGGAACTGACCCCTGGGTTATCTGGCCATCACGCTACCATGATCCGCAGACCCATGAGTTTATCGACAGAACGCAGTTGATGCGTAGCTACACTAAACCGAAAAAATGAGTGGTCTGGCGGTAGCCCCGCGAACGGGGCTGCCAGCTCTCAGACGATTATTCGCCTTTCACACGCTCAATATTTGCACCTAAAGCGCGCAGTTTGTCTTCAATGCGTTCGTAGCCACGATCGATGTGATAAATACGATCAACCACCGTCGTCCCTTCCGCAATACAGCCAGCCAGCACCAGGCTTGCTGATGCACGCAGATCGGTTGCCATAACCTGTGCGCCAGAAAGTTTTTCAACACCGTGACAAATAACGGTATTGCTTTCGATTTCGGCGTGCGCGCCCATACGGCTCAGCTCTGGCACATGCATAAAGCGGTTTTCAAAGACCGTTTCGGTGATAAACCCGGTCCCTTCTGCCACCAGGTTCAACAGCGTGAACTGGGCCTGCATATCGGTCGGGAATGCCGGATGCGGCGCGGTACGTACGTTAACAGCCTTCGGACGTTTGCCATGCATATCCAGGCTAATCCAGTCTTCGCCGACTTCGATGTCCGCTCCAGCGTCACGCAGTTTCGCCAGCACGGCGTCGAGAGTATCTGGCTGCGCGTTACGGCAGATAATTTTGCCGCGAGAAATCGCCGCCGCCACCAGGAAAGTACCGGTTTCGATACGATCCGGCAGAACGCGATAGACACCGCCGCCTAAACGTTCCACACCTTCGATGACGATACGATCGGTGCCCTGACCGCTAATTTTCGCACCCAGCGTAATCAGGAAGTTCGCGGTATCGACGATTTCCGGTTCACGCGCTGCGTTTTCAATAATCGTGGTGCCTTCCGCCAGGGTTGCAGCACACATGATGGTCACCGTTGCGCCAACGCTGACTTTATCCATCACGATATGTGCACCTTTCAAACGACCATCGACGGAAGCTTTAACGTAACCTTCTTCCAGTTTGATGGTCGCGCCTAATTGTTCGAGGCCAGAAATGTGTAGATCAACCGGACGCGCACCGATCGTACAACCGCCAGGTAGTGAAACTTGCCCCTGACCAAAGCGCGCTACCAGCGGCCCCAGCGCCCAGATAGAAGCACGCATGGTTTTAACCAGATCGTAAGGTGCGCAGAATACATTAACGTCGCGGGCATCAATATGCACAGAACCATTACGTTCTACTTTCGCACCCAGCTGGCTTAGCAGCTTCATTGATGTATCGACGTCTTTCAGTTTCGGGACGTTCTGGATCTCTACCGGTTCTTCCGCCAGTAGTGCGGCAAAAAGGATAGGCAGAGCAGCATTTTTAGCGCCGGAAATTGTGACTTCGCCCTGGAGCTTCGTTGGCCCCTGAACACGAAATTTATCCATTTAGTTTGTTCTCAGTTAACAATTCATATCCGCTACCGGCGAATCGCCCATAGCTCAAAAGCCGTTCAGTTTGCGATCGCGCGCCCACTCCGCAGGGGTATACGCTTTGATCGACACAGCATGAATGCGGTTATCCGCAATATATTCCATCAGCGGACCATAGACCGTCTGCTGTTTTTTAACCCGACTCATGCCGTCAAACAACTCACCCACGGCAATAACCTGAAAGTGGCTGCCATCGCCGGAAACGTGGACTTCCTGGAGGGAGAGAGCGTTCATCAACACGCTCTGAATTTCATTATTTTCCATGGGATCTTCAATCATCAGTTAATAAACCAGCGAAACATCTTAGAGCAAAGTTGCGCTGGCATAAATAAGCAAAAAGCCTCGCTGATAAATCAGACAAGGCTCGACTTGCAGGCAGGTTTGCCGGACAGGCGGTTAACGCCATATCCGGCCTGAAAAAATTTAACGAGGCAGAACATCAGCAGGCAAATTATACAATTTCGCCAGGGTATACACTTTGTCGTTTACCCCCTGAAGCGTCACATTGTTGCCCTGCTTTTTCGCCAGATCGATAAGATGGAGCAGCAGTGCCAGTCCCCCCGTATCCACGCGGGAGACACGGCTAAGATCGATGCAGGTAATCCCCTTCACCGCTTCCTCACGCATTTCCCAAAGCGGTAGCAAAACGTCCTGATCCAGCTCTCCGGATAACGCCAGCGTGTCACCCGTCTGCATCCAGCTCAGTGACTCGCTCATTATTTTTTCTCTTCCAGAGTGATTTTCTGTTGAGAAATCGATTTCAGTTGCGCAGTCAGGCCGTCGATACCTTTGGTACGCAGCAGCGTTCCCCACTCGTTTTGTTTGGTGGTGATCATACTGACGCCTTCAGCAATCATGTCGTAAGCCTGCCAATTGCCCGTCTGGGAGTTTTTACGCCACTGGAAGTCCAGACGCACCGGCGGACGGCCATTCGGGTCAATAATGGTAACGCGAATAGGCACAATGGTTTTATCGCCCAGCGGCTGTTCTGGCGCAATCTGATAGGTTTGACCGTGATACATCGCCAGCGCCTGACCGTAAGCCTGCTTCAGGTACTCACGGAAAGCGGCAAAGTAGGCTTCACGTTGAGCAGGGGTCGCACTCTTGTAATACTGGCCCAGCACCAGCGCACCGGCGTATTTCACCTGTACGTATGGCAGCAGTTCCTGATCAACAATGGTACGCAGATAATCCGGGTTGGCCCGAATTTGCGGTTGCTCATTCTTCAGGCGATCGAACGTTTTCTGCGCCGCCTCGTCCATCAGCTTATACGGATTGGTCTGGTCTGCCGCGGTTGCCGCACTCAGAGGTGCAATCACCAGCAAAGCGACCATCATTAAACGTTTAAACATGCGTCGGTTCTCCTGAAATTATTTCGTTGTACCCACAGGTTCAGTGGTTTCATTATTACCTGGCGCAGCAGCTGGCGCATCGCCACTATTCTTATTGTCATCGCCTTTACTACCGTAAAGGAACTGACCAATGAGATCTTCCAGCACCATCGCAGACTTAGTGTCCTGAATTGTATCGCCATCCTTCAGGATAGCAGTCCCCAGTTCCGGGTCTTCAAAACCGACGTTTAATGCCAGATATTGTTCCCCCAGCAGGCCGGAAGTACGAATGCTCAGCGAACTGGTATCTGGAATGTGGTTATAACGTTGTTCAATTTCCAGCGTTACGCGCGGCAGATAGGTTTTCGGGTCCAGCGTAATATCCGCCACCCGACCCACAACAACGCCACCAATACTGACCGGAGAGCGCGCTTTCAGGCCGCCAATGTTATCGAACGTCGCATAAAGCGTGTAGGTCGGTTCAGTACGTATGGACGTCACGTTCGCCGCCTTCAGGCAAACAAACAGCGCCGCCAGCAGTGCTGCTAATAAAAAGATACCCACCCAAATTTCATTTTTTTTCGTTTGCATGAACTCAATTCCCAAACATCAATGCGGTCAGCACAAAATCCAGCCCCAGAACAGCCAGAGACGAGTGGACAACGGTGCGAGTGGTTGCCCGGCTAATCCCGGCAGACGTCGGGATGGCGTCGTAGCCGTTAAACAACGAAATCCACGTCACCGTGATGGCGAACACCACGCTCTTAATCAGACAGTTGACCAGATCCATACGCCAGTCGACGGCATTTTGCATTGCCGACCAGAAGAACCCGCTATCAATGCCTTTCCAACTGACGCCGACCAGAGATCCGCCCCAGATCCCCACGGCGACGAAAATAACCGTCAACAGTGGTAATGAAATAACCCCAGCCCAGAAACGGGGAGAAATAACCCGACGCAGCGGATCCACCGCCATCATCTCCATACTGGAGAGTTGCTCTGTAGCGCGCATCAGGCCGATTTCTGCGGTTAGCGCCGAACCAGCACGCCCGGCAAACAACAACGCGGCAACCACCGGCCCCAGTTCACGCAGTAGCGATAACGCCACCAGCATACCCAGACTGGTTTCCGCACTATAAGTGGTCAGAACCAGATAACCTTGCAGCCCCAACACCATTCCGATGAACACGCCAGAAACCACAATAATCAGCATCGACAGGACGCCGACATTATAGAGCTGGCGCACCAGCAGCGGCGCATGTTTGCGAAATTCCGGTTTGCCGACCAGCGCATTGAATAACATTAACCCGGCCCGCCCGAACGTTCTCAGGGTTTTAATCCCTTTATGTCCGAGCGACGCCAGCGCATTTAACAGCATGAGTGGCTTAACTCCCTGGTAAAAGATCAGCGTGATAATCGCCGGCAGGATAGCGGAACGGAACAGGCCCGTCAGCTATCCCGTCCAGAAACTGACGTACGCGCGGATCAGGATTCGCCTGCAACGCCTGGGCACTGCCATGAGCGACAATTTTTTTGTCCGCCAGGATCCAGGCGTGATCCGCAATACTTAACACTTCCGGCACATCGTGAGAAACCACCACACAAGTCACGCCCAGCGCGCTGTTCAGCTCAGAAATCAGCTTCACCAGCACGCCCATGGTAATGGGATCTTGCCCAACAAAGGGCTCATCAAACATGATGAGATCCGGCTCCAGCGCAATCGCACGCGCCAGCGCTGCACGCCGCGCCATCCCACCGGAAAGTTCAGAAGGCATTAGTTTAGCCGCTCCACGCAGCCCCACGGCCTCCAGCTTCATCATCACCGTACTATGCAACAATGGCGCGGGAAGTTGGGTATGTTCGCGCAGTGGATAGGCGACGTTGTCAAATACGTTCATATCAGTGAACAACGCCCCGGACTGAAATAACATGCTCATCCGTTTGCGCACTGTATACAGGCGCGAACGAGACATCGCCGGAATATTCTCACCATCGAAAAGGATCTCACCATGATCTGGTGCGATTTGCCCGCCAATCAGACGGAGTAGCGTCGTTTTACCGATGCCCGATGGCCCCATGATCGCCGTGATCTTCCCTCGCGGCACGGTCAGGGAAATATTATCGAAGATGCAGCGATTGCCACGCGTAAAACTGACATCGCGCATATCGACTAAATTCGCCACAGACTGCTCCATAATTCACCCTTCGTCTTGCGTTGATTTTCTAAGCATGGCGCTCAATTTAACCTTGAACCCAACATATTTACAGAATATTACCCGCCGTGGTTAGCGAAAGCTGGCATTTGTTTTACTTTTTAGCCGCATAAAGTCAAAATTAAGCATCCGTTACGGCTTTCTGAAAATCTTCAGCGGACCGGCGAGTATACCTGAAGAAAGGACGTTAGATGCTTTTAGCTACGGCACTGTTAATTGTTGGTTTACTTTTGGTCGTTTACAGTGCCGACCGCCTGGTTTTTGCCGCGTCTATTCTTTGCCGAACCTTTGGCATCCCGCCGCTGATCATCGGCATGACGGTGGTCAGTATTGGTACATCGTTACCAGAAGTCATCGTCTCGCTTGCCGCGTCTCTGCACGAACAACGCGATTTAGCCGTTGGTACAGCCCTCGGCTCAAACATTATCAATATATTGCTGATCCTCGGTCTGGCTGCGCTGGTTCGTCCTTTTACCGTCCATTCTGATGTTCTACGCCGTGAATTACCCTTAATGTTGTTGGTCAGCGTGGTGGCCGGTTCCGTACTCTATGACGGACAACTTAGTCGCAGCGATGGTATCTTTCTCCTCTTTCTGGCTGTGCTATGGCTGCTGTTCATTGTTAAACTTGCACGTCAGGCTGAACGTCAGGGGACTGACAGCCTGACCAGAGAGCAGCTTGCAGAGCTGCCGCGTGACGGCGGATTGCCCGTCGCGTTTTTATGGCTCGGCATTGCGCTTATCATCATGCCAGTGGCCACGCGGATGGTGGTTGATAACGCCACGGTGCTGGCGAATTACTTTGCCATCAGCGAGTTGACGATGGGTCTGACGGCAATTGCTATCGGAACCAGCCTGCCGGAACTGGCAACCGCAATAGCGGGGGTTCGCAAAGGTGAAAACGACATTGCTGTCGGAAATATCATTGGCGCAAACATTTTTAATATTGTCATCGTGTTGGGTTTACCCGCGCTGATAACGCCAGGAGAGATTGATCCACTGGCGTACAGTCGTGACTACAGCGTGATGTTGCTGGTGAGCATTATTTTTGCGTTGCTGTGCTGGCGGCGCTCCCCGCAACCGGGCCGTGGTGTAGGGGTATTATTAACTGGCGGATTTATCGTATGGCTGGCGATGTTGTACTGGTTATCGCCAATACTCGTTGAATAACTGGAAACGCATTATGTCGCACGTAGAGTTACAACCGGGTTTTGACTTTCAGCAAGCAGGTAAAGAAGTCCTGGCGATTGAACGTGAATGCCTGGCGGAGCTTGATCAATACATCAATCAGAATTTCACGCTTGCCTGTGAAAAGATGTTCTGGTGTAAAGGGAAAGTTGTCGTCATGGGGATGGGAAAATCGGGGCATATTGGGCGAAAAATGGCGGCAACGTTTGCCAGCACCGGTACACCTTCATTTTTCGTCCATCCTGGTGAAGCCGCGCATGGTGATTTAGGCATGGTTACCCCACAGGATGTGGTGATTGCTATCTCTAACTCTGGTGAATCCAGCGAAATCACGGCCTTAATTCCAGTGCTTAAGCGTCTTCACGTACCGTTAATCTGCATCACCGGTCGCCCGGAGAGCAGCATGGCGCGCGCCGCAGATGTGCATCTGTGTGTTAAAGTAGCGAAAGAAGCCTGTCCGTTAGGGCTGGCACCGACCAGCAGCACCACCGCCACGCTGGTTATGGGCGATGCCCTCGCTGTCGCGCTGTTAAAAGCACGCGGCTTTACTGCTGAAGATTTTGCGCTCTCACACCCAGGCGGCGCACTGGGTCGTAAACTTCTGCTGCGCGTAAACGATATTATGCATACGGGCGATGAGATCCCGCATGTTAAGAAAACGGCCAGTCTGCGTGACGCGTTGCTGGAAGTTACCCGCAAAAATCTTGGTATGACTGTCATTTGCGATGACAATATGATGATTGAAGGCATCTTTACCGACGGTGATTTACGCCGTGTCTTCGATATGGGCGTGGATGTTCGTCAGTTAAGTATTGCCGATGTGATGACGCCGGGGGGAATACGTGTGCGCCCTGGCATTCTGGCCGTTGAGGCACTGAACTTAATGCAGTCCCGCCATATC
>JABLTT010035888.1_pt1 | contig 10689 bp, 8 predicted proteins | sample 7160061 | NCBI WGS metagenome assembly JABLTT01 (sample SAMN14651232, study PRJNA627086) | human gut metagenome | isolation source: feces | host: Homo sapiens | reverse complement strand
TGAGCCGCCAGATCCACCAACACACGGAAAAGCCCGGAATACCAAGGAAAATCGGCGCTCAAAGGAGTTTAGTACGGCCTCAAGGCTGCCCGACGCGCTCCCCAGTTCTCCAAGCGCTAATCTCACTTACCCAAGAGATAATTTCCACTGCTTCTCAGTACGTCTTTGGACGCTGTTTTGCAGGAAATTGGATGGTTTTGGAGTTGTGAGAGTTCCTCGAAAGTATTCCGTTTTGCTTCGTAAGGAGCAAGTAAGGAGCACACAAGGAACAAGAAGCGCAAGCGAAAACAAAAGCCTTATGAAGCAGGAGATCGTTCCGCAAGGAGCGTATCTCCTGCTTTTTTTGTGCTGCACGGATTTTCCTTCTTCATTTTAGATCTTGTTGATTGCCTCCACCAGTGTTTCAATATCCAGGTGGGTGTAGACACGTTCGGTAAGCGTCATGGCACCGGAGTGTCCTACAATCTTTTTGATCATGGTTTGGTCTACGTGGGCTTCTGTCAGCATGGAGATGCAGGTATGCCGGGTACAGTGTGGCGTCTGGTCATATCCAAGCTGCTCCATCAGGGGTGTGAAGTAACTGTCGTAGTAATTCCTGTAATCAAAGTGCTTTTGATCCGGCGTGTGGAGCAGATATTCACACTGAGAACCTTCGTACCATGCTTTGTAGAATGGCAGCACCTTGTCGGCAATGGGGACTTTCCGCAGGCCGTTCTCGGTTTTGCTGGCAATTACATCAAAGTACTGTTCTTCCAGATGTATATTTTCCTTCTTCAAGTCGAGGAACTCCGAGATGCGGCAACCGTTGTAGATCAGCATCAGCACGATCTGATAGTACGGGTCCTCTGCAAGCTCCCACAGGCGGGCAATCTGCTCCTTTGTAAACTTGTTCCGGTCACGCTTGTTGGGATTCTTATCCTTATACCGGCTCAAATCCACAAACTCGGAATAATCCTTGTTACAGATGTCATTTTTCATGGCGTAGGCATACAGCTGGTTGAACAGCCCCTTGAGCTTTTTCAGAGTGGGGTAATTCTTCCCGCAGGTGTCCACCACAAATTGAAGATCCATCAGCCGAATGTCCCGAAATACCTTGTTGTAAAGTGTTCCGCATACTCGATAGGACGCTTCATAGCCTTTTACGTTTGACTTGGAGATGGTGGGGAACTTCTCCTTTGACCAGCGTTCATAGACCTCCTGAAAGGTGGCTTTGGATGCCTTGATGTCAAAGGGATTGTTGTTGTACTCCGCCAGCATTTGCAGCCCCTCTGCTCTGGTAGTCGCATAGCCGATGGTGATTTGTTCCTGAACAGACTTTCCTGTTTCAGGGTTGACGTGCCACCCTACCGTTTTTCTCACTGCATAGGGCCTTCTTCGCTTTCCGGACATTTTCTTGACGCTTCCATATCCGTTGGGTAATCTCAAAAAATCTCAAACTTCCTTTCTCCCAGCGTTTGAATTAAATTTGATAAAGGGTATGCAATACCCTCTGTTATTCCTGGTCGCCGTTTTCCTCGGCGGCCTTTTTCATTTTCTCCAGCATCTGCCGATCCAGTTCGTTGCGCCGCTGAATACGCTCCAAATCGGAGAGGACTTCCACTTCCTTGTCCTGCAACTTGGCATCTGCGTAGTAGGCCAGTTCCTTTTCAATCCAGCGGTCAAAGGATTCCTGATCGGTCCAATAGGTTTCTAGCTTTTCACGCTCGTCCCGGAACTCTTCCAAAATTAGACACAGGGAATCATTCATCTCTGCGGAGTGGTCATTTCCCTTGAATATCAGGGAGCAGGACCATTCCTCGCTGTGGGGCGGGCGCTGGACGTCAATCTCGAACCGGATACCGGCCTTCTTGTTTAATTGGTAAAGAACCGCAATCACATCAGACAGGCTGTCCAGCTGGATTTCAGGTTTTTGGTAGCCAATCAGGTCTGCCGGAGATATGTCTAAGATTTTGGCGATGGAATTGATCATCGCTATGGATGGTTCAATTTCACCACTTTCGTATTTTTGAACTGTGCGCATCGTCTTGTCCAGACGCTGTGCCAGCTCTGTTTGGCTCAAGTGAGCGGCCTTGCGGGCTGCCTTGATTCTCTCGCCAATTTCGGCTGGGTTGCTGTGCATTGTCATCACCTCGCTTGTATTGTAACACGAAGTCGTGCGAATTACAAGGTCGTAATACGAATAAATTTTTCTTATTTAGTGTTGACAAGCAGTCTTGAATGGCTTATAATCAAAATACGAACTAATAATTCGCATATCGGCAACAAGGAGGTCATTCACATGGAGAAGAAAGTTTATGTCGAACTGCCGCCCTTCACTGGACGCAATGTCCCTATCACCGAGATTGCAGCCGCCATGCACAAGGATGCCCAGTATGTACGCATTGGTTTGCAGCAGGGAATCCTGAAATTTGGCTATGCGATCAAGCTGGAGAACTCCAACGAGTACAACTACTGCTGCCCCGACAGAAAGGTGTGGGAGGAAATTGGATACTTCCAGCCGGAAACCGCATAAAAAAAGAGCCCTCATCCTGGCAGATGAGAACTCTTGGCGGACAGTACAAACGGCAACTGCCGTGTGACTATCACTCAGCAAGAATATTATAACACGACAGCTGCCAAATTCAATAATTATTTAAGGAGGAACAGAATTTGACAGCTTTACCAGGCAGCATCATACAAAATGGTCTGTTCTGCTGCTGGAAGTACGAGGAACGGAATGGGAGGAAAACGAAGGTGCCATACCAGCCGGAAACCGGCCTGGGAGCGAAAAGCAACGATCCTTCCAGCTTTGTACCTTATAAAACGGCAGTGCAGGCCAGCGGATATGATGGCATCGGAATTGGTATTTTCAACGGCATCTGTGCGATTGACCTGGATAACTGCGTTTCAGACAGCGGCTATTACACCCAGACCGCCGCAGAAATTGTGGCCTTAATGCACAGCTATACCGAGTACAGCCCCAGTGGAAACGGTCTGCACATCCTCTTTTCGGCAAAAGGCTTTCAGTATGATACCAAGCGATTTTACATTATGAACCATCAGGCTGGAATAGAGGTTTATGTGGCGGGAGCAACCAACAAATATGTCACCGTGACCGGAAACCGCTGTGAGGATTATGAGTATGGGGACCGGACCCAGGAGCTGCAAGTGTTACTGGACAAGTTCATGCGCAGGCCAGAGGTAGGCGCAGAAAATGCAATAAATGCAAAAAACTCTGATTTAAGCATGGAGCAGCTTCTGCAACTGGCAAAAAGCTGTAAGAATGGGGCAGCGTTCACAGCCCTTTGGAGCGGTTCGTTGAAGGGATATTCGTCCCCATCAGAGGCCGATCTGGCACTGTGCAGTCATCTCGCCTTTTGGACAGGACGGGATGCTGCCAAGATGGACACTATGTTCCGACAGTCGGGATTGATGCGGGATAAATGGGACCGGCAGCAATCCGGCACAACGTATGGTGCAATCACCATTCAGAAGGCAATCGAGCATTGCCGGGAGATCTACACTCCAAAAGCGGAGCCGTCACCGGTTTTTCAACCTATTGTTCCGCTGACGCCACAGTGGAGTGATCTGCCTGCATTTCCGGTAGACGCTCTTCCGGATGTGATTCGGAATTATGTGAGTGCGGTGGCCGAACACAGTCAGACTGCCCCGGACATGGCAGCGGTGATCAGTCTGGGTGTGCTGGCTACCTGCTTACAAGGAAAATACAAGATAGAGGGAACGCCGGGATACTATGAACCTTTGAGCTTGTACACAGTGGTAATCGCCGCACCGGGGGAGCGAAAGTCCAGCGTCATGCGGGATATGACCACATTCCTCTATGAGTATGAGCAGGAATATAACAAGGCGCACAGCATGGAAATACGGGAAAACCATTTGCAGCGGGAATCTCTGGAGCGCCAGATCTCCGGTCTGCAAAAGAAGCTGGAGCGCAAGGAAAGCCGGGAAATGGAGTTGGAGCTGCGGCAGCTTCAGGAACAGCTGGAAGAAACTCCAGAACTAAAGCCGGGTCGCTTTTTTGCCGACGATTGTTCCAGTGAAGCTCTGACCAGCTTGATGGCAGCCAACAACGGAGTGTTCTCTGTGATCTCCACCGAGGGCGGCATCTTTGACATCATGGCAGGTCGGTATTCCAACAAATCTAACATTGATGTCTGGCTAAAAGGCCATTGTGGGGATGCCATTTATGTGGATCGAATGACCCGTGAAGCAGAGTGCATCATGCACCCGGCACTGTCAGCCATCCTCTCTATTCAACCCAGTGTGCTGGATGAAATCATGTCCAATACCACCATGACCGGACGGGGCTTGATTGCCCGCTTCCTGTATGCATCCCCGCCGTCCAGAATTGGCAGTCGGGTCTTTCGTACCCAGCCGATTCCGCCCGAAATAACCGCCGCTTACCGCAGCTTGATTTTTCGCCTGATGGCTCTGCCGATTGGTGGGGATGCCCAGACAGTACACCTTTCAGAAAAAGCCTTTGACCTGATGGCTGATTATTTTCAGGAACATGAGAAGTTTCTGGTTGGCGAGGGGCAGGCAATTTCTGATTGGGCAAGCAAATATATCGGTGCCGTACTCCGGATTGCGGGACTGTTGCACTGTGCTGATATGGAAGATGACAAAGCAGAAGTAACAGCTTCTACGATGAGCAAGGCGATTCAGATCGGCAAATACTTTCTGGCTCATTCCACCTACGCCTATTCTATGATGGGTACTGACTTGAGCATCCAGAAAGCCAAATTTGTCTTGGCAAAGCTGAAAAAGAAGAATGTATCGGTGATCAAGCGTTCTGAGCTTTTTCAGATGTGCCGGGGAAAGTTTTTCAAGAAAACGGAGGAGATTTTTCCGACTTTGGAATTACTGGAGGGGCATGGATACATCCGGCTGGAAGAACCGGAACGCCAGTCGGTGGGTAGACCAGCCGATGTGAAAATCATCGTGAACCCCGTAGCATGAAACCGGAATTCTCTGCATTTATTGCATTTCCTGCACAGAGTTGCACTCTGGTATCGCACCACCGTCCCCATCGAAAAATCCGCAGATTTGGAGATGGATGGTTCGGGAGAATCCGGTGGATTTTCCCGAACCGTGGGCGGTAGGATTGCTTGCAGAAGCAAGGATGCCGGACACACCTGGTTTGCTGTGTGGATAGCACACGCAAGCCAGGGAGGCTCCCGCAGAAGCCGCATACCCCTCGGAGAGCCCACGATACTTTGCAGCCGCAGGATGAAAGTATCATAGTGGGTTATTACACTTCCGCAGGAAGTGCGCCCCGGCCCGTAGGCCGTACAAACGTGAAAGGAGCTCTATGGCGAGAAACGACGGGATTGACCGTACCAGCGTAAGAAACGTAAACCTGACCGCCGCTAAAATCGGAAATACCCAGCGGCACAACGAACGAGAAAAGGAATCCTATACCAACCCAGATATTATACCAGAACGCACCCCTCAGAACATCCATTTTAAGAATCCTACCACCGGATATGCAGAGATGTTTGCCCAGATGGAGAAGGATGGTGTAATCTCCACCCGTGGTCTGAAATCAGACGCCAACCTCTACGGGGAATTGATTTTTGATGTAAACTCCGCCTATTTCTATAACCATGGTGGGTATGAGTTTGCCAAACGATTTTATGAGGACGCTTACAAAGCTGCCATAGAGATCATTGGAGGCGAACAGTATATTCTCTCCGCTGTTATGCACGCCGATGAGCGTAACCGGGCTATGTCCGAAGCACTTGGGCAGGATGTGTTCCACTATCATCTCCATGTGGTCTATGTTCCGGTTGTGGAGAAGCAGATCCTCTGGTCCAAGAGGTGCAAAGACAAATCACTTGTGGGAACTGTTAAGGAAACGATTATGCAGGTGAGCAGCAGTAAAAAATGGCTGTCTAAACCGGCATTGGACGAACAGGGAGCGCCCATTCTCCAGAAGAATGGCAAGCCGGTACTGCGGAAGTCTTACAGTGTCCTCCAGGATGATTTCTTCCAAGCCATGCGCAATGCCGGATATTCTGATGTGGAGCGTGGAGAACGGGGCAGCTCAGAGGAACACTTGACCGTGACACAGTTCAAGGTGGAACGGGAACAGGAGCGATTGGAACAACTCACAGCACAAACTCAGCAGAAAGAGCAGCAGGCAGCTTCGCTGGAAAAGAAAATTGAGAATATTCAAAAACAGCAGATTGCCGTTCAGAAAGTGGAGCAAATAGAACCCCATGCCGTTCCGTTTTCCTCTAAAGTTATGTTGGAACGTTCTGAATATGAAAATCTGGCAGCTACGGCAAAGAAGTTCTATGTCCAGGAGCGCAAGGAATCCAAGCTACAAAAGGCTTTGGAAGCAGCGATGAAAGTGATAAGCGAGTTGAAAGCTAAGGTCGCCGCACTGACCGCAGAGCTGGCAGAGTATAAGTCCGTTCGTGGTCAGCTCAACACCGCAGGTTTAGAGCAGCAAAATGAACTTTTGCGGAATAAACTCCATCGTTACGAAACGGTGATAGAGCGAAATGGCCTGTGGAATTTATTCCGACCCAGCACAAAAACAAAAGATATCACAAGACAAGAAGAACGCCTGTAATATTTTCATTTGCCCTATTAGTATTTTGCGTACGGATAGGGCAAATTTTTGTTGTAGACAGCGCAGAAAAACGATGAATTTTGTTGATTTATCAATGCCGGATTGGTATAATTGTTCTATGTTATAGAACATATAACAATTATGGAAAGGAGGTGCCGAATTGCCCAACAAGGTGGCTGTAGATCAACGAGCTAAAGATATGATCATCGAACTTGGTTTATTGATTCGTGATTGCCGTGGAACGCTCAGCCAATCTCAATTAGCCAAAAGGGTTGGCCTGCCCCGTTCCAACATGAAATACATAGAGGATGGTATCAATGCTCCGACAGCGGATGTCTATGACAAGCTGATTAAGGAGCTAAAGCCGGATTTGCACACGCACCGTCGCATGGATCATTTGTATATGGCAATTCGGAAAGTTCCTCCGCCGGATGTTTGCCGAACTATCACGCAAAACAAGGATTTAGTAGATGCAATGCGAAAGCTGGAGGGCTGTAATCTGACCTCTGATCAGATCGAAAGTGTTGCTGCCCTGTTTGCGTCTTTTCAAGAGAATAGAGAAGGAGAACCCATAAAATGAGAGATAAGTATTTTTACGAAGTTATGTTTGATGATACGTCCATTGACGTAAGCAAGGAAGTTGGATTGGTTTGGTCCATTGCCAACTCTCTCCGTGGAGCTTATACCTCGGATAAATATAAGGACGTTATTATCCCCATGGTCATCATCCGCCGATTTGAGTGCGCTTTGGAGGCTACCAAAGATGCAGTTGTGGCAAAGCACAAGCAGAACCCCAACCTACCGGCTGCGCTCCTTTGCCAGGTTTCCAAATATCCTTTTTACAACTATAGTGAATACACTCTCAAACGCCTTCTGGATGACAGCGACAGCATTGCGTCCAATCTCAAGTCTTACATTGAAGGCTTTTCCGCCAACATCCAGCTAATTCTGGAAAAGCTGCTGAAATTCAGCACCCAGATCGACAAAATGGATAAGAGCAACCGCCTTTACAGCGTGGTTAAAAAGTTCTCCGATTTGGATTTGTACCCTGCCCATGTGGACAGCATGAAGATGGGCTACATTTTCGAGGATATTATCCGCCGCTTTTCTGAAAACGCCGAGGCCGGTGATCACTATACGCCCCGTGAAGTAATTCGTCTGATGGTCAATGTACTGCTGGCAGAGGGCTGCAACGACCTGCTGACGGATGAGGGTAAAATTGCCACCGTACTGGATGCTGCCTGTGGTTCGGGCGGTATGCTGTCCACTACCTATGATTTCCTGCGCCGCAAAAATCCCTATGTAGATGTGCGTTTGTTTGGACAGGAAATCAACCCCGAATCCTACGCCATTTGTCTGGCGGATATGCTCATCAAAGGCCAGGATGTGAAAAACATCATGGGTGATGAGGAAGCCAACACCCTGAAAACGGATTGCTTCCCGGATCAGAAGATGCGGCTGGTGATTATGAATCCTCCGTTCGGTACTCCCTGGGGCGGCAAAGATGCACCGGAAGGACAGGAGAAGAAAGTCCGTGAGGAAAACAAGAAGGGCGGACGGTTTGAGCACGGTCTTCCTGGAACCGGTGATGCCCAGCTGCTGTTCATGCAGCACGCCATCAATAAGCTGGATGAGAAAAACGGGCGTGCAGCAATCATTACCAATGGCTCGCCTCTTTTCTCCGGCGGAACCACCAGCGGTGAAAGCCAAATTCGGCGCTGGATGCTGGAGGAAGATTTGATTGAGGCCATTATTGCCCTGCCTACCCAGCTTTTCTATAACACCGACATCGGTATTTATATCTTCATCCTGTCCCGCAACAAGCGTCCTGACCGTCGTGGAAAGGTGCAGCTCATCAATGCGGTGGATATGTGGAAGCCCCTGCGCAAATCTTTGGGCAAAAAGCGCCGTGAAATCGACCGGGATAGCATGGTGAAAATCACCGAGCTGTACTCCAACTTTGAGGAAAACCAGTACTGCAAGATTTTTCCCAACGAGGAGTTTATGTACAAGGAGTATGCGGTCTATCAGCCGTTGCAGCGCCGGGGTGTGCTGGATGCGGAAAGCATCGAGCGGCTGCGGACTAGCAGTTACTTCACCAGTAACTCCAGTATTTTCAATGAGATGGATTTTGAGCAGTTGAAAGAGATGAACCCCCGCAGTGCTGCCGACGAGAAGAAATACCAGAAATATCTGGCGGGCCAGCAGTTTGTGGTGGATGTGTTGACCATTCTGGAAGCCAACCGCTCTGACCGTGTGTTTATGGATTACGGAGAGTTTGAAAAGTATTTGAAATCTCTGCTGGGCAAGGTGGAGGGAATGTCTGCCAGTCGGTTGACTGGCATTGCCATGGTGCTGGCGGTGATGGACAAAACTGCTGTGGTTCAGAAAGGCCGCAAGGGCGAAATAATCAAGGACACTACCACTAAGGACACCGAGATCATCAAGCTCACCCAGGACCCAGAGAAATATTTTGAGGCGGAAGTATATCCCCATGTACCGGATGCTATCTGGGCCTATGAATTTGACCCAGAGAAAAAGGAGAGCGCCACCAATAAAGAAAAACTGGGCGCAGAGTTCCCGTTTACCCGATTCTTTTACGAGTACAAGGAGCCGGAAAAAGCAGATGATCTGCTGGCACAGTTTATGGAACTGGAAAAATCCCTCTCCGAAAAAATTGCAGCCTTGCAGGAAAGTGAGGGAGTGTAATGGCAGAGCAAATGAAACCCAGTGGGATTGATTGGATTGGGGATATTCCAGAAAGTTGGAAAGTCACACGGTTACAAACTCTTTTTGATCAGGTCAAAGATAAGAACTCAGGTACAAAGGAAAAAAATCTGTTATCTCTTAGTTATGGTAAGATAGTGAAAAAGGACATAGAAGGTGCCTTTGGACTAATTCCTGAAAGCTTTGATACATACAATATCATTAAAAAGAATGATATTGTACTTCGATTAACTGATATGCAAAACGATCAGGTAAGCTTGCGAACAGGATTAGTCAAGGAAGAAAAAGGAATTATTACATCAGCGTATGTCACGATACGTTTGAGATTTGGCTCTCCTTCCTATTATCATTGGTATCTATATGCATTCGATACAAGCAAACAAATTTATGCCTTTGGGCAAGGTGTTAGACAAAGTTTAACTTTTGAAGAATTAAAAAAGATGCTTATTTTGTTACCCTCGCCAAAAGAACAACAAGCTATCGCCGATTTTCTCGATGAAGAATGTGCCCAGATTGACAGCATTGCCACAGATTTGGAAAAACAGATTGCTCTTTTGCAGCAATACAAAAAATCCCTGATTACCGAAACGGTAACCAAGGGACTGGATAAGTCTGTGCCGATGAAGGACAGTGGGGTTGAATGGATCGGGAAAATTCCTGATCATTGGGATGCAAAGAGAATGAAATATTTTCTGAGTGTTTCGTCAGGAGATGCAATTACAAACGAACAACTGGAAGATGGGGAATATCCTGTTTATGGTGGCGGAAAACAAATGGGGTATTTTAATAGGACTAATGTAGATAAGAATAAAATTCTTATTGGTCGTGTTGGAGCAAACTGTGGTTGTGTGACAATTACAGATGTTCCGTCATGGGCTACTGATAATGCACTTGTGGTACAAACATACTGCCATTTCAAGTATATATATTATCTATTGATTTCAGCAGATCTTAATCGCCTAAATGAGGCGAATGCACAACCGCTAATAACTGGTGCGAAAGTTGGAAATTGTGTTGTTTCATTTACAAAAAATTATGCTGAACAAGAAGAAATAGCACGTTATTTAGATGAACATTGTGAAAAAATTGAAAATATTATTGTGGGAAAGCAGGAACAACTTGAAACTATTCGTCAGCACAAAAAATCCCTCATCTACGAATATGTCACCGGTAAAAAACGAGTGAAGGAGGTGCAGTGAGATGGCTATCAAAGCAGGACAATTAAAAGAAGGGGCAGATTATCAGGCATACATTCTGGAAATGCTGCGGGAGGAAAACGGCTATCAGGTTCGCCCCTCTACAGCTTACGATCCCGGCTACGGCATGGATGTAGAGCTGTTGTTTTCCTTTTTGGAAGCAACCCAGCCGGTCCAGGGCCAGCT
>JABLTT010037462.1_pt1 | contig 10763 bp, 12 predicted proteins | sample 7160061 | NCBI WGS metagenome assembly JABLTT01 (sample SAMN14651232, study PRJNA627086) | human gut metagenome | isolation source: feces | host: Homo sapiens | reverse complement strand
GGAGCATACCGCCGTCAGTTTACAAGGAACTACACGCAGACCGTGAAACGGGCTGCTGACAACAGACGGCGGTATGCTCCCGGAGAGAGCATACCGCCGTCTGTTGTCCGTGGTTTCCAAAGGGGTGTCCCTTTTGGCACACGACTTTGCTTGCAAAGTGTAGTGTGTTATACCTGCTGGCGCGGCTGACGGGGGAAATGGGGTGCAGTGCTTCATGGGCCCGTTTCCTCCGCTTGGAGTGTTTCTTTTCTCAAACTGGAAATGGGCGGGAAGTCATTTTAGGTCTTTGCTATGTTTTTTCGCTACGCCAACTTTTCCACACATAATATATTCCTATGATCATCATGCAACTATTAAGCAGAAACCAGAAAACTTTCCCATTATCTAATGATCCAAAGCCTAATATAAAACCTATAATCAGCCAACTTATCCCTACAATCAATAGGAAAAGCCCTCCAGCCATTTCTGCCGTTCTTTTTCTATGGCTCAAAGTTCCAATCAAAAATTCTCCTAAAAACATAATTGTAGCTATACCGTATATAGAACATCGAAATGATTGTTCTATTTTCCACTTTTCAAATTCATTGGTACTAAAAATTTGTTCCATTACGCCGTAAAATTCTTGGTAATCTGAAATGTTGATCCATAAACATATAAAATGTACTGCTGCTGCCAGCAGAACAATCCATTTTCCCCACGGGCGCTTCCAAAATGTAAATTGTTCAGACGGGTTATCGTTTTTCATTTTCCAATCCCCCTCCTATTCAATCAACGATCCCCTCAAAAACAAAAAATTGAAATGCTGGCGCCCATTATTCCTCCCTGCAAATCCCGATTTGTCACTCCGTACGTATCATTCTACCACAATTCCGAGAGCGTGGAAATTGGGAGATTTCCGGGCAGATCTCCTCCCTTTCGGATATACGGGACGGGAGGATTACCTCCCGTCAGACTGCCCACTCTGGGTAGTCCCTTGTAAACTGTACTTTATGATGGTATAAACAATTCATCGACCGTAAGCTGCAATTCTCTTGCCATGTTAAAAGCGAGAGACAATGTGGGATCGTATTTATTGTTTTCGATCGCATTTACTGTCTGCCGTGATACTCCGCATTTCTTTGCCAATTCTTCTTGTGACAACCCCAGTTCCTTCCGTCTGTTTCTGATTCTATTTTCCATATCAGCCGCCATATCTTTTCTTATAATGCAGGAGCGTCAAAAGGTAGACCATTGCGGTAACACTAAGTTTGGTAAACAGATTGATCCACATAGCTTCCACTCTGACAACGGACTCTACAACATCAATTACCAATGTCCCAACAACTACGAGCAGCGTAAACGCACTTGCCTTCCAAACAATAAGCTGCCTTCTTTCATCTCCTGCTTTCAGCAGAGAAACGATCATTGCAATGTCACAAGCGAACAGTACCAGCAAAAAAATTCCGAAAATGGCCAATGCTACATTTTCCATGGAATACACTCCTTTCCACAATCCGAAATGTCAAATTGTTTTGACACTTTTAATGTAGCAGGAAAGGTCGAAAATGTCAAGAGTTTTTGACATGTATAATTTCGAAAACTTGCTGGGCAACAGCATGCAGAGCGTGTTCCACACCATTCCAAGAACAGAACAGATATTTTTTTACAAATCATCAGCCCACAGCAGAGCAAAACAGGGCAGCATGGCAAATTGCCATACTGCCCTGCAAGATCTAGTTGTTTTCTTCTGGGCGTGCGGCCAAGGCCCTTCCCCTTTTTGCACCGGCGCCGGCCCTTTTTCTGCTACGGGCCGCTCAAGATCTTCCGTATCTTTTCAATGGCCCGCCGCTCCAGCCGGGAGACCTGCACCTGAGAGATGCCCAGCACTTTGGCCGCCTTTTGCTGGGTCATATCCCGGAAATAGCGCAGCACGATCACAGCCTGCTCCCGCTCTGGCAGCTGCTCCATGGCGCTCTTCACCGCCATTTGCTCCACCCGGCTGTCTTCATCGTCCTGGGCGGGGTATACGTCCATCAGCCGGAACCCGTCGGTGCCGATCTCCGCATCCAACGATGCCGCCGATTGGCAGGCGGTCTCGCCGGCGGCGATCTCTTCTGCCGTCATCCCGGTCTCTTGGGCCAGCTCAGAAAGCCGGGGCTCCCTGCCCAGCCGCTCCACCAGCCGCTGCCTGGCCTGCTGCACCCGGCTCTGGCTCTCTTTGACGCTGCGGCTCACTTTGATCAGCCCGTCATCCCGCAAAAAGCGGCGGATCTCACCGGCGATCTTAGGCACGGCATAGGTGGAAAATTGGGTGTCGTATGTAATGTCAAATCCCTGTACCGCCTTGAGCAGTCCGATGCACCCCAACTGGTACAGATCGTCGTTTTCCACGCCGCGGCCCAAAAACCGGCGGACCACGCTCCACACCAGCGGGCTGTTTTGCTCGACCAGCTGTTCCATGGCCTGTTTATCCCCTTGCTGGGCCTTTTGGATCAGTTCACACCGTTCTTCCGCAGCGGCGGTCAAACTGCGCCCCCGCTGCCCAGGCGCACGGAGAGGTGTTTTTTCATCCGCACGGTGGTGCCCTTGCCCGGGGCGGAACGCACGGTCAGGTTGTCCATAAAGCTCTCCATAATGGTAAAGCCCATGCCGCTGCGTTCTTTTCCCCCGGTCGTAAACAGGGGCTGGCGGGCCTGGTCAATGTCTGGGATGCCCCGGCCCCTGTCTTTTACCACGATCTCCACCAGGCTGTTTTCAAACAGGCGGATGGTCAATGTGATCTGCCCCACGCTGTCCGGGTAGGCGTGGACGATGCAGTTGGTCACCGCCTCGGAAACGGCGGTCTTGAGGTCGTTGAGCTCATCCAGCGTCGGGTCCAGCTGGGCCACGAAGGCGGCGGCGCTCACCCGGGCGAAGCCCTCGTTCACCGAGCGGCTGTCAAAGCGGAGCGTCATGGCGTTCTGCGGCTGTTTCATCGGTTCTCTCCCCCTTCGGTAAAGCGGACGAGCTTGGGAATGCCCGCCGCCGAAAATACGCGCATCGCTTGCTTGGAGACGCCGGAAACGGCCATATCGCCGCCCAGCGCGCGCATCTGCCGGGCCGACTGCACCACCACGGCGATGCCGGAGCTATCCATGAACGTGACGCCGGAAAAATCCAACTCCAGCCCGGCTGGCGTGTAGCTGTCGATCACATCTTCCAGCCCGCGCATGGCCTCCAGCGCTTCGTGATGCCCCAGCTCGCCCTCCAGGTGCACCAACAGCCCCTGTTCCTTTTGTTCAATCCTCATCGGCATTCATCCTCTTTTGCGTTTCTTGCAGGCTTGTCCTCATTGTAACAGAATGAAAGAGGGGTTTTTAGCGAAAAAGGTGCGGCACCCGGCCCGGAGATCCCTCTCATTCCTTGGATTTTTCCCAGCGGAGTGTGATAAATTCTTTTCACATTGCAGGCAGGCGCCGCAAAGGCGGCATGGGGCGCGCTCCTGCCGCAGTGAGAACCTGTACATCCGATCGCTCTTCTGGTAGAATGAAGGAGCCGAACACGGCGGAAAGGAGACTGCTATGAAGCAAATCGTAATCAGTTCCGATGGCGACCGTTTTGTCTATGCTGTTCCAGACCCGGTGGCGGAACACTTGGACGAGTACTGTCTGGCGTTTTGTGACTGGATGGTAGAAAGCCCCCATGGAGCACCGTACCGTGTGGGCGGCTGCCTTTGTTATCGGGAAGCCGATTTTATCACTTATTTGAATACTTGGGTCTTTCCCCACCAGCCTTCCCATTTGGTAGAGAATTTGGGATGGATCGATTTTGGCGATCCCCTTCCTCCCCAATATGCAGGCTGTCCGGAATTCAATTTTTAAGCTTTTTCTTTCACGGAAGTGTCAGAAAAGCGGGTCGAAACGACCCGCTTTTCTTCTTTCTTTTCCAATTGATAGCCCTTACGGGCTTCTGCGCAGCCTGGGCCGCCCCTTGCATGGGTTCAGGCATACTCGGTGCGTTTCTGCTCAGTCCACAAGCGGCGCAGCGCTGCAAAAGCCTTGTTTGGCTTCGCCGATCATATACAGGCTGCCACAGGCGATGGCCATGCCCTGGTGTTCCAGCGCCAACTCCAGCGCCCGCTGCGCCGCTTGGCTGGGGGCTTCGATCACTTCCACCTGGGCGCAGTAAGGCCGGGCCGCTTGGGCGGCCTGTTCCGCCGGCAGGGCCCGGGGCGTGCCCACCGGTGTGGTGGCAATGAACCGGCTGGCCCGGCTGGCCACCTGACGGATGCCGTAGGCATAATCCTTATCGGCCAGCATGCCCATCACCACGGTGACGTCCCGGCCCCGGTACAAAGTGTCCAGGGTATGGCACAGGCTGTCCACCCCATCGGGGTTGTGGGCGCCGTCCACCAAGCACAGGGGCTGCCGGTGCACCACCTCCATGCGGCCGTTGAAGCTGGCCTTGGCGATGCCCTGGGCCACCGTCTGCCAGGGGAAGCTCCAGCCGGCGGCGTCCAGCTCCTCAAAAATGGCGCACACCGTCAGGGCGTTGTAGATCTGGTGCTCACCCAGCAAAGGGATGTGCAGTTCCCGCCCTTTGTAGCGGATGCGGCTGCCCTCTTCCCCGCACTCCAGCACTTCCAGCTGCCCTAAGTCCGGGATATTCGGCTGGATCAACAGCGCTTGGCAGGCCTCTTGCAGCACAGCCAAGGCCTCCGGCGGCTCTTTGGGGTAAATGGCCACCCGGCTGCCGAGTTTGATGATGCCGCTTTTTTCCCGGGCGATCTGGGCCAAAGTATCGCCCAAATATTGGGTGTGGTCAAAGGAGATGGAGGCGATGGCGCACACATCCGGCGCGTCGATGGCGTTTGTGGCGTCCAACGCGCCGCCCATCCCCACTTCCAGTGCCACCATATCGCATTCTTTCCGGGCAAAGTAGTCCATGGCCAAGGCGGTATCGAACTCAAATTCCGTCACAGGGTGCCCCTGCTGGCGCAGCTGCTCGCACAGGGGAGCCAGCCGTTCCACCTCTTCCGCCAGGTCTTCCGGCGGGATCCAGGCGCCGTCCAGCTGGATGCGCTCCCGGTAATCTTCCACATAGGGGGAGATGAACATGCCGGTGCGCAGCCCGGCCTGGCGCAGCACGGAAGCCGTCATGGCCACCGTGCTGCCCTTGCCGTTGGTGCCTGCCACATGGACGAACCGCAAATGCTGCTGAGGGTCCCCCAGCAGGTGCAGCAAGGGGCGCACCCGGTTCACACCGTCCCGCTTGCCGATGTGGGGGATGTTATTGATATACTCCATGGCCTGTTCCAAGGTCATCGTTTCCGCCTCCCGGGCCCTATTTCATATTCTTCAGGTTTTCTTCCAGCTTGGCGATGAGCTGCCGGGCCTTTTCTGCCTTTTCCCGCTCGGCTTCCACCACATGGGCAGGGGCTTTGCTGACAAAGCTCTCGTTTTGCAGCTTGCCCAAAATGCGCTGCAAGTTCTGCTCCGCCTTGTCTTTTTCCCCTTGCAGGCGGGCTTTTTCCTTTTCCAGGTCCACCAGCTCGCTCAGGGGAATGTAAACGGTAGCCGGGCCGGTGACCACCGAGACCGTGCCGCTCAAGTCTGCGCCAGGCTGCACCACCGCCACATGGGAACCGTAAGCCAGCCGCTCCAGCAGGGGCGCCATGGCCACGAATTGGTCTGCCTTGTCGCCGGCAAACAGCAGCTGTGCCTTTTTGGAGGGAGGCACATTCATCTCGCTGCGCCGGTTGCGGATGGCCCGGATCACTTCCATCAGGTCTTCCATTTGCTGTTCTTCCGCCTCAAAGCACAGCTCCGGCTTCCAGGTGGGCCAAGCGCTGCGCATGATGGAATCGCCCTGGTGGGGCAGCGCCTGCCAAATGGTCTCGGTCAGGAAGGGCATGAAGGGATGGAGCAGCTGCATGGTGCCCGAGAGTACATAGCTGAGCACCCGCTGGGCCCCCTCCCGGGCGGCCTGGTCCTCTTTGTTCTGCAAACGGGGCTTGGTCAGTTCGATGTACCAGTCGCAGTAGGTATCCCAAATGAAGGAATAGAGCTTTTCTGCCGCAATTCCCAGCTCGTAGCGGTCCATGTTCTCGGTGACTTCTTTGACCAGGTCGTTGTAGCGGGAGAGGATCCATTTGTCGTCTACGGTCAAATGCTGGGGCAGGCCCTCTTCTTCGATGTCCAGATTCATCAGCACATAGCGGCTGGCGTTCCAGATCTTGTTGCAGAAGTTGCGGCTGGCTTCCACCTTTTCCGCGCTAAAACGGGTGTCGTTGCCCGGGCTGTTGCCTGTGTACAGGGTAAAGCGCAGGGCGTCGGCGCCATATTGGTCGATGATCTCGATGGGGTCGATGCCGTTGCCCAGGCTCTTGGACATCTTACGGCCCTGGCCATCCCGCACCAGGCCGTGGATATAGACGGTCTTGAAGGGCACCTCGCCCATTTCCGCCATGGCCATGCACACCATGCGGGCCACCCAGAAGAAAATGATGTCATAGCCGGTGACCAGTACATCGGTGGGATAGAAATACGCCAATTCCGGCGTCTGTTCCGGCCAACCCATGGTGGAGAAGGGCCACAGGCCCGAGCTGAACCAGGTATCCAGCACGTCCTCTTCCTGGTGGATGTGGGTGCTGCCGCAGTGCTCGCAGCAAGACGGGTCCTCTTTGGCTACGGTGATGTGGCCGCACTCGTCGCAATACCAGGCGGGAATCCGGTGGCCCCACCACAGCTGGCGGGAGATGCACCAATCGTGGACGTTTTCCATCCAGTTCATATAGATCTTGGTAAAGCGCTCGGGCACGAATTTGATGCGCCCTTCCTTGACCACCCGGATGGCCTCTTTGGCCAGAGGCTCCATCTTGACGAACCACTGGGCCGAGGTGACGGGCTCCACCGTGGTGCCGCAGCGGTAGCAGGCGCCCACGTTGTGGCTGTATTCCTCGGTCTTCACCAAGGCGCCGCAGGCTTCCAGGTCGGCCAAAATGGCTTTGCGGGCCTCATACCGGTCCAGCCCCTGGTATTTGCCGCCGTTTTCGTTGATCTTGGCGTCGTTGTCCAAAATCAAGATCTCCTCCAGGCCGTGGCGCTGACCCATCTCAAAGTCGTTGGGGTCATGGCAAGGCGTCACCTTGACGCAGCCGGTGCCGAAATCCTTTTCCACATAGCTGTCGGCAAAAATGGGGATCTCCCGGCCCACCAGCGGCAGGATGGCGTGCTTGCCCACCAGGTGGGTGTAACGCTCGTCCTCTGGGTTGACGGCAATGCCCGTATCGCCCAGGATGGTCTCCGGCCGGGTGGTAGCAATGATGATCTCCTCCCCGGTCTCTTTCACCGGGTATTTGATGTGCCACAGGTGGCCTGCCTGCTCGCTGTATTCCACTTCGGTATCGGAAAGGGCCGTGGCGCAGTGGGGGCACCAGTTGATGATGCGGCTGCCCCGGTAGATCAGCCCTTTCTTGTACAGGTTGTCAAAGGCTTCCCGCACGGCTTTGGAGCAGCCTTCATCCATGGTAAAGCGGCTGCGGCGCCAATCGGGGGAAGCGCCCAGTTTTTTCTGCTGATCCAGGATGCGGCCGCCATACTGTTCCTTCCACTGCCACACCCGCTTCAAAAATTCTTCGCGGCCCAGGTCGTAGCGGGTCTTGTGCTCGTTTTCCCGCAGGTACTCCTCCACCTTGATCTGGGTGGCGATGCCTGCGTGGTCCATGCCGGGCATCCATAGGGCCTCATAGCCCTGCATCCGCTTCTGGCGGATGATGGCGTCCTGCAGCGCCACGTCGAAAGCGTGGCCCATGTGAAGCTGGCCCGTCACATTGGGCGGGGGCATCACAATGGAATAAGGGCGCTTGTCTTTGTCCACTTGGGCGTCAAAGCAGCCGTGGTCCATCCAGAATTGGTAAATGGAGTCCTCTGTTGCTTTGGGGTCGTAGACTTTTGCCAGTTCTTTTGCCATACGATCATTCTCCTTCGTGTTCCAGTGTGGCGAGGGGGACAAATATACAAAAAGGCCCCGCCCCGCAATGCTACGGGACGGAGCCAAAATCACTCCGCGGTACCACCCATATTCGCGCCATACCAGCGCGCACTCCGGCGCAAAATACGCCTTGCCCCTTAACGCGGGGAGACGGCGGGGCTTACTCTATGTTTCAGCCTGCGGCTCCGGGACCACCTTGGGGCGCTTTCTTCCAGATGCTTGCACCGACCGCATCCTCTCTGGGGGGCAAAAGCGCCTTACTCCTACCCATCACAGCCTTTTTCACCGCTTATTATAAAATGCGGAGCCCTGTTTGTCAACACCATTGGCCGCCAGCCCTTCTATCGGGCAGTCAATGAAGGCGCTTCATCGGGTCAGCTGTGCAATCGCTTCCTCTTCCGCGGCCACAAACAACACATGTTGCCATCGGTTGCTCTCCCGCATAAAATCTTGGAGCGGTTTGCCCGTATACCCGGTGAAATCCTCTCTCATCTCTTGTCCTTTTCAGCCTCTTTGAACCGAATGATCCGGCCGCTGGGCCGGCAGTCCGCCCAATATCGCCGTCCGTCCTCTTTGCGGAACTTCACATGGTACTGCCCTTTTCCCTCCCGTTTGCAGTCGGTGATCTGCAGGTCTTTTTTGTCACACTGCAAAAAGGCGGCAGCCTGCCGGTAAAACCTTTTGCACCGAAACGCCAGCTGGTCTCCTGGCTGCGGGGCCGCTGGACGGCGCAGTCTCTGAACCGCCCCATCCAACAGGTGTGCCGCGGCCCATTGCAACAGAAAAATTGCCACAGGGTTCGTGCACAGCTCCAGCACGGTTTCGCCGACTCCACTGGCCCCCTGTTCAAACCGCCTTTTCTGATAAATATCCGGCCCGTTTCGGGATAACGGCTCCTCATTGGCCTCCTCCCGCCGGTAGAAAAGGCCGGTGGCCGTAAGGCTATCCGGTGCTGCTGCCGATGGCCGGATGGCCTCTATGGCGTGAATCGCCTGCTCCGGCGCCCCTCGAAAGGTATAAAAATCCACAAAGGTCAACTGTTCGCCAACCAGCAGATCCAAGGCGAAACCTTCGCCCTCGTCCAACATTGCCTCCAGCTGTTCTGCTGTTTGATCGGTGATCACTGTCCGCTGCCATACCAGCTTGTCTTCTGCCTGCGGGGAGAAAGGCAGGCTTTCATATACCGAAAATAGTACTTTGCGGTGCATCCTCATCTCCTTGGCCCAAAAACAAAACCATGCTGCTTTTTGTTGATACTGCCTATCAAAGAATGCCCGCCAAGGCCATTTTAAACCCAGAGATCGCCTGTACATAGCTTTGGGGATTTTTTCCGATCTTCTGCGGGTCATAATCGCACATGCTGAATATGCCGGCATAGTGCTTGACGATTTTATCCAAATTGCTTTGCAAAAACTCCATGGGCTGCTGCCGCCACTGAATGGTGTGGCAGCCATTCTCCTCCCGGTTTTCCATCAGGGCCTGCAGGCCGTACACCAGCGGGACGATGTATCCATCCGGGCTCACCTTGTCGATTTCTTTGCCTCCAAAGGGCGTTGTTTTCCTGGCCCGTTTTTCATTCAGTGCCTTTACAGCGGCAATGTTGCCGTAGCTGCCGCCGGCTGCGTTGTAATACTTTGGGAACATCGCATAGATGTAGTCGTACAGTGCAGGCAGTTCTGCCGTGATTTGAAAAGCGGAATACACCTCACGGTTTGTCAATTCCCGCTTGTAATCCACATTGGTTTCGCTGGTCACTTCTGGAGAGCTCATCAGCTTTTCAAACTGCTTGAGGCAGCTGCCCTTGCCGCTGTAAATCTTCTGGGCCGACACCGGTTCGATGGCCCGTCCGTTTTCGTCGTGGACTGGTGTCATCAAATTCAACGGAATCCAAGCCAGGGCCACAATGTCCTGGGCTTTGATGTCGCCGCCGTCATTTGTTTTCCACTCCACCCGTTTGCTCACAACCGGGTTGCCGGCCTCCATCAAATCGCGAAGCACATCAAAATAGCCCCACTGGTTTGCTTTGGCAGAAACTTGGAGCTGCACATTGTTGTTCCGGGCAGCGCAGATTTCCAGCAGGTCATTTTTAAAGGATTCTACCGACGCCGCATCGTCTGCACAACGGGGCACCAGCAATTCCACCGGCACAAAGAAATCCAGTTCGCCTTCTCCTGCTCCATCCCGCAAGGCATCCAGATATTCTTCAATGACCTCCCGCTTTTCACGCCACAGCTCTTTGAATTCATCCCAGGTCTTGGAACCCCTTGGCATGCTCTGCCCTTCCTGTTCCAGCGCCTTTTTCAAAATGTACAAGCCGATGGCCAGCGTGTTGTGTCCGCCGTCCAAAATTCCTTCGATGTTGGGATTGTCCGGTGTAATCCGCACCCGATTTCGCTGCAATTTCTCATATTGCGACGACGCCAGCAGAATTCCCTTGGTTTTAAAGGGGAATACTTCGGCATCGCGCTCAATGGATTCCTGAATTCCATCGGTGACAGGGCCGGTTTTCGAGGAGCGGGGGTTTGCTTCCAGATCCAGAAAATCGATGATGGGGACCAGGTATTTCGCTTTGACCAATCCCACCATCTTTGTGATTTCTCCCACCGTCTGCTGGCTGTAGAAATCGAATTTGACAATCAGGCTTTGTGCTTTTTTCAACATGTTCGTCTCCTTTTCCGCCGCGGGAAAAGCCCTGGAATACAAAAAAGGCCGCCAAAATGAACAGCACCCCATTTGTTAGACAGTATGGTATACTGAATAACAAGTGGGGTGTTAAACTATGCCAAGAGAGAAAAGGAATCAAAAATACACGG
>JABLTT010076778.1_pt1 | contig 10780 bp, 12 predicted proteins | sample 7160061 | NCBI WGS metagenome assembly JABLTT01 (sample SAMN14651232, study PRJNA627086) | human gut metagenome | isolation source: feces | host: Homo sapiens | reverse complement strand
TTTGAGATGCTCAGCGGCTTGATTTTGTGTTGTCTTTTTGTCGCTCCCCCAAATCTGAAATTTCTACTTGACTTTTGTTAGCAGGTCTTTCGATTTCCCTGCATATTCGTTGCGCCGCCTCCTCCGGGCGGATGGTGCTCACATCGATTTTGATCGAATCCATTGTATCATAGAGGGGCAAACGCGCGACACTGCGTTCGATCACATCCGCAGAGCGCACCCCATTTGCAATGTCGTGTTCCAGCCGGGCACGCAATGCTCCTTCCGAAAGGGTCAATGTAAACAGATAGAAACGAAAATCCAGATCCTGTAATTGCTCGAGCAACCCGTCTATGATTTCCCGCTGGTGCATAACCCAACCAAAGATGACCGTTTCATAGGCGGAACACCGCAGGAAATTCCGGAGCAGATAGACAATGTTGCCGGTCACCATGGCCTTTGTCTCCTCGTTGACGAGAAACGGCTGCATATTCCAGCACCAATCGCCGTCCAGAAAAACGGCCGGCTGCATCTGCTTTAAAAGCGCTGCACAGGTAGCACTTTTCCCGGCGCCCATGGTGCCGTTGACAAAGAGCAGCCGTTTTTGTGCCGCCCCCATCTCAGAGGCGGGAGGGAAGATGCTTTGCCAACATCTCCCGGCAATCGTCGTTTTGTTCCAACACATCCGTGGTGCATTTCAGCGGTTCCACATAGATGGTGGGATAGTCGATCTCTCCCTGCTCGGGGTGTACAGGAACGGCGACCTGTTCCCGGCAAGGGTCGTCGGGGAAAAACTGTGCGTTTTTTCGTCCGGTATTGCCGCGCGCATCGACGCGGGTCCAATGATCCCGTTCCGCGATGTAGACCGCATTCAACGCATGGATGCAATAGCCGCCCTCCGGACGGTGCCGCGCCAGCCGCTGATAGCAAAATCCCACCGGGATTCCCGCGCTACGCAGCAGGGCCGCAAGCAACATGGACTTTGCATAGCAGATTCCTTCCCGGAAGCGCAGGGCTTCGGAGGCCGTGCGGGTGACGCGGCTGCTGTGGATATCCCCGGAATGGGGGATTTCATCGCGCACAAAGGTGAACGCCGCGAGAATCTTTTCCAGGTCGTTGGTGCATCCGGCAAACAGGAGGCCGGCCTCCTGCTGAATCGCCGGGTGGTGGTAATCGACATACCGGCTCTCCTGCAAGTAATCATTGAGACGCCCGCTTTCCAAACGATATTCCATCTGTATTCTCTCCTGTCTTACTTCACAAACAGCGCGCCCGTCCGCTCAGTCCCGTGGGAAGGGACGCTTTTGGCCGCTGACGCCGCAGATGTAATTTAAATCCACATTATAAAACTTTGCCAACACGATCATGCTGTCCAATGGGATGCGGATTTTATTTATTTCATAAGAAGAATAGACTGTCTGTCCAACATAAAGAATACTGGCTATCTGTTTTTGCGTCAAGTCGTGATCTTCCCGAAGTGCCCGAATACGTTCTGTATAATGCATGGCAAAACCACCTACCCATTTTTTTGCATTCTACAATAGCATCTGTTCCAGCTTTTGAATTTAGGTGTATAAACTCTAAAATGATTCTGAGGTGATTTCCGATGAATCAAACCTTACAAACATTTGGAAAAACGCTTTTTCCTGTTTTGGGACTTTAGTAAGTAAATATCGTTTTATGTTTTCTGGATAATATTTACCAATTCCTTCATCAGTTCTTCTATACTAAATACAATCTTATCTATATAAGGCATAATCATGTCTTCTCCACAAATTTTGCTCTGCAAGAAATCCTCATAGGATTTATCCTCTAAATCCAGCAAGATCAATGTTTTGTTCATATGACTTCTAATCTTTTGGTCAATTGCATACCCGACTTCCGCTGCAACGCTTAATCCGAAAGGATAGATGCATACAATGATCTCACATTGATCCAATTCTGTATAGCAAGTATCTCCTACATATTTTTGTTCTTCAGGAGTCCGCGCATCTACATTTATGGATTTTGGCAAAAAATGATCGATGTTTTTCTCACTTAAGTTCTCGCTAACAATTTGTCCTATTTTCTTTTTGTAGGGAGCTGCAATATATACTTTTATACTATTCTTCACTTTTGTTCCCCCAATTCGCCCAAATCAAAACACCAACAAGAACCACGAGAACCCAAAAATACATAGGTGCATTAACTATATAATTTATTACAATGTTCCATATATCTCCAACCGTCATATTATTTACTTTTCTGATAAAATCCAATATATATATGCTTATCAAAATGGTAATGATGTAACCCTTATGTTTTCTGACAAGTCGTTTAAACTTTTCAGCAAATCTTGGTTTCATTTTATCATTCGAAGATCGATCTTTTCCCGAATCACTTGATAATTTAGAAGCATAGGGGTCTTCTCCTTCCCCTATATATTTCGCATCTTCTTTTGCATAGTATGGCGTATCAGAAGGAACGGCCATTCGAAATAATACAAGTTGACAAATGCGTTCCCCGATATGTATTTTAATAGTATTAGGAGAAAGATTTACCAATTGTAATGGGATTGGCTGTATATGCCCCGGCACAATATGATCTTGACAACATTGTACCATTAGACCTAGTCGGGCAACGCTTGATCTCCCAGTAATAAAACCGCATATATGGGCGGGTAACATGACCCTTTCCATGGTGTTGACCAATACAATGTTATTAGGGGGGATTGTAATAACGCCATCTTCCACGTGAAGATTCACAGTGTATTTTTCTTCATCTACCTTATTTCCTGCTTCAATTTCATCACAAGGGACTATTTTTCTTATTTTTGTTCCCAAGCGTAAATCAATGGAAGAACCTGATATTTGTTCGCTTCTATCAAACCGTTTATCCAAAGCGTCAATAATAATTTCTTCGCACTTAAGTGCCTCTTTAATCTCTCCGTCAGAAAGGACAGAATGAGACAAAGTTGAAATATCTCTTTCCCTTTTTATTTTTTCCAAGTTTTGCTTTAAATCTTGTTCAATATCCAACTCAAAATCCCTCCTTCCCAGATTCAAGAGAATTTTAACACAATCTTCCAAAGAAATAAAGTATTCTTATTATTTTCGACTATACAATCGATATTCCCATTCTTCCGCGGCCTCCCAAGCCTTGCAAAACCGGCTGAAATTGAGTAAAATAAAGAAACATTCCAAATAGAAAAAGGGTGGTTGCTTGTATCGGGCATGTATTTTTGACCTGGACGGAACCCTGGCGAATACACTGTATTCCATTGCCAACTTTTCAAACCGCGCGCTTCGGGCATGCGGTTATCCAACCATCGACCCGGAGGACTTCCGCAAGATCGTGGGGGATGGGGCGGATACGCAGATGCGCCGGATGCTCACGCGCGTCAAGGGAACCTTCACCGAGGAGGAGCTTTCCCATCTGCGCACCATATACGACGGCTACTATGCCGCAGACCCCACGGACCGGATTCAGCCGTACGACGGCATGATGGACACACTCCAGCAGCTCCATGCGAAGGGAATCCGCCTGGCGGTCCTTTCCAATAAGCCCCATGCATGGACGGTCTCCATCATTCAAACAATGTTTGGGGACAAGCTGTTCGACTGCTACTATGGACAGCGCGCAGGGATTCCGAAAAAGCCCGCGCCGGACGGCGCACTGCGCATCGCGGAAGAGCTCGGCGTCCCTGCCAAGGAGTGCCTTTACATCGGCGATACCAACACCGATATGAAGACCGGTGCGGCGGCCGGGATGGACACCGCCGGGGCGCTTTGGGGCTTCCGCGACCGCCGGGAGCTGGAGGAAAACCACGCGGTCTACATTCTGGAAAAGCCCACAGAACTTTTGGGCATTGTCCTGGGTGACAAATGAGGGACGCCATGGAACGGATCAAAAAACTATTAAAATCCAGCGGGGGAATGGGGCTGCGCATCGTCAAGACGGGCATTGCCGCCACCCTCTGCGTGGTGGTTTCCTATTGGCTGATGCTGGACACCCCGTTCTTTGCCGTGTCCACCACGGTCATTTCCATGGGGAAATCCATCGACATCTCCATCCGCGGCGGCAAGAACCGGATCGTTGGCGCAGCGATTGGCGCGGCGATCGGCGCAGCCTTTGCCATGGCGCTGCCGGGGAACGCGGGGCTGTGCGGCATCGGCGTCATCCTGACGCTGTATCTCTGCCACGTGTTGAAGCTCAACGGCGGCGCACCGCTGGCCTGTATCATCTTCACCATCGTCGTGCTGTACCGCGGCTCGGACCCGTGGTTCTACGCCGGGCAGCGCTGCCTGGAGGTCTTGATCGGCGTGGCCATTGCGCTGCTGGTCAATATCATCATCATGCCGCCCAACTATGTGGCGCAGATCAAGCGCGCCTATGCCGACCTGCGCGGCCTTGTGGAGGAGTCCATCGACTTCGCCTCCACCGGCGACCCCATCGACATCCTTGCGATCAATCAGACGATCCGCGCGCTCTCCACGGCGGTGGAACATTACATCGGGGAGATCAAATTCTTCCGTGGAAACGATGAGGAGGTCTTTCAGATCTCCTGCAAGATCGCAACCTACCGTCAGATTCTGCACGAGCTCACCAGCATTGACGAGCTGGGACAGCGGCCCATCCCAAAGGATAGCCCGCTGTATCCGGTCTTTTCGTACCATCTGGAGCGGCTGATTGCATTATACGATGCATGTAAAGAGGAAGCATAACTTCATACGGAACCGGCCCCATACCCCGGAGCAATTCTTCGAGGCATGGGGCCGGTTTTTTAAATATGTTCTTCCGCAGCGCCTTCGCGCCTGCATCCCGAACGTTCGCTTCGCCATAGACGGACGATGGCCACCGTATCCACCACTAAAACGATGGAATCGCTGATAGCGGTCGAAAAGTCGCAGATCAGGAACGAATAGACGATCCAAAGCAGGACGTTCACAAAGATGCTGCATTTGGTCGCCATTTCTCCCTCAATATAATGGCAACAAATGGTGTATTCTACGGTTGCCAAAACCGGCAGAAGCCCGACCAGCCCCCGCGTATTGGCCAGAAGGCCCGCCACAATGGTGAGGATGACAAAGTCCACCATCACCGGCTTTGTATACCGGCCTTTTGCGACCACCAGGTTCCGCACCGCGCTGAGCACCAATGTGGTCATCCCCGCCAACGACCCAAAAAAGACGGACGCCACCGCCAAAAACGCGCATTCCAAGAACTGGCAGAAAAAGACCGCCTGCTTGCGCTTCACCACACAGCTTGCCACCATAAACAAGGCGGCGAAAAACGAAAGGATGTTTCCTATAATCATCAACCCATCGGCCTCACATTCGTTTGGCGCCGGCTATAGGCCGGGCCAGTCAGATTCTTCAGATGGATACCCCGCAGCAGCGCCCGGTCCCCAGCGCCTTAGCAATTCTTTTCTGACTTAGATGCATCCTCTTTCCCAGCAAGCTCCTTCTGCGGGATTTGCGCCAGGTGCCGGATATCCTCCCCGATCTCATCCCACTCGTGGACAAGCTGCGGGTTCGACTCCATATCCTCCCGGATGAACATCAGGACAAACCCGATCAGCAACAACAGCGCCGCCACCCAAATGGCGGGCTCCTGGAACCGCAGGCTCATCAGTGCGCCAACCGCCGCGCCGACCGCAAACACGAAGATGACAAAATAATACTGCCGGCTCTTTTTCCAAAGCGAGGGCTCCTTTGTCACACGGAATTTACAGAGCATCGCCGTAGCACTGCGCATATTCCCGATGCACATGGTTGTTGCAAAGGGAAGCCCCTTGAATTTCCGGAAGCTATTGACCTGCATAGCGCAGGCAAACGACAGGCAGGCATTGGCCAGCATATTGACCGACTGCGGCATCAGCCCGACGGCCGTCAGCAGGAGCACCTCCACAAGCAGGACGATCTGCCTCCAATGGATTTTCCGGTAATCCCGGCAGCGCTGATGGACCCATTCGGTCACATAAACGCCGGAAATGAAAGCAGCCAACGGAATCACATAATGCAGCGCCGCCGGCCAATTTCCCATCGCCAGATTTTGCCCCAGCAGGACCAGATTGCCTGTCTGTGCATTGGCAAACACCTTGCCCCTGCAATTGTAGGAGTAGGCGTCCTGAAAGCCCCCGGCCAATGTCAGGAAGACCGCCAGCGCCATGGATTCCGACATTTGCGTCTTTGTTTTCCAGCTTTTCATCATTTTCCCACCTCATTTTATTTCCAGCCACAAGAAAGCCCTGGCCTATCCAAGAAAGGCCAGGGCCCTTTTATTCGCTGCCCGCGGACGGGATTTTTGCGGCCTCCGCCATCATCGCAGAGGCGACGCCGCCCGCCGCCCGAATGCCGGAAGCGCCGTTTTCCACCACCACCGCAAAGGCGTACGGCGTCTGTTCATTGCTCGAGAACCCGACCATCCAGGCGTTCGGCTCCTTGCCACCGCCCACCTCGGCGGTGCCGGTTTTTGCACAAACAGCCATGTTCGGGAATAGATTGTCCCCGTATTCGCTTGTGACGTTGTACCGCATGGCCTCCTTCAGCTTTGCCGCTGTGTCCGCCTGCACAAGCTGGCGGTCGTTTTGCGTGTGCCCCGCCTTGGTCACTAAGCCAAAATGCGTGGTGATGCTTTCGATCATATACGGCTTGACCGGCGTCCCGCCGTTGGCGATCGCCCCCATCAGGAGCATCATATGGTAGGGGTTGGTCAGATCCGTATACTGTCCCACACCGCTCCATGCGAGTTCGTTTTCCTCGGCATCGGACACATCGTACTGGCTTTTGCTGGTCGGAATCCCATCCAGGTCGAAACTGCGGTTAAAGCCCATTGCTTCCGCCGCGGCCGTCATCTTTTCCTTGCCCAGCTCCATCGCCAGCTCCGCAAAGACAATGTTGCAGGATTTCGCCAAGCCGTCTTTGAAACCAATATTCCCATGCCGGCTCAGGCAAGTGATCTTGTTGCCGTTCACCGTGATCTCCCCCTGGCAGTTGAAGGTGCGGGTATCCAGATCGGGGATATTTTCGATGGCCGCCGCACTGGTGACGATCTTGAAAATAGAGCCGGGCGTATAAGATGCAGAGAGCGCCCGGTTGAGGTAAACACCTTCGTACTTCCCGGAGGTGTCGGTATTGAGATCTGCCGGTACGTTGCCCGGGTCAAAGGTCGGCGAGCTCACCATGCAGAGCAGTTCGCCCGTCTTGTAGTTGTATAGAACTGCCGCACCCTTTTGATTTCCAAACGCCTGCAACGTAACCTTGCTCAGGTTGCTGTCCAGGGTCAATTGGATGTCGCTGCCCGTCGTTTCCCCTGTGGGCGTTGCCAGGCCGGTAACGATGTTATAGCCCGCCAACTCCGCACGGTAACTATACTGCACGCCGGTGGAAATATACCCCATTGTATCGCCTACCGCGTGGAGTGTCGCCCGGCGCACCAGTTCGTCGTCGTTATACAGGCGTTCGCCGTCCTTGCTCTGCGCCAAAACTGTCCCGTTCCGGTCGAGCACTTCCCCCGCATAGGAGAGCTGCCCGCCGCTGGACAGATGCTTGTTATACGGCTGGAAGGCCCAGTTCCCACCCTCCAGCACAAGGGACGCCAGAAAGATGACCAGCCCCACGAGAAATCCACCGGTCAGAAGGAATAAGATCAGGGAGCGGGTTCCCGTTGTCTTCATCATACCACCGCCTTTCTCTCCATCATGGGCCCACTATTTCCGCTTTCGTACCGCATAGGTGCGTTCGTCGCTGGCCTTGATAAAGGCCAACAGGCCCCAAACCGCTACCATGCTGGACCCGCCCTGGCTGACAAAGGGAAGCGTCACGCCCGTCAGCGGCAGCACGTCCGTTGCGCCGAACACGTTTAGGCAGGTCTGGAACAGCATCATCCCCGCTGCTGCACAGGCGGAGATCGAATAGAAGGTCGAGCGGCTGCGCGTCACGTCGGAACGGGCGTAAAACACCAGCAGTGCAATTGCCAGCACGATGGTGAGGCCCAAAATCAGGCCCAGTTCCTCGCACACCATGCCGAACACCAAGTCACTGGTGGAGGCAAACACGCTCTTTAGATAGCCGTTGCCCAATCCGACGCCGAAAAAGCCGCCGCTGGCCGTGTAGGTGAGGACGCGCGTCTGTTGATAGCCCGCCTCGTTTGCGAATTCCCACACATGCCGCCACGCGGCAAACCGCTGCGCCACATAAGGCCGGAACCGCAAAATCAGGAACACGCCGAACACCGCGGCGGAGCAAATCAATGCGATGGTGCGCACACTGCCGGAGCGCATGAATGCGATAATCAGGAACGTCACAAAAAAGATGCAGGCCGTGCCGAAGTCGCGCATCAAAAACAGAGCGCCGAGGCATACGCCTCCAAAGAGGATGAACCCGGAAAGGTTCCGCGCCGTTTGCAGCCGGTCCAGTGTAGACGCCCCGACAAACACAAAGGCGATCTTAATAAACTCCGATGGCTGCACGCTGACCGGCCCAAGCGAGATCCAATTTCGCGCGCCGTTATTCTCAGAAGCAAACACCAAATTGATCGCGAACAACACAATTGCGCCGATGGCAATGGCAAGCCGCCAGCGCATCACGCGCTCCAAGTCGTTCATGAACCAGATCATGACGCAGAACAGCACAATGCCCAACAAAAGGGCGCCAAGCTGGATATAGGTTGCCTCCACGCCGCTTCCGCAAAGCAACATGATGCCGATGCCGGAGAGCAAAAATCCCACGGTTTCCAACTCAAAGCTGACCCGGTTGAGGCCCTTCATGGAATAGAGATAAAATCCCCACTCCATCACAACCAAAACGCCCAATGGAATCAGCGGCATATAGCTGAATTGCCCGCCTGCAAAGCACGCTTCGATACAGAGCATGATCTGGATCAGCATCACCACAAACAGCAAGCCAAACGGGGAGGCCGCATGTACCCGGCGGCGTTTCGGAGGCTTGAGGTTTTTCGCTTCACTGGTCCGCTTGAGCATCAGGGATGTTGAACCCAACGTAATGACATCGCCGGGCAAAATCTGCGCGCGGTCTTCCACCTTCTTGCCGTTGACGCGCGTCCCCGCCTTGGAATTGGTGTCAACCACAATCCAACCGCTTTCCCGGCGCATTAAAACGGCATGGTCACGGCTGACGGTGCTGTCGTGCAGCACAATGTCGCAGCTTCGGCTGCGCCCAAGGGAATTCTCCCAATACAAAACGGGGATGATCTCCTTGGTCACCATATCCTGCAAAATCACCACCGGGTCTTCCCGCCGCCGCCCCGCTTTCAGGGAATGAAAGCACCGGCAGACCACCACAATGGAGAGCAGCGGCACCGCAATCCGCAGCAAATACAGCGCCACAGAGAAGATATTCTGTATGACAGGATTGTCCAGCATGGGCCGGCCTCCTTTTCTTTAAATTTGCGTACAGTTTATTATACTAGCAAAAAATTGCAAAGTAAACCGCGGCGGCCGAATCGTAAGGGTTTTGTAATCTACCGCTTCAAACAAAAGAGGGACTGCGAACATCTTCGCAATCCCTCTGTATCCCTTTATCTCGCCACCCGGTAACTCACCGGGAACAATCCCAGCTCTTCCATAAAGCGCGGCAGCCCCGCCTCGAAGTTCACACCAAAGCGGCGGTCCGTGCCCGCCTCGCGCGTCCGGCGGATACTCCCGCAGGTAAAGTCCACCGCGAGCTGCATGGCATCCCGGAGGCTCATTTCATTGAGCAGGCCAGCCAACAGGGCGCTCCCAAAAATGTCGCCCGTGCCGTGGTAAGCCCCCTCAATGCGCGGCGAAAACGCATAGGTGATCCGGCCCGTATCCCGGTCGAGCCCGGCGGCCCCCAGAAGGCCCGGGCTGAACCAGACCCCGGTCAAAACGACCAACCTCGGCCCCATATCGCTCAGGCGGTGTAGTACCCCTTCTATGTAAGCGCGGTCATAGGGACCGTCATAAAATTCCTCCCCAAGGAGGAATGCCGCCTCAGTCAAATTTGGGACGATGAGATCCGCCTTTTTGCAAAGCGTTTTCATCCCGTGCGCCATCTCCGGCGTGCAGGTGGCGTACAGCTTGCCGTTGTCCGCCAACACAGGGTCGACCATCACCAGCGTATCGCTCGTTCGAAAGTCATCCACAATGTCTGAAACAATGCCGATCTGCTCCGCAGAGCCGAGAAAGCCCGTGTAGAGCGCATCAAACGAAAGGTTCAGGCTTTTCCAATGCGCTGCATAGTCCCGCATATCTTCGGTCAGATCGCGATAGGTACATTTTCCCAATCCTCCTGTATGTGTGGAGAGCACCGCTGTCGGCATCACGCTCGTCTCAATGCCCGCTGCGGAGAGGATTGGAAGCACGACCGTTAAAGAGCACTTCCCAAATCCGGAAATATCGTGAATGGCTGCAATTCTTTTCTGTCTCATTACAAAACACCGGGGCACCGCCCCCCTCGCGCCCATTGCGCAAGGTCCTATCTTTCTATATTTTACGGCGGGATTCCCTGAAAATTCCCCATTCTTTTCAGGCACATTCCTCCGGCCGTAGGCTTCTAAGCATAGCCGAAAAGGGAAGCAGCGTCAAGGCGAAAAATGTAAAGAGATCGAAACTTTTTTGGGAAATATTTGAAAGGGTTTTCGCTGGCGCAGGGCTTATTCCACTTTTTCTGCGATCTCGCCCGCGCGCTTGTAGATGCTGTTAGCAGGCACAAATCCCCGTACCATGGAAAGCGGATACACATTGGTGTGGCGTCCAATCACTGTGCCGGGATTCAACACGGAATTGCACCCCACCTCCACGCAGTCACCGAGCATTGCGCCGAATTTTTTGCGTCCG
>JABLTT010015309.1_pt1 | contig 10783 bp, 15 predicted proteins | sample 7160061 | NCBI WGS metagenome assembly JABLTT01 (sample SAMN14651232, study PRJNA627086) | human gut metagenome | isolation source: feces | host: Homo sapiens | reverse complement strand
TCTATCAATGTGCGTATATGATGGGGAGGATTGCAGTGGATAGTATATTATTTGGCGATACTGTCACAGTATATAACCATTGTGCCGGTAAATGGTATAAAACTGTTCTTGAAGGCGTTCAGTGGGTTAGTAAGACCATAAAGACCGTTGATTCTGATGGCAAAATACACGTTATTCCTGAAATTGGACTGACTGTACCATTTAGAGAAGGCTATACGCACCCAAAACAGTACGCAGGAGAAGGCTTCACTTTCGGAATTGATAATTTGGATGTTGTGGTTCTTGGTGATTGTCCGGCTGAGATAACCGGAAGCTATACAATAACGAATTTGAAGAAGGAGTATGCCGATTCTGCAATAATTTATGCTGTTTCGGATAATACGTTAAGATCCTTTTTAAAACACTGGAGCGTGAGTGCGAAATGAAGATAAAAACTAAAGTAATTGTTAATGCAGGAAAAACGGCAGCAAAACGCGGGCTTGGACTTGGAGGCAGAGCGCAGCAGTTTATTGACAGTGAAGTGCTGCGGCTTTGCGAGCCTTATGTGCCAATGAGAAGTAAGGAACTTATTCGCTCGGGAATCAGGGCAACTATTATTGGCCAGGGGCAGGTAATATATGATACACCATATGCCCGGCGTTGGTATTATGAGCCCGCGAACTTCAGCGAAGCGCCAAAACGCGGTAATTATTGGTTTGACCGCATGATGAATGAAGGCGGCAGAGAGGCGATTCTTACAGGAGCCGCGAAGATATGCGGCGGAAAGGTGGGAAAATAATGAGCAAAATAAAAGGTCTTATAGAGTGGTTTAAGACCTGCCCAGAGATAGAGGATGTTACCGAGATAGATGTAAGTCAGCTCGCGCCGGATGACCCGGCAGCCGGATTGTATAAACAGCCTACTGTATCAACTCAACAGCTTATTGATGGTAGCGAGATAAGAACAGAGACGTATTATCTACTGTTTCTAAGGCCTATGCAGCTGCAATCTGAACGTGTGGATAATGAAGAATACCTTGAGAATATTGAAAACTGGATATGGGAACAGGAGATGGCGGAGAAGTATCCGGACATTGGATATCCTGTGCATGAGATAGAGATGAGCAATGCGTTTTACATGCTGTCTCGCACTGAGGATAACGCGGCCTACCAGTTTACCGTGTCTATTACATACGAGAGAGGAGTAAATAAATGGTAAAAAAACATAGAATAGCGATTTTTTTTGACCAAGCAGATGGGACAGGTTCTGCTGAGTATAAAAGGATAAAAAAATCTACAGAATTGACACTGTCTTTTAATCCAGAAACTGAGGATTTTGATTATATTGCAGATGAAAACCCCACAACAGAAATAACAAAATATGCTCCGAGTTTGGAGCAACCATTAAAGATGTATGAGAATGAGGCGGATTTTAAATATTTTTGGGAAAAATGCTATAATCTGCCAACAGGGACCGCCGCAAAGGTTCCGCTTCTTATTGTCTTTATGTTTGGTGCGACAGGAAGCGGTGCAGACGCACAGTATAAAGCATGGAAAGTTGATTGCATGGTGAGTTTCAACGAGATGAATGGCGTAGATAGCGAGCTGAATTTCGAGCTACTTTTCGGCGGAACAATAGAAAGAGGTACCGTTAAAGTTACCGGTACAGCACCTGATTATTCGCCTGTATTTACAGCTGACTCAGAAGGAGGTGGTATGGGTGAATAAATTAGTATGGGAAGGTAAAGAGTATGAGCTTAAACCTAAAACTCTTGGTATCGTAAGGATTATAGAAGCAGCGGAAAAGGCGGCTACAATGGTGGATGCGTATAAAAAGCAGTGGGAGTTAGTGACAGAGGCTGTAGGTGACAAAACTGCAAAAGAAATTCTTGAAGCTACTACTATAGAGAAAGTGGACGTTGTACTTCTTACAATGGTTTACAATGAAGTTATTCTTGCATATGAAAAACCTCTGCGCGAGATGAGACGTAAGCAGGAAGCGGATCTCGTTGACAGCCCAGTATTTGATGCGGTAAAAGATGCCGCAGAACAAGTACGAGTCTTAGAAGGTGCCGGTAAGGGCTTGAAATGATAGATTTAAAGGAAAAAGGACTTGCTAATGCTATCAAAGCAAACGGCAGGTTCTTTTTAATTAATACAGATTTTAGGGTGTGGATGGAATTTCCGAAAAGAATAAAGCTTTTAAAAGACGGAGATTTTTCCGGATATATAGGTTTATTTAAAAAAAGCGTTCCATTTCTGAATGATGAAGTTATGGAAGCTTTGGGGCGATTCTATCATGTACCTAACGAAGTTCCGCGTTCCGATGGCGGCAACAAAGAGAAGGTTCTTGATTATGATATTGATGCCGATTATATATATGCGGCATTCATGCAAACATATGGTATTGACCTTTTGGAAGAGGATATGCACTGGCATAAGTTTAAGGCATTATTATCATCGTTACCGGCAGATACGATGATTTCTGAAATAATGAAGTGTCGTGACTATGAAGGAAACAGTAAGGACCTAGAGTATAAAGAGCGTATGAAGTTAAAAAATATGTGGGCTTTGCCGCAGGAAATAACCGAAGAGGAAAAAGCGGCAATGGAAGAGTTTGAAGAACTTTTCGGGTAAATAGATGAGTGATGGAAAAGTTATATTTGAGACCCTGCTTGATGAGTCTGGGCTGCTAAAGGGTCTCGATGATATAGAAGCTACGGCAGGACAGAAGCTCGGGGTAATCGGCTCTGCGTTTGAGAGAACTGGTGGCATTATGACCAAGGCGTTTACCGCCCCAATAATTGGAGCAGCCACTGCTTTTATGGGAACAGCAGAAGCGACAAGGGAATACCGTACCGAGATGGGAAAACTGGAGGCGGCCTTCACGACCGCGGGATTTTCCGCGGAAGTAGCCAAGAGCGCGTACGAAGATATATATGCTGTCTTAGGAGAAGATGACACTTCGGTTGAAGCCGCAAATCACTTAGCACAGCTTACTGATAACGAAAAGGAGCTTGCCGCTTGGACGGGAGATATACTGCCCGGAGTGTTCGCCACGTTTGGTGATTCGTTGCCGCTTGAAGGGCTTACCGAAGCAGCAAACGAGACTGCGAAAGTGAAAAAAGTAACTGGCCCCCTGGCGGATGCTCTTAATTGGGCGGGCGTATCGGAAGACGAGTTTAATAAAAAGTTGGCGGCTTGCTCCAATGAACAGGAGAGACAGGCACTCATAACAGAAACGTTGAACGACATATACGGCGAAGCATCTGACAAATATAAGGAGCTCAACGGGGATGTGATGGATGCGCAGCGGGCGCAGGCGAAACTGACGGATGCCATTGCAAAGATCGGCGAAGTTGCGGAGCCTATCATGACTCTTTTAAAAGACAAAGCGGCGGACCTCTTAAACGTTCTTGCTGGCCTTCTCGACTCTATAGCCTCCGCGCCTGGATGGGTTCAGGGGCTTGTGCTTGGATTTACGGGAGTCCTTGCTGCGGCAGGACCGTTTTTAGTTATTTTAGGAAAAATCACAACAGGGCTGGGAAATATAATTGATTTTTCGGCCAGAGTAAGGACCTCTCTTTTGAAAAAAGCAGCGGCAACATCGATAGATACTGCCTCGACTACTGTTAACACAGCTGCGACATCAAAACTTGGCGGCGCATTAAAGACGGCATTGACTGCAGTAGGTAAGTTTGTGGCACATATCGCAGGAAAGGTAGCGGCACTTGCGAGCGATACAGCGGCAATGGCAATTAATACAACAGCTACAAAGCTTAATGGATCTGCGGCATCGAGGGCAGGAAGTAAAGTACTTGCTTTCGCTTCAGCTCATAAGGTTGCTGCAATTGCATCTTTAGGGTTAGCTGGAGGCATTATCGCACTTGTAGCATATATGGCAAAAACCGGGGCAAGCGCTGAAGATGTCGCAAATAAAATTACGGGATTTGCAGATAACCTATCAAAAATGATAATGGAATTTGCGAATCAATTGCCAAGTATGGTAGAGACATTAGTTCCGGCTTTCACACAAGCAATACAGTCAATAGTAGCAGTAATACCAACGCTGATACCATCCTTGATTCAGGCGGGGATAACTTTATTTATGGCATTGGTAGACTCTCTTACTCAAATAATAGAGCCGATTACTTCGGCATTACTTCAAATAGTTACTGCAATTATAGGGGTGATACCAACGCTTATACCTCCTCTAATTCAAGCGGGCATAACGCTTTTTATGGCTTTAGTACAAGCAATACCGACTATAATAAACGCACTGGTGGCTGCAATACCACAGATTATTGCGGCTGTTGTAGAGGTGCTTCCTACACTCATACCGGCATTGTTGCAGGGTGCAATACAGCTGTTCATGGCTTTAGTGCAGGCATTGCCTACTGTAATAACCGCATTAGTGGAAGCTATTCCACAAATTATTACAGCTATTGTTAGTATTTTGCCTACACTTATACCTGCACTCATTGAAGGTGCTGTGCAATTATTTATGGCATTTGTACAAGCAATACCGCAAGTAATACAGGCTCTTATCGCAGCACTTCCTACAATTATAAATAGCATAATAGCAGCAATACCAACGCTTGTTCCTGCACTAATACAAGGAGCTGTACAGCTGTTCATGGCTTTAGTGCAGGCATTGCCTACTGTAATAACCGCATTAGTGGAAGCTCTGCCGCAAATTATTACAGCTATTGTGACAGGACTTTTAAGCATGGCGGGTCAGATATTTAATACAGGTGTGACGCTGCTTAAGAAGTTATGGTCTGGTATCAGTTCATGGGTAGGCTCACTGGGCTCTAAGGTAGTATCGTTTGCAAAAACATTACCGGGAAAGATAAAAAGCGGCATAGGTTCTCTTGTATCTGTAGGTTCAGACTGGGTAAAGGGTTTATGGAATGGTATAAAAAATGTAAAAGATTGGATAATAGGAAAAATCAAAGGTTTTGGCTCGTCGTGTCTTAATGCTATAAAAGATTTTTTCGGTATAAATTCGCCATCAAAGGTTATGGACCAAGAGGTAGGACGTATGCTACCGCCTGGTCTTGCTCGCGGTATATTGGCTAAGACCAAAGTTGCTGTTGCCGCAGCTAAGAAACAAATGGCGGCAGTCAAGGAGGCGTATATGTCGGAAGATATGAGTTTTGATTTAGATCCAAATCCAAATCCTCCTGTGGTGCAAGCCTATAAAGCAAGATTTATAAGTGACAGAGCAAGTATATCGGCGCTATCTGCGCCTGCTAAAAGTGAGCCTCAGGTGGAGCAGACAATTAATTTCTATAGCGAACAAAAGTCGCCTATTGAAATAGGTAGAATGCTTAAGAGACAAGCGATGTTTGGCCTTGCGGGGGTGTAATATATGACTGAAAGAAATGTAAAAGTAAAAGCGGTCAGAAGTGATGGGCAGGCGTTTGAGTACGAAGGTGCGGACTGGGGAATTTTAAGCCTTGAGGGTATTGATTTCCCACAGTTTGAAATATTTCAAACGAATCGAGGCTATGGAAACGGTTCTATTATAACCGGAAAACGAAAGCAAGCCCGAGATATCGATATAGTGGCAAGGGAACGCAATAGAGAAAGCAATATATTAGACAGACCTATTGCTCTCGGCTTTCATAACAGTAATTATACATTCGATTTGTATTTTACATATATGGGAGTAACTAGAATAGCGAAAGGCTGTCAGCTTCAGGGAGCAAAATGTCCGTCAGGAAATGTATTTGATGCACAAGAGCTAACAGTATCATATTTGCATCCTGAATCAGATTTGCTTGGGGAAAACAGCGACACGACCAATTTCACAGCTGTAAATCCTCTGTGGCATGTTACACGAGTATATGCCCCTAATGGTGGAACTCTTGCTTTCGGCGTTATAAATCATACCACTTCTAAGGTTATAAATTATTTAGGATCTGAGGATACATTTATTAAGGTTAGAATAGAAGCAACTGGTCTCGTAGAAGGCATAAACATAAGCATTGGAAAAATAGAGGTACACATAACTGTAACACTTGGCGCAGGAGATATACTTGAGGTTGACAGCGAGGCAAAAACTGTGAAACTAAATGGAGAAGATGTTGCTCCAGGATTATATACAGGCGAACTGCTTCCTAAGTTAATACTTACATACGGAGATAACGTTGTAAAGGTAACGGCAGATGATGAAGGCAATACCGCGTATGATGCACAGGTAACATATATTGGGCGTTATGGAGGTTTATAATGATTCGGGCAATAGATTATACTGGAGAACTGCTTGGCTCTATAGATTTTATTGAAGCAAGCTGGGACAGAAGATGGAGCGAACCCGGTGAATTTATGGTTTATATGACACTTGATGAATATAACCGATTGAATGCTTTGGGTATGAAATATATTGAAAATGTAGGTCGTCCGGAGCAGGGAATAATACAAAAAACAGAATACAGCAAAGAGCAGAGCGGCTCATTCGTTACGGTGAGCGGTTTTTTTGTGGACAAGCTATTGGATTTTGGTGTTTATCGTAAAACCCAAGTGTTGGAGGCAAATACGGCAGCCGCAGTAAAGACAGCAATTAGTTCATATATTGCCAATGCTAACGCTGCAGTTGCGGTTGATGGTGTAAGTTATAGACCCCTTGCCTCTGTGAGCATCAATAGTGATTCGGTATTTCCGTCAAAGGTAGATATATCAATCGACCAGGATATGCAGATGGGTGAGGCTATATATAGCGCACTATCAGGAACGGATTATGGACTGACAGTTAAAGTATCAAGTTATCCCTCTCAAAATAGTGGTGCTATTGGGATTGATATCATTTTTAAAAAGGGAACGCGAAAAACTGAAGGTGAGAATGGAGTGTTTTTCGGCAAAGCCTATAACAATGTAGATGATATGAGTTACACGCTGGACGAGTCCGCGGAAAAATGCCTATATGAAGTTATTCAAGAGGTCGAGGCGGAGCATTACAGTAAATTTTCTACGACGTATTTTCCCATCAAATACACCGAAGTCGAGGAGGGTACGACAAAGTATTTTATCGGTTGCACGTATTTTTATTCAGGAAACCAGCCGGGCGGTATAGGGAATTGTTATCCTAAGAAAATCCTGAAAACGTCGCTATCGTCAGACGAATGCGACCTGAAGGTGACTACCGCAGCCAACCAGCAGAAAATAAAGTCTTTAATGCAGAAAAAGGCACAACTTGATATGCTTGAGCATTACAAAGTGGAAGAAATATCTATCAACGTACTGCAGGAAAGGTTTATTTATATGCAGGACTATTCCTTGGGAGATGTTTGTGCAGCTCTTATAGACGATTTAGAGCAGATGTATTATGCAAGAATAGAAGAAGTTAACGAAACGCACAAAAATAACATGGTAGAAATACAATTAGTCCTTGGCACCCCGAGCAAGCAGAAGTGGAGGAGATAATAAATGGCAATAACGAGTTATCCGTTTGAATCGCTGAATACTGGAACGGCAGAAGAGCCGGTATTTGATAGAGCGATAACGGCAGAAGATGAGAGATTATTTAACAAGCTGAGATATGCAAACGGAGTATTTGCGTCTGTGGGGGACGCGTTAAAAGTCACTGCAAATAACAATATGACAGTAACTGTAGGCATTGGTGGAGGACACATTGAAGGTGCATTATTCTATAACACTGCACCTATAACATTAAAGATAGATGCCGCCAGTGCTACGCTGAATAGAATAGACAGGGTTGTTGCACAGTTCAATACATCCGTATCGGTTCGTGCGGTATCTATTGCTGTACGAGCTGGAGTTGCTGCGACAAACCCGGTAGCACCTGAACTGCGCAGGGAATCAAATTTTTATGAAATCGCTCTTGCAGATATATTTGTGAAGAAAGGTGTAACGTCAATATCGACATCTGCAATTACGGACCAGCGTTTAAATAATGAATTATGTGGAGAAGTTATTGCAGCTATACCGACCCCTGTAGATACGACGGATTTATGGGACCAGTATCAGGCGAGCTTGAATGAATGGCTTGATACTGTAGCAGCCGCGCTTGATGAAACCCTTGCAGGTAATCTGCAGAATCAGATAATGGCACTGGAAGAGGATATAAACGCGGTAAAGCAAAATAGCTTTGAATTAAATCCAACACAGACAATACCATCAAACGCTGATTTAAACGACTACACAGATTTTGGTTGCTGGCTTTGCCCTACTGCAGCAGTTTCAAAAACACTAAAAAATTGCCCGATAACGGACCAGGGATTTTCGCTCAGAGTGATGAGGGGAACTAGTGGCAACTATCGTATTCAGGAAATAATAAGTGGTTTAGGTACCCATTTGTATCGTTACTATACAGGTGCAGCATTTAGGGGATGGACAAATATAGCAGATGCTGCGATATCCGCAGAAACAATACAAATGTTTGAAGACGCAGGATACCCGATAGAGTAGAAAGGAGATGATGAGATGGAAAGTAAAATAGACAAAGCTTTGCAACATCTTTTAAAGCTGGGTGTGGAGGCTAAAACATTGTGGACAAACTCTAAGCCTGGAAGTGATTTTGCAGCGCAGACAATAACATTAACAGGAGGAAGTAAATACGATGCTATATTGGCAGAGTGTCTTCCGGGTACAGGCGATGCTACAGATACAAACGGAACACTTGTACCTATATTGATAATCAAAAATCACAAAAACTATTTGAATTATACAGCTAAAACAAGTACTGAAGAAACAGTGGCAGAAATAAGAAGCAGAGCAATGACGTTTGCAAATGGCAAGGCTACATTTGCCAAAGCATATAGTTTTTCTATCAACTCAACGGGTAGAAGCGTAAGGCTGGATTATATAATACCTCTAAAAATAATCGGCATAAAATTCATTGGGGGGGGGTATAACTTAGCCCGTAAAATACTGAACCTCTTTTCAAAAATGAAAGGGAGGTGTTTGAAATGGCAAATGGCGTAACGGATAAAGCTATTCAGCAGTTATTTTGTGACGGAGTGAAAATAGTGAAGCTATGGGAAAACGCAAGCCCTAACAGTGCATTTCAAAATCAAACAGTTTCGTTAAACATTGCAAAATATAATTTTGTGATGGTGTTGTTCAGACTTGACAGAAATGGACGAGTCGTAGGGCCATCAATAGTTCCCATTGGGCGTCCGGCAGTAAATAACTCAAAGGGATATGACAGGTATTTTATTGTCAGAGAGACAGGAATTGAATTTGACGACAGCTCTTCGCCGTCAGCTATTATACCGGCAAAAATTTTCGGTATAAAACTCCTTGGGGGGGGGTATAGCCTAATAAGAAAAATAAAACAGCTCTTTGCTAATATTGGGAGGAGGTGTTTTATATGGCAGTATTAGATAATGCACTGCAGGCGTTGTTTAACATGGCGCACAAAGATTTATTATGGGAAAATGCGAGTCCAATGAGCAGTTTTGGCAGTCAAAAAATAGAAATTGACCTAAAAGAAGTAAAGAGTGTAGAGGTGTTTTTTGCAATAAATAATACATCTTCTTCACACTCGCTTGCATATAGCAAAGCCCTCATGGACACAGGTGGAAGAATAATGATGTCCACCACAACTAACGCATATAGAGAGTTCAATGTATCTAAAACGGGGATACAATTTAACAATACACAACGTTTTTTGTCTTACGGAGGAAGCGCAGGCAAGGATGAACCGGCATATTTAATACCACTTTATATTTTTGCTATAAGGGAGTAAAAAATGAATAAGAGAATAAAAAATATAACAACAGGAGGGGCAGAGGTAACAGGCGTAAAGTTATATGCGCTAAATATCGACCCAGAAAACAGGGTCTTATCTGCTACCGAAGACCAGTACGGGGCAGAAGGACAGCCAAGGGTAGACCATTTGCCCGATGATGATATATCAGACTATAGGTTTGTAGATGGCGAGTTCGTATACGACCCATTACCAAAACCACCCGAGCCAGAACCGGAACCTGTGCCAGAATACGCAACATATGATGAACTGGCAATGGCTATAAGGGAAGGAGTGAATAGCTATGGAAAGTAAGACGTATGTGCTGGGGAAAATGCGAGAAATCGGATTGCAAGCAGCAGAGAGCCTGCAGAAGGCAGCGCCTGATTTGGATGGCACAGCCATAATTAACCGGGAGGATGATATACCGGATTTCAATCCGGATAAACATCAATATTTAAACTGGAAATCAGGAGGAGTAGTAAGGGATGACGGGCGGGTGTGGCAGTTGATACAACCATACGACAGTAACATATATAAAGACCATCCGAAAGACATGCGGGCACAATGGAGTTTATGCCATACCAAAGACCCAGCGAAGGCAAAACCGTTTGTACCGGCACAGGGGGACAGTGGAATGTATATGAAGGGCGAGTGCTGCATCGCAGAAGACGGAAATGTCTATAGGTCTAAGATAGATAACAACGTATGGCCGCCGACGGGCTATCCGGATGGTTGGGAAGAAGTAGAAATATGAGAAAATATATAATAGCGATATGCGCCGTGACAGTCGGGATAGTAGGCTGTACGGCGTATTTAATTTCAGGTGCAAAATCAAAACCTGCAGAACCTACAGGATATACGATTTATGTGTACGACAATGGTGCTGCGCAGCTTGATGTGGAAAACGTAAACAAAATAATTCAATTGCACAAAAACACGGAGATAGACGGCCATATGTATATGGCCGGAACAATTATATTGCCCGGAGACGGGTCTGAGGTTTATTACGAATACCCAAGAAAGGATGAGGTGAGAAAATGAAAAACGAAAAAACAAAGGCAATTATTAGGCTAATCGTAATGCTGGT
>JABLTT010040353.1_pt1 | contig 10786 bp, 5 predicted proteins | sample 7160061 | NCBI WGS metagenome assembly JABLTT01 (sample SAMN14651232, study PRJNA627086) | human gut metagenome | isolation source: feces | host: Homo sapiens | reverse complement strand
TTTGGTGATTGTTTTGTGTGGCTTGAGAGAAGAGCTTCGGATGTGTGCTGATGTGACTTGAGAGAAGAGCTTCGGATGTATGCTGATGTGGCTTGAGAGAAGAGCTTCGGATGTGTGTTGATGAGGGTTGTGTGATGGGCTTCGGATGTGTGTTGATGTGGCTTGTGTGAGGGCTTCGGAGGTTTGTTGGTTTGGTTTTGAGGGTGGTCTTTTGGAGGGCTGCCTGGGTTTTGGAGGGGAGAGTGGGTTGTATGTGTGATTATGTGGTTTTGCCGCTTTTGAATTCGTCTTTTGAGCCTGGGAGGGCTCGGGAGGTTGTTGAGGGGTTTGTGGATGTGGATTTGAGGAATATTGCGCGGGCTGAGCTTTTTTATTTTACGGGGCAGGCGGAGGAGTGTTGTGAGATCACGAGGGGGTATCTGTCCAGCAGGGTTATTGAGCTGAAGCTTTCGGCGTGTATTTTGTATGGGTATTCTAATCTGACGCTGGGGAATGTGGCGGCGGCTAAGCGGGGGATGGAGGGGATCCAGTCCTGTGTGAAGATGGCTATGAAGAAGAAGGTTCCTAAGGATGTTTATGCGTCCTGTCTTCTGGCGGGGTATGTGGGGGCGGTTTTGCTTCATCTGCCTACGGATGGGATGCCTGCTTTTGAGGAGTACAGCAGGATGCTTCCTGAGGGGCTGAGGCTTTTTGCCACGTATGTGATGGCGCACCATACTTATCTTAACGGGGAGATATGGAGTGCTTATGGGATGGGGAAGGCTGCTTTGTTTATGGCGGAGAGGTCGTATCCGATCAGTATGACGTATATCCACTGTATGATGGCGGTGTGTGCGATCAACCGAAAGCATAAGCAGGAGGCACAGGAGGAGATGCTCCGGAGCTGGGAGCTGGCGAAGATGGATGGGTTTCTGGAGCCTTTTATTGAGCATCATGGGCTTTTGCGGGGGCTGATCGAGGCCTGTATCCGGAACCGGGATCCGGAGGCGTATCAGCGGATCACGGAGGGTGTGATTTCTTTCAGCAGGGGCTGGATGGCGCTTCATAATCCGGAAAACCGGAGAAAGGTTACGGGGGAGCTGTCGACGATGGAGTTTTCTATTGCCATGCTGGCAAGTGGGGGATGGACCAATAAGGAGATCGGAGAGCATCTGGGGATTTCCATTAATACTGTCAAGCATTACCTTACGGATATCTTTTGCAAGCTGAATGTCAAGAAGCGGGATGAGCTGGAAAAATTTATGTTAAAATAGTGACAGAGGCACTTTTTTTTGAAAAAACGGGCCTTACAAAACAACTGGTAGTGTTGTATAATAAATACCACAAATAGTCAGATTTTATTGGGAAATCAGGCGAAAAGAACCAGTAAACGAGTAAGTTAAGAAGGAGGAGTTGAAGACTGATTCTCGATAGCATCTGATAATGTCAATATCCTTACCAAAAATGCCTGGTATATTGACACTACAATCACATAAGGGTAAAATATTGAAAAGGTGTAACCTGTTTACTCACCGGCTAAAAACATGAAGCTTTTTTAAGAGAAAGGAATATAAACAGAAGTAAAGTAATAAGAAATACAGTACACGTTAATGCACACACAGGAAAGCGGGAAAGGTATGAAAAAATTAAGGAATAATAAGATCAGAAAACTCCTGGCATTTATGGTGGCTTTGGCGTTGATGGTATCCTGTATGCCGAGTGCATATACGATCTCCGCGAGTGAGGCGTTCGGAGATGGAACGGAGGATATATTTACAGATGGCGAAATTACATCTGAACCAGCGGCCGAAGAATCGACACCGGATGTAAGCAGCGCTGACCAGGAGGAAACGGAACAGGCGCAGCAATCGACGCTTACATATGAGAATGATTCTGTTAAAGTAACAGCAGAGGCACTGGAGGACGGAGCTCTTCCGCAGAATACAACATTGAAGGCTGACAGCGTAAACGAGAATTCATCCGTATCTTATGATACAGTTTCTCAGAAGCTTTCAGCAGCAGCCACAGACAAGGGCAGCAGCCTGAGAGGTTTTTTTGCGTATGATGTGTATTTTGCTGATGGCGACGGAAACAGAGTCGAGCCGAACGGCAGAGTCAGAGTAACTTTTGAGTACAAGACACCGGCAGCACCGGAGCTTACCGATGCAGCCAGCACGAGTGTAACCGTTGAGAAGCTTCATTATAACAGCAGTACCGGTGATACTGATGTTAACACCTTACAAGCCAACGAGGATTTGAAGGTTCTGAATGTCAACGAGGGCAAACAGATCCAGACACTTCAGGTTGAGACTGGCAACGCAGCTGTTTTTGCCGTTATGTGGGATTCTCCTGAGACAGCAGATGTCGAGGCGGAAGCTGTTTCCGGTAATGAGGACGAGGTGTCTATCGCATCAGAGGAGCTTACGGACGGAATGGATATTTCGGACGAGCCTGAGCAGGATGCAGCTGAGACACCGGCAGCAGAGAATCCGGAGGTAACTCCTGAGGCAGAGCCTTCTGAGGCTCCGGCGGAGAATCCGGATGCTGAACCTACCGAAGCTCCGGCAGAGAATCCGGATGTGGTGGAAGAACCGGCAGAGGATATTGCGAGCCCGGAGGATGTTCCGGCAGCAGATGAGAATGGTGAGACAAGCCTGATCGAGGTTCTGGGAGACGATACGAATCTTCGTGTCAGCCCATCTATCGAGGCAGAGGTTCTGGCAACTGTAAACGCAGGAACACAGCTCACACTTCTGGATACCGTAACAGCAGAGGACGGAGCAACCTGGTACAAGGTTTCCTGGGAAGGAACCGAGGCTTACATAAGAAGTGATATGGCACAGGTTGTTGACAGCAGTGATGAGGCAGAAGAGCCTGAGGATGTGCAGGAAGAAGAAATTCAGCCTGAGATCACCAGATATGATTACAAGAGTGACGAGGTCAATGTCAAGGTTACTCTTACCGATCCGGCAGACCTTCCGGACAACGCAGAGCTTTCCGTAACACCGGTAGAGCTCAGCCAGGAAGCCGAAGACCAGATCACAGAAGAAGCGATCAAAGAAAAGAAAGCCATCGAGAAGATCCATTCCTACGATATCAAATTCCTGGTGGACGGCGAAGAGGTTCAGCCGGGTGCTTCAGTGAAGGTATCTGTATCTCTGAATGATGAGAAGAAGATCAAAGATGCGGATGTATATCACGTAGACGAGAATGATAACGTTGAAAATATGGATGGCAGCGTTGCCAAGAATGGTGATGTTGAGTTCGAGACGACGCATTTTTCTACTTATGTAATTGTGCAAAAAGGTGGAGAAGATGTTAAAGTAATAATTCAGCATCTGGATGAGAAGGGTAATAAGATTTATTCAGATGATGAGAGAACAATCTTGGTTGGCGGAAAGATAAATGATTATACCAAGGCGAAAAACTGGGATGTTTCAAAAGTAGAAGTAAATGGCACTGAAGTTGCGGATTACAACAAGATTGAAGTTGCACAGAATAGTACGATAACTGTGTATTACACTCCTAGGCATAATGATAACTTCCAGGGATCGACATCTTTCTATGATTATACAGTTAAGGCTGGTAGTAAAAAGGGGACAGATTATTCATTTAATATGTTAGGAGATGCTGTAAAAAATGGTAATCAGAAAATAACATCAGGTACACAGAGTCAAAATTATAAGCCTTATAAATATGATTTTACAGTTGATTCTGGTTATAAAGAAGACGGAAGCAAAATTGAAGCCACTGTAAATGGATATAATACTAATGTCAAAAGGATAGGAGGATTATTAAAAGAGGTAGAGAAAGATGGAACAGTAAAATTTAATTACCCCGAGCCAGGATTTTTTGTAGATGAAGATGCAACTGTCAAAATTGGTGATACTAAAACTTATTTAAGAAAAGTCATTAAGGATTACAAACTAGTTTTTGATCAGAACGGAGACTCTTATAAACTTACAAAAGTCATTGATCAGAATGAAAATCAGCTTGCAGCAGCAGGAGATAATTTCTTCCCATTGGACAAAGTATCCAGAAGTGAAAAGAGTAATAATTCTCCTCACAATTACTTTTTTGGAATGAGATATGACGTAACTTTTAAAATTGGAGATTACGTAGGTCCATTAAATTATACCTTTACAGGTGATGATGATTTATGGGTTGTTCTGGACGGAGATAAAATTGTAATTGATTTAGGTGGAATTCATGACGCATTTGAAAAGACAGTAGATTTATGGGAGTATATCGGTACGAATCTGAGCAGTGAAGATAAAGAAAAAGAGCATACTCTGACTATTCTGTATATGGAACGAGGTGCGAATAAATCAAACTGCCAGATGGAGTTTACCCTTCCTTCCGCGCGTATTTCTGAAGTTACGAATGTACCTACAACAGATCTTGTATTAAAAAAAGTAAATAAAAAACAGGAAGCGTTAAGTGGTGCTCGATTTAATCTTGTAAATTCAGAAACCAAAGAATTACAGACTGCTACATCAGTAGATGGAACAGGACTTGTTAATTTTACAAAGTTAAGACCTGGAACATATACATTAACAGAGGATGTTGCACCTAATGGCTATGAAGCATCACATGAATCTTGGATTGTAAAGGTTACGTTATCTGATGATAATAAAGCAGTGGCAACTCTTTATAAAGCAGATGGCGAGACAAAGATAGAAAAAGATACAGATGATTCGTCGTATCATATTATGAATTACACACAGGCGGAGATTATTGAAGCCAATATGGATTACAATAAGACTGCAACTGTAAACGACTGGGATAAGAGAACTTATGACATCAATATTACGGCAGCATCTACAAGTACAAGTACAATAACCACTACTGAAAAAGCAGTAGCGGATATTATGTTGGTATTGGATGTATCTGGTTCTATGGATGATAAAACTGTTTCATATAGTTATGTTGCAGAAAATACAACTGATGGTAGAGATGGATTAAATATAGACACACTGTACTATGTGAAAAAAGATGGATCCTATGTGAAATTGCAATATTATAATAACTACTACGGGAGAACGGGTTGGTATATTGGTGATGATTGGTGGTCGCAAACTAAAGCAGATGATTCAACTTATAATGGATGCAAAATATATCTGAAAAAAACAGAAAAGAAACTTACAGCATTACAAAATGCGGTAAAACAGTTTATAACAGATACAGCGAATAAATCACCAGATAGTAAAATTGGTATTACAGCATTTAGTAGTGCTGGATATGGTAGCCATGGAAAAACTGAAGATTTACAGAAAGCGGGAGATAATAAAGAAAACCTGACAAGGTTTGTAGATTCTTTAGTAGCAGATGGAGGAACAGATCCATATGTAGGTCTTAACAATGCAAAAAGTAAATTGGATGCAGCTACAATGGGCGGGGATACAAAACCTAAGTATGTATTATTGTTTACTGATGGTGAACCAACAGGATCTGGTAATAGTTGGAGCACTACTGCGCAGCAGAATGCAGAAAACATTACAAATGGTACTGAAAGTATAAAAGGTATAAAGCAAGAAGGATATACTGTATATACAATTGGGTTTGGACTTCGAGATAAAGCAAAGGCATTTCTTGAAGGTGGAACATATGGCAAGACTACTTATCCAGGAATTGCATCTAAAAACTGTGCATTTAATGCTGAAAATGCAACGCAGCTGGGAGACATATTCAAAGATATTCAAAATACGATTACTCAGGATATTGCGATTACCGGAGCAACGGTTACGGATGTGATAGATTCGAGATTTGATCTTCTGGATGAGAACGGTTTCCCAATCGTTCTGGAAGAAGGCGTAACAGCTACTGCGTATGGCGGTACAGTATCTCTGGTTAACGGATGTTATCAGATCCAGTGGACAGATCAGACAATACCAAACAAGAAAAAAAATGGCGAATGGAATAAAACAATTAAAGTAAAAGCCAAAGACAATTTCGTTGGTGGAAACAATGTTACAACCAACGTATCACCAGGATCAAAGATTCATACTGGATATGGTGATGTTGAGTTGCCACAGCCGACAGTTAATGTTAAAGTTAACTTAGTAGTTAAGGATAAAGAAGTTTGGATCTACAAAGGTGATACAGTACCGATGAATAATTCGATTCGGGAACAGTTATTTAGTACTAAGGGAATAACATCTTACACGAAAGGTACAATAAGCGAAACAGATTCTAAAAAAGAGGATGGAACATCATTAATTAAATTACAGTGGTTTAAAAAAGACAACGATGTTAGAAAAAACATTGATGAGTCTGAAATAAAAACTGCACTTAATGATGGAACTGAGTATTATCTGGAAGTAACTTATACTGCTCCAACAGAATCAACGGATACGAGTAAAACTAATACAGGCGGACATTTCGTGGAAACTGAGACAGCGAAAAATCCTGATAACAATCCATATGGCATTTATAAGATTAATGTTATTAAAGGGCAGATTCAGATTATAAAGAATGTGAAAGAAACAGATAAAACAAATGATAGAAAATTTACATTCAATGTAATCGGAACAGATAAAAATGCTAATGAAATTTTGAATAAATCTGTTGAGGTTGTGGTTAAAGCTGGAGAAAACAATGGAACAGTTACATTACCGGAGCTTGCGAGAGGTACGTATACTGTAACAGAGCGACAAGATTCGGAAAGTTACAATATCAAGGAATTTGATATTGTATCAGAGACGACAGATTGCGAAAAACATAAGAATGAAAATACTAAGTCAGCTACTTTTGTACTTGGTAATGATGTAGGTGGAAAAGATGTCATAAGCAAACCGGAATATACTTATACATCTGGTGGTGTAAAAGGTGTTGTTTCTTACACGAATGAGTCAGTAACAAATTTGGATCTGAAAAAGACAGATGTTAACAATAATCTATTAAATGGCTCCAAATTCAAGTTAGAAATAAAAGACAACGAAGAATGGAAATCTGTTGTAGGCGAAGTAGAAGTAAAGAATGATAATACAATTGAATTAAGCAGTTTAAAATCAGGTCTTTATAAGTTAACAGAGCTTACTTCACCAAAGGGATATTCATTATTAGGGAACAGTATTTATTTCAAAGTTACATTAGGAAATGTAGAACTTGTTGACGAAAAGGGAAAACCATCAGAAATTAATGAGATGTGGACTTTGGATGAAACGAATAAAGTTTTAACAATTAAAAATGCTAAACTTTATTCCTTACCACAATCCGGTGGTCCGGGAACCTATGGATTTACAATCAGTGGTGTAGCGATTCTTGCAACTGCACTCCTGTTGTTTATAAATAATAAACGAAGGGAGGAAGAAGCAAAGAGATCGTAACACATTAATTGTAAATGGCCGATGAAGGGCGAAAAAGAAAAATGCAGAGAAAGAAAGGAGCAAACCTTATGAAAAATTTATTTAAAAAGATTGGTGCATTATTAGTGGCAGCGGTTATGGTACTGTCTATGTGCACAGCAGTATTTGCAGCCAAGGTAGAAAATGAATACACAAATGCTATTACTGTTAAAAATTTAGCAGCTGATGTAGATACTACATTGAAAGTGTATAATATTATTTATCTTGATGAGACTGATGGAAATCAGACATGGAATGTCGTTGATTGGGCTGATCCTTATGTCTCAGAAGATGCTGCCACCGGTGCATTCCAGATTACTGATTCTGATGGATTAAGAAATGCAGCAGATGCACAGCAAAATGTAGATTTTACAGCAACAGAACATGGAACAAGTCATGTATTTTCTGGACTTCCAATCGGTGCATATGTTATTCGTGCATTTGATACCAAAGGTACTTATAGTCTTATGGTAGCAAATACTTACAAAGATAATGATACTTATATGGCTAGTGAATCAGCTGATGTAGTTGCTAAAATGTCAGAATATAAGGTTACAAAAGAGACAGGGGATAAGTTTGTTCACAGAGGACAGCGTGTAAACTTTACAGTAACTACACAGATGGCACCAAAAACAAATGCTGCTAATGAGACTTTAACAACTTTCAAAGTAATAGATACTTCAACAGGTCTGAAGGCAGACACCTTTGTTCTTGATAGTGTTAAAATTGCTGGAAACCCTGTAACTGTAGATAAATCAAAAGCAACTGCTGTTTCTAATGAAGATGGAACTGTAACATATACTGTAGATTTAAGTGATTTTATTTCAACTACAGAAGCTGGTGCAACAATTGAAGTAAAATATAGTGCTATAGTAGAAAATGATCACACATATAACAACCGTGCTACAGCAAGTGCAGAGACTGTTGAGTATACTCCGAGTAGAGTAGATGGTTTTATGGGAAATGTTACTTTAAAGAAAGTTGATACAAAAGGAACTACACTGAATGGCGCAGAGTTCCAGCTATTAAAGGTAACTCCTGCTGAAAAAGAAGGTGCTGAGGCAACAAAAACACCAATTAGTGTTGTGAAAGTAACAAATGGTGAGTACAAGGTTGCTCTGGATGGAGAACAGAATGCTACAACTACATTAGTAGCAACAAACGGTACATTAAAAGTTACAGGTCTTGATGAAGGCAGCTATGAATTCAAAGAGACAAAAGCACCGACAGGTTATAAAGTAAATTCTGAGAATAAAGCATTTACAATTACAGCAGATGAGACGGATGAAGTAACTGTTGATGCAGGTAACTTTGTCAATACCAAACTTTCCTCCCTTCCATCCACAGGTGGCATGGGAACATACCTCTTCACTATCATCGGTGTTGTAGTTATGGCTGGCGCTGCTGGTGCTTTCTTCATCAGCCGCAGAAAAGGATCTGAGGAGTAATCGTTTGATTGCCGGATCGGTTCGATTCAAAAATTATTTATAAGCAACGACAAAGCAAGTATTAAAACAAAGTAGTAAATCTTTTACCGCCCGGCCCTTTCGGGGGCCGGGAGTGGTAAATACAACAGTATGGAGAAACCTATGAGAAAGAATAAGAAGAAAAATTATATTGGACTTGGTTTGCTGTTTCTGATAGGGTTGTCCATACTGCTGTATCCAATGGTCAGTGATGCCTGGAACCGGTACAGGGACAGCCTGCTGATCAGTAATTATAGCAGCAGTGTTTCTTCGGATGATAATTCGGAGAAGATTGACAGCATGTGGAAGGCAGCTCAGGAGTATAACGAACAGATCAAGCAGGAAAGTGTGCCGGATGCTTTTTCCGTGAGGGATGGCCAGACGGACAGTACATATGAGTCTCTTCTGAACCTGAATGGTGATGGAATGATGGGGTATGTGGAGATTCCTGTGATCGATGTGAGCATTCCAATCTATCATTACACGACAGATGAGACTCTGGAGAAGGGTGCCGGTCATTTGTTCGGCAGCAGTCTTCCGGTTGGCGGCAAGAGTACCCATTGTATTTTGTCGGCACACAGAGGACTTCCAAGTGCGAAACTTTTTACAGATCTGAATCTTGTGGAAGAGGGAGATGTTTTTTACCTGCATGTGCTGGGTAAGACTCTTGCCTACGAGGTGGATCAGATTCTTACCGTTCTTCCGGAGCAGACAGAGTCTCTGGGTATCACGGATGGGGATGATTATGTAACGCTGGTTACATGTACGCCTTATGCGGTGAATACGCACAGACTTCTGGTGAGGGGACACAGAGTTCCGATGAAGGCTGCGAAGGCGGTTCAGAAAACAGAGAAGAAGGTTACCGGAATCACCAATCCGACGCTTCCGATGCTTGCTCTCTGTGTTGTGATCGGAATTGTGATCGCGGTGATCCTGGTTGCCGGTATCAATTCTGTTCAGAACAAAAAACGACGCAGGAAATGATTTATGGCTAAAAAGAAAAAAAAGAAAAAAAAGAAAAAGAGTAATGTTGTCCTGAACATCATTATTGCCCTGGTGTTTCTGGCGGGTGCGGGGGTGTTCCTTTATCCCACGATCAGTGATATGTGGAACCAGTACCGTAACGCCCAGCTGGTCAGTAAGTACGAGGAAGCGGTAACGGAGCTTTCGGACAACGACTATGACAGGCTGTGGAAAGAGGCGAAGGAGTATAATGCCGAGCATCCGGTGAATGCCATTGTAGATGCTTTTGAGGAAGAGGATACTTATGAGCTGAGTCATCCTTATGACAGAGTCCTGGATCCTAACGGTGACGGACTGATGGGCAGTATCGAGATCCCGAAGATCAAAGCTAGACTGGCGATCTATCATGGACTGAGCAAGACCGTGCTGGAAAAGGGTGTGGGCCACGTGGAGGGTACCAGCCTTCCTATCGGAGGCAAGAGCACCCATGCGGTTCTGGCGGCGCATCGAGGTCTTCCGAATGCGAAGCTTTTTACAGATCTGGATCAGATGGAAAAGGGAGATATTTTTATCCTGCACATTCTTGGCAAGCATCTGGCCTACAAGGTGGATCAGATCAAGACGGTGCTTCCGGATGAGACCAGTGACCTGGATATTATCGAGGGTGAAGATCATGTGACTCTGATCACATGTACCCCTTATGGAGTTAACACCCACAGGCTTCTTGTCCGGGGAGTGCGGACGAAATATGTGGTGGAAGATACAAAGAATGACGAAACGATACCGCAGAAGCTTGCTGTTGTGGATCCGAAGAGGGTTCTGGCCGGCGGCGCTGCAGTGCTTGTTGTTCTGATCCTGCTGATTTATCTGATCGTCCGTCATAGGGACAAAAAACGGAAAAAGAAGCAGCTTTCAGAAAGGAAAGAGGAGGCAGAGAGCGATGAAAAATAGAAGAAAGCAAGGGAAAATATTCCGGAGCCTTCTGGCTGTTCTGATGCTGACGGCTATGCTGGTCACGAGTGTTTTGCAGCC
>JABLTT010035251.1_pt1 | contig 10821 bp, 8 predicted proteins | sample 7160061 | NCBI WGS metagenome assembly JABLTT01 (sample SAMN14651232, study PRJNA627086) | human gut metagenome | isolation source: feces | host: Homo sapiens | reverse complement strand
CATCCGGGAATCTTTGCAGCCGGGGACTGCCGGACAAAAGAAGTGCGTCAGCTGACAACTGCAGCGGCAGATGGAAGTGTGGCGGCATTGGCGGCATGTAAATATATTTCTATGAATTTTTAAGGTGAAATAAAAAAATGAAATAAGAGGACAGCCTGTCTTGTGTACATATTGAGAAGAATGTGTATGCAGGGACAGGCTGTTTTTGAGGAAAGAAGAGAAAAATCTGAGTTTTATCTATACAAGATTTTAGTCATTATAGTATGCTTTTATGTTGAAAAGCTCGATAGTCTTTAGGACTCTTTCCCGTGTATTTTTTGAAAATCGCGGAGAAATAAGCTACATCATTATAACCCGTTTGCTCTGCAACTTCATAGATTAAAGTATCTGAATTAGCTAAATACTCTTTGGCTTTTTCAACACGAGTTTTGTTAATATATTCACTTAATGAATCTCCGCATTCTTTTTTAAAAGTTCTGCTCAAATGAGAAGGTGATACGTGCAATGCAGCTGCGATAATCTCAAGAGAGAGTGAATCAGATAGATGGCTATATATATAATTTAGTGTGTTTTCAGTAAGCTGACTGTAGGCGCCGACGGATTGTAGAAGAAGCTCTTTTGTATCTTTTACAAGAGCTGTTATTGCATTTTCCAGTGAAAAAATGTTAGTAGCACGTGATATACAAGCCAGATGTTTTGAAGATAGTGCTATTCCGCCTTTTTGAATTAAGGTTCGTGAACAAATGTAATAAATTTGCGAGCAAATGTTTTTGGCATCCCATGAGTCAACAAAGTTGTTTTTGAATTTTAGAAAAATCTTATTTATCATATTTTCCGTATCGTCAAAGGCCCAGTTATGTAAAGAACCTTCAAATTGGAATAAATCCAAAGAGTTTTCAGCAGTAAGATCACATTCGGAAGTAGTCATAGAAGCTTCACATAAGGCAATGCTGTCTTCAGAATAGAACAGAGAGCGTAGAGAACAGATTGCCTCTGAAACAGCGAGACCGAATGATGATGGGGTAGTATGACATCTGCTGATTCCGGCTGTAATTACGTACGAATCGAGAGTATAAGCAATGTCAATGATTTCGTGACAGTTTGATAAAATATATTTAGGTACAGAATCTGTTACAGTTTCTAAAAAATAAATTGTAATAATCAGATCATCATATCGATAGCAATATGCATTTTTCTTTTCTGTAATGATAATTTCTTTAAGCAAGGAAATATCTTTCTTATCAGAGGATAATTGGAAACAGACAATATAGTAATTTTGTAAATGTAAATCCAGATCTTTCATGCGCTTCTCAAAAGAAGAGCTATAAGGAAGTCGTGTCATATCTTGAAGAAGCTGTTCTTTTAAAAAGGCATATTCCTCTTTTTCAATAGAAGAACGTTTTTTGGAAGTAATAAGTTGTTTTTGAATTGATTGAACAGATTCTAATAATTCTTTCTTATTCATAGGTTTGATGATAAAAGAAGAAACATTATATGAAATAGCAGTTTGAGCATATTCAAATTCAGCATATCCTGTTAGAATAATGACTCTTGTATCCGGGCAATTTTTATAAACATAACGAGCAACTTCCAGACCATCAGTATCGGGCATTTTGATATCAGTAATTACGATATCGACAGGATTTTTTTTGAGGAATTCAATTGCTTCTCCACCATCACTGGCATTTCCGATTACTTCACATTCGATAGAGCTCCAATTCATAAAATTAGTAAGTCCTTTGCGAACAGTCGTTTCATCATCAACAATTAAAAGTTTAAATGTCATAGGGTTCTACCTCCTTTTTAGGAATTTTAAATGATACTGTTGTGTATTCATTTGGAATGCTGTCAATACAAAGTCGTGATGTTTCACCAAATAATAATTCTAATCTTCTGTCAAGATTTCGAAGACCGATGTGAGTATGGTTTAGTTTAGTTTCTGAAGGTTCACAGTTATTAGAAAAGCCAACCCCGTTATCAATAATGGAGATTTCTATTATTTTGTCTGTCTCTATAATCTGTATGGACAATTTTCCTTTTCCTTTTTTGGGTTCTAAACCATGAACAATTGCATTTTCTACCAATGGTTGTATACAAAAGCATGGAATTTTGCAGGTAAGCAAATGTTCTGGTATTTGAATAGAGCAGGAAATCTTATCTTCAAATCGCATTTGTTGCAAATAGATATAGAATTTTACATATTTCATCTCTTGCTCTAATGTGATGAAATCTTGATCTTTGAACAAGGTGTTCATCTTTAAAAGTTCACCTAATGAAATAACCATTTGATAAATTTCTTCATTGTCACACATTTCTGCTTTCCAGGCAATTGTATTAAGTATGTTAAATAAGAAATGCGGATTCATTTGAGCACGTAAAGAACGAATTTCTGCATTTTTTAACAATAGTTGTTTCTGGAAATTGTCATTATATGAAATATCTAGTTTTTTCAGCATTTCATTGAATGCATTTGTCCAGACATCAAATTCCTGATACATTCTCATAGGCGGAAGAGTTGTCTGTTTTCCGCTGGCAATCTGATTGATATGAAATACCATTTTTTGAACAGGCAGCGTTATCGTCCGGCTCATTATGAGCGAAATAAACATAGCGGCAATTAAAATCAAAAATAGAAATAGAAGATAAGAATGTAAGGTAGTATTCAAATCTTTATACAAAATATTCTTAGGAGCACAGACTGCAAGAGTAAGATTCACTAAAGAAAGTGTTCTTGCTACAATGAAGTAAGGCTTTTGATTTAATGAGATCTCCTGAAAATTGACAGCCCCTTCCTTATCAAAAATTTTCATTTCTTGTAATTCATGACATTCAGTATTTGAATCAGGATTAGAAAGAACATTCATGTCAGAATTAAAAAGAAATATTGACCAAGTTGGGTCTATTCCTTTTATACAATAGTTCATCCATTTTGTTTTATTTATATTAATAATAAAAGTACCAATATATTTTCCATTATTTACACTAAAGAGATTTCTAATCATATAAAAAGAATCCTGATCAGAAGGCAAGGTAAAACATATGAGTTTGGTCTCTGTATGATCAATTGTATCGATTACAGCTTGTTCGGTATTTGAGGAAGAAAGAAAATCAGCAGTATGTATTTTAAAAACAGAATTGTCTGCTGAAACAATGCTAATAAAATTAGTAAAATTTTTGTCAGATAAGGATGTACTATAATAAATCTGAGACATTTGTTTTTCCATAGAAACTTTATCTTCTGAGGAAAATTCTTTGTTCAAAGTATTTATAATAAATGAATTTGATAAAAATAGAGGGATGATGGATTCAATGGTATCAAATTGTTCTGTAAACTGCTGTGCAGCTTGATTTAACTGGTTAGTAAAAGAACGTTGATAATTTTCCTTCAAAAGTGTAGAAGTACGAAAATAATATAGTAGGGTTGAGCACAGTAACACAACAGAAACAATGAGAACAATCGTACTTGTTATAAAAAAACGTAAAGAAGAGATTCTCTGACGCATAAATATTCCCCCTGATATAGCAAAAGATGTTTACATTATACCATATTTTGAGGGAAGGAAGTGTGAGTTGTTCGAAATTTACAAAAATATAGCAAAAAAATCATATAAACAGTAGAAAAAGCAGAAATAAAAAACGTAATAATGAAACAGAAGTAAGAAATTATAAAAAGTCAACAAGGATTTGTATTAAAAATACCAAAAGATTGAAATATAATATATTTAACAAAAATGAAAGGGGAAAATTTATGAAAAAGAAAGTTGTGAAAAGCTTGCTAATATCGGTTATAGCTGGATCGTTAGTATTTGGGCTTACTGCTTGCGGAGGTGGAAGTGGAAAATCTGAAGACACAAAGAAAGACAACGGAGATAAAGTTGTCTTAGATGTAATCAACTACCATGTAGGAACAGATTATGCAGCGGATTATTATGAGTACTTATTTGAAGAGTTTCAAAAAACAGAAGAAGGAAAAAATGTGGAATTTAATTTTGAGGAAATTCCGACAACAGATGCATATAATCAAAAAATCAAGCTGTTAATCTCAAGTGGAGATCTTCCAGATATTGTATTTAATGGTGGAAATAATATTACAGAATTGGCAGCAAAATCTGGTAAAGTAGCAGATTTAACTCCGTATTTTGAAAAAGATCCAGAATGGAAAGCGTTGTTTGATGAAACATCTCTGGAATTCAATACAGTAGATGGTAAAATTTATGGTGTTCCCGTTTCAAAAGAAATTTCATATATTTACTACAATAAAGAATTATTTGAAGAAGCTGGAATACAGGCACCTGATGTAGCGTATGCTACCTGGGATGAATTTTTTGAAGCGTGTGATAAATTAAAAGCATCAGGAATCACACCATTGGGAATGGATACTGCGGATTCGGGATGGCTTACAAATTTATGGATGAGCGCATTAATTGGAACAAATGGAGAAAGTGGAAATGAATGGATGAACACAATGTATCCGACAGACTTTAATATACCAGAAGTGGAAGAAGCAGCGGAAATGGTTCAAAAGATGTTCCAAGAATACACAACAGCAGATGCAATTGGTGGAAAATATGATCCTATGGCAACGCACTTCTTTAATGGAGAAGTTGCAATGTTTCCGAATGGACCATGGATGATTCCGGATTTTCTGGAAACAGAAAAGGCACCGGAGGGATTTTACGATAAAGTTGGAATTATGTTAATGCCTGGAAATGGAATGGAAATGGTTCCGACACCTGGGGATATGGTAGGAGCGACGGAAAAAGAAAAAATAGAGGCTGCGGTGGCATTTTTGAAATTTGAGACTAAACCAGAAAATCAGATAAAAGCTTTAGAAATGACAGGACTTCAGCCGGTATCTAATAATTTAGAAATTCCAGAAGAATTGACAAAGAGCAATCCTTTGATGGCGCAGGTATTAGAGCTTCAAAATAAAGCAGAAGTAACTTATGGACAAAATCAGGCATACTGGTATCAAAATACAATAGATACTTTTTCTACAGAATTACCAGAACTTGCATATGGTAATATTACACCAAAAGAATTTTGTAAGAAATTAAGTGAATCGGCAGCAAAAAACCAAGAATAGAGGACAAGAATGGATTTGCAGAATAGGATTCCTGCAAATCCATTTTTTTGGAGGAAATATGAGAACAAAAAATAAAGGATTATGGATTATACTTTTTACTATGCCGTGTATGATTTTGTTTGCTATCGTTTATGCGGCACCGATTATTACAGTAGCATATACATCATTGTGTGATTACACTACGTTTTCAGGACCGAAATTTACGGGGATTAAAAATTTTTTAACTATTTTTGGAGATAAAGATTTTCTAGTATCGATAAAAAATACATTGATATGGGTAGTATTACAGGCAACATTTCATGTTTCGTTGGGATTAATTATGGCATTAGTTCTACGAAGAAAACCAAAAGGCTGGAAGGTTGTTCGTACAGCATACATGATACCGAATATTATTCCTACTGCGGCTACGGGGGTTATGTTTACATTGCTTTTAAATCCTACGTTTGGAGTTGTAAAACCTTTTTTGGAGGGAATAGGAGTAGAAGTATCACAGGTTCCTAATTTGTTTGGAAATTCAAAATATGCATTTTGGACAGTTACACTTACGTGGTTGCTATATTCGGGATTTAATACCATTATTTTTCTAGCAGAAATGGGCGCAATTGATAAAGAGATTTATGAAGCAGCACGTGTTGATGGTGCAAAGCCGTGGCAGTTAGATCAGTATATTACGTTACCATTAATGAAAAATATATTTGGTACATGCGTTGTATTGGCATCTGTAGCTATGGTATCTCAGTTTGATATTATTTATATGACAACAAAAGGGGGGCCAGGAAACACAACGTTAAATCTTCCGATTTATCTGTATAAGGCAGCAACTCTTGAAAATAATTATGGTAAGGCAAATGCTGTAGGAGTTATTCAGATAGTAATAGGATTGGTTCTGGTAATTTTAATTCAGAGATTATTTGCAGGTAAAAAGGAAGAAAAGGAGATATAAATTATGAAGGAAACACCAAAAGCAATAGTCGGAATATCAAAAGTATTAAAATATATTTTTATGATTTTTATAATTGGAATTTCAGTCGGACCAATTTTCTGGGCATTTATAAGTTCTTTTAAAACATATGCTGAAATTAATTCTTCTGCATTGTCCTGGCCGTCTCATTTTAGTTTAGATAATTATGTGGCGGCATTTAAGTTTGCTCCGATTGGAAAGTATTTTTTGAATAGTGTAATTATTGTTGGAAGCAGTGTTCTTGTAACAGTTGCGTTAGTGGCAATGTGTGCGTATATTGTTTCAAGATTTGACTTTAAATTAAAAACAATGGTTGTATTATTGATTTCAGCATCTTTAATGCTTCCAGCTCAGGCAATTTCACAGCCGTTGTTTGCAATTTTTCAGAAGCTGGGTATTTTTGATACAAAAATAGGCTTGATTATCGTATATTCAGCAATGGGGATTCCGATGTCATTTTTTGTAATGACGAGTTATTATAAGACCATTTCCACGGCGTTGGAAGAATCCGCATATATTGATGGCGCAAGTTTTTTGCAAACCTTTTTACATATCATTTTGCCATTGGCAAAACCGGGGCTTGTGACTATTGCTTTGTTACAGTTTATTAATACATGGAATGAATTTTACTTTGCATTGATGCTTACAAGTGGAGACTCTGCCCGAACGGTTCCGATTGCGTTAAATTATTATATGGGAACTTTTGCTAATAATTATTCGGCATTATTTGCAGCAGTAGTTATGACGGTACTTCCAACCATCCTAGTATTTATTATCTTACAGAGACAGGTCATGGAAAGTTTAACAGCAGGAGCGGTGAAAGGATAGAATAATATGAATATAGATAAAAAGCCTATTTATCCTGTCGAAGCATGGGATATTACAGAATTAGAATTTAAAAAAGAATATAATTATAGAAATGAAACAACATTTTCTTTATCTAATGGATATATAGGAACCAGAGGAACATTTGAAGAAGCTTATCCATTTGATATTGATACAGGATTGGAAGGAAATTTTGTAAATGGATTTTACGAAAGTGAACATATCCGTTATGGAGAAGCAAATTTTGGATCACCGTTACGAAGTCAGTCCATTTTAAATCTTCCGAATTTAAAGGAAACGAAAGTGTTATTGGATGGCGAGATGTTTAGTATGGAAACCGGTAAAGTTCGGGGGTATAAAAGAACACTTCACATGAAAGAAGGAGTTTTGGAGAGGAAACTTATTTGGAAATCTCCCAAAGGAAAAGAAACAGAAATTAGAATTTGCAGACTGGTATCTTTTGCAAGAAAAAATATTATGGCAATTTTATATGAAGTTAAGCCTTTGAATTATACAGGTGAAGTTAGAATAGTATCGAAACTGCAGGCGGATGTAGAAAACCATACACGAAAAACGAATCCAATTGTGGATTATGGTCCATTTGGAAGAAGGTTAGAACCAAAAAAATTGTATGCAGAAGAGAGGAAGCTGTATTATGAGGGAGAAACGCTGGGGAGCAAATTAACAGTTGCATGTGGAAGTATACATAAAATTCATACGAATGGAATGACAAAATCGGAAGCGTTCAGACAAAGAGTAAATAAATTGGATGCAGAGTTGGAGATTTGTGTATATGGAAATATGGGGAAAAAAATTAGCTTAGAAAAGATGATTTGCTATTCGACAGAATTAGATATGCCAAAAGAACAACTGGAACGCTTCATAGCTGATGAATTAAGGCATGCAGAGAGAGAGGGATATGCTGTTTTAGAAGAAAAGCAAAAAAAATATATGGAAAATTTCTGGAAAACTGCAGATATTTCGATTAAAGGGAATGAATTTTTGCAGCAAGGAATTCATTTTAATATGTTTCATATTTTTCAATCAGCTGGGAGAGATGGAAAAACAGGAATGGGAGCAAAGGGACTTTCGGGTGAAGGGTATGAAGGGCATTATTTTTGGGACACAGAAATGTATGTATTACCAGTGTTGATATATACAGAACCTGAGGTTGCGAAAACACTTTTGGATTATCGGTATTATACATTAGATCAGGCCAGAGATAGAGCGAGAGTCTTAGGGCATGATAAAGGCGCATTATTTCCATGGCGTACAATTAATGGACAAGAGGCATCTACTTATTATCCACTTGGAACGGCGCAGTATCATATCAATGCAGATATTGCTTATGCATTGTCTTTGTATTTGCAAGTGACAGGGGATATTGAGTATTTAGTAGAAAAAGGAGCAGAAATTTTAATCGAAACAGCAAGAGTATGGGCGGATGTCGGAAGTTTCTCAGAGTGCAAAAATGGAAAATATTGTATTTGTGATGTAACAGGGCCAGATGAATATAACGTGCTTGTGGATAATAATTTTTATACAAATTTGATGGCACGTGAAAATTTGCGGGATGCACTGCAGGCAATAAATTATCTGAAGAAGAACAGACTCCAGACATGGGAAAAATTAAAAGAAAGATTAAAGTTTTTAGAAGTAGAAGCAGAGCAATGGGAAAAGATTATTGAAAATATGTATTTCCCATATGACGAAATACTCAAAATTTATCCAATGGACGATGGATTTATGATGAGAAAACCGTGGGATGAATCTAAAATTCCACCAGAAAAAAGAGCATGGTTATATGAGAATTATCATCCACTGTTTATTATGAGACATCGGATGTCAAAGCAGGCAGATGCAATTTTGGGAATGTATCTTCACAGTAATTTATTTAGTGAGGAAGAAATTAGAAGAAATTACGATTTTTATCAGAAGGTAACATTGCATCATTCTTCTTTATCTACCTGTATTTTTGGAATTGTAGCGAGCGGAATAGGATATTTAGAAGAAGCATATGATTATTTTTCGCAATCAGCAAGAATGGATTTGGATGATTATCATAATAATTTTTATGCGGGGATTCATGCAGCAAATATGGCAGGAACATGGCAAGCAATTGTAAATGGTTTTGCAGGAATGAGATGCCAGAATACACGGCTTGAGTTTAAGCCAACTATTCCAGAAGAGTGGGATGAGTATACATTTCGTATCTTATATAGAAAAGCGCTTCTGAAAGTAAAAATATCGAAAAATGAAGCTCGATTTACTCTTTTAGAAGGTGAAAATATTGTGTTTTATGTGAAAGAGAAAGAGATTGAAATAACGAAAAGAGGAGAAACATATGTTCAAAAAATATAATGCTATTTTTTTTGATTGGGATGGAACTGCAGTTTTATCTAGGACAGCACCTGTAGATCGGGCGGTAAATGCTATGCGTCCTCTTTTAAAAAAGGGGATAAAGCTAGTGATAGTCAGTGGAACTACGATAGAAAATATAGCAGATGGAAAAATTGAATCATATTTTACAGAAAAAGAATTAAGTAATTTATATTTAGGACTTGGAAGAGGGGCCTATAATTATGAGTTTATAAATGGAAAACCACATATTTTTAAGAATATGGTGCCATCGAAAGAAGAGCTTTTAAAAATTCATAAAGTTTGTTTTGAAGTTCATCAAGAATTAAAGAGACGATATGATTTTGATACAGACATTATATTTAGCAGACCCAATTATTGCAAAGTTGACTTAATGGTAAATAATTTTAGAGATCAAAGTTTGTTTATGCAGGAAAGCGAAGTGAAACGATTACGAAACTTGTTGCAAATACATGGAATGACAGGAGGGTTAAAGGAATTAATTGAATTAGCAGAAAAAACAGGGTGTCAATATGGTGTTAAAGTAAAGACAACTTGTGATGCAAAATATCTTGAAATAGGAAATACAAGTAAAAGTGATAATGTGGATTGCATTTTAGAAAAAATTTGCTTGGAAACACCCCTTTCTCCGAGAGAGTGTGTATATTTAGGAGATGAGTATGTAGGGATTGAAAAAGGAATTTTTGGAAGTGACAGCTTTATGCGAACTAAAAAGAGTATTCAGGGAGATTTTTTTGATGTGTCTGAAGTGGCTGGAGAGAGACCAGAAGGTGTAAAAAGGATTGGAGGTGGAGTGGAAACATTTTTACACTTTTTGAAAGAACAGGCAGAGTAAAGGAGGATGAGGAATGTTGAGAAAACAAAGAATACTGAGTTTGGCAATGGGATTCATGTTGTTAATAGGAAGTTTGAAATGGTATCCGTTGGTCCCACAACCAGTATGCGTATGGAGAAATTCGAAAAAGAATTTGTGGAACAGACCGGTGTGAAAGTGATCATCGGAAAAGGAGGCATGGGTCCAAACACTGAGTATGCATGTAAAAACTATAAGGCGATTCATTGTGTGTTCCCTGCCGGAAATGCAGTGGTAGCTGCCGCGGAAGTGGAAGAAATTGTAGATGCACAGTGGAGAGATCTGGGAATGCCGGAAACCTTATGGCATTGCCGCGTAAAAGAATTTGGACCTCTGATCGTATCGATCGATACAGACGGACGAAATTTGTTTGAAGAAAATAAAGTTATTTTCAATGAAAGAAAAGAGAAAGCAATTCAGGAAATCTGCAAACATGTAAGCTATATCAAATAGCACGAAAATCAAAATAAAACCAAAATATTGCCAAAATGATCATGCAGAGAACAGGCTCCTACTTTCTTTGTATGGTCATTTTTTTGTATCTTTTTCACAAACTCACAATTTCTTGCATTTTAAAAGATATTATTATAAAATAACTATATGTGTTTCCGTGGATGAGCAGGAAATGGAGTATTCTTAAATTTTATATCCAACGGAGCAGGATGATATCGGGGGAAAGAAACTATGAGTGAGAATTATAAACAGCGTTCGATCCTG
>JABLTT010015185.1_pt1 | contig 10824 bp, 9 predicted proteins | sample 7160061 | NCBI WGS metagenome assembly JABLTT01 (sample SAMN14651232, study PRJNA627086) | human gut metagenome | isolation source: feces | host: Homo sapiens | reverse complement strand
TACTATAAACTATTATTATCAAAATGGAAATGTTTTATACACAACAGATAAAGATGAAAAGAAAACAAGTCATAACTTTGTAGGACTTGAAGGAAATACAATTTCTACTATGAGATATGATTTAACAGGACTTGAATATTACGTATATAATAAAGATATAAAAGGTAGTACAACAAATATTGTTGATAATAATAAAAATGCTAAAATAAGTTATAAGTATTCTGATTTTGGTGAAACAAAAGAATATGGAGATGCTGATTTTTATAATGAAATAGCATATACTGGTGGAATTTATGATAATCTATCTTCTTTATATTATTTAAATGCCAGATATTATAATCCAGAAGATGCTAGATTTATTACACAAGATACTTATAGAGGTGAGCATTCAGAACCTTCAAGTTTACATTTATATGATTATTGTACTAATAATCCTATAAATTATGTAGATCCTACTGGTCACAGCCCTGTTTCATCCTTAACAGTTAACGATTATAAATATTTGCATGATGAAGTAAAGAGACAATATGCAATACAGTTAATGAGGACTGGTCACAGAATAGCAACAGAAAGATATATTAGAAAATATTGTAAAAAAAATAAAAGAGGTTTTTTAGATATTTATGATATAACAGCACATACGTTTTATGAAATAAAAACAGCAAAAACTTATAAATATAATTATAATAGTGTAATGAAACAGATTGATAGTTACAGAAAGGGCGAGGTTGGTATAAAAAGAAAACATACAATTTATGGAAAATGGACAGGGTTTAAAAAATATCCAAGGTTTGGTGAAAGAAAATATTCAGGACACTTTTCTTATGGAATATATGATATAAACTATAAATATAAAAGAAAAGGCGTAGTTTTATATGAGCCAAGATTAAATAGAATACGTGCAGCAATAATTTATGGACTTACAGCAGTAGCGATTTCTACAATTGCTATAGAATTAGGACCAGCATTATTAATATCTATTTAATATTTGAAAGGAGAAAGATTTTTATGTATAAAGCAACTTATCTTGTGGAAACTGAAGAAGATCAAAGAGATATAAGGAGAATTATATTAAATTTTGAGTTTAAAGAAAAAAGTTTTGAAACAGTAAAAACATTACATTCATTAATATATAAATCACTATTTGAGAATTTTTATGATAATTTTATAATTTGTACACTTTTTGATGATAAGGAAACAAGTGTTTTAAAAAAAATAGAAAAATATTTCAACAAATTTGAAGATTGTCTTAAAAAAGAATTTAATTACAGAATAAGTTATGCAGGATATTTAAAAACGAATAATTGCAAGACATATAGAGATATTAAAAAAGAATTTAAAAAAAATAATGTTTATTTCTTGGACTCAGAGTATTCTAGAGAAGAATATGATAGTTTAATTTCAAGTTATAATTTTTATACTAAAGAAAATGCAAAAAAAAATACATTTGAAATTTTGAATTTACAAAACAAAAAATATTTTGATTATCAATATGAAGATATAAACTTTTCATATGAAGTCTTTTATATGGAAAAAGATTATAACAGTGATAAAGATGAATGTTATTTTGGAAATTTACAATGGAGTATATGTGGTTATACATGTGAGAATAATTATGATGAAATTGTAAAATATTTAGAAGATTTTTTTAAACAAGTTATTGATTTAGTTAATTTTACAATTGGTACAATAGGATATAATTTCTTTTTGGAACCCAAAATATTGCCATTTAATGCGTATTTTATTGAGAATGTAATATTTGAAAATTGGCTAGACCAACTTGATAATCTTGAAACATATTTGCCAAGATATTCAAGTAGTTATCCATATGAAAATCTAAAATGTTTAAAATCTATTGAGTGGTTAAATTATTTACCTATGGAATTATTTAATAATATAGATTGTAATATAGAAAATGAAGAATTAATAAATTGTATCACAATGGAAGATAAAGGTGTTTTTATTAAAATGAATAAAGATATAAAAAATATATCAATAAATGATAAATTCTTACTAAGAAAATATTTAAATAATATATTGGTAAAGGGTTATTGTAAAATGTTTAAAGATTCAATAAGATATTTTTGGGAAGAAGTCCCTATATACTTAGATGAAATATTTCCTATAAAAGATGAATTTGAGGATGAATATGAAATAGTATTTATAAGTGATGCAAATTTAAAATATGTTCCGAATAAAATTTGTAAGAATTTATAAATTTATAAAAAATAGTTGTAATGGTTAAAGAATACAAAAACAATAAGTCAATAACACTATAAATTACTACTACCAAGGAAGTAATGTATTATATACAACTAATGGTGAAGGAGATAAGACAAGTCAAAATTTTATAGGCCTTGAAGGTAATATAATATCTACTATTAGATATAACTTATCAGGACTTGAGTATTATATATAATAAAGATATAAAAGGTAGTACAATAAATATTGTTGATAATAATAAAAATGCTAAAATAAGTTATAAGTATTCTGATTTTGGAGAAACAGCAGAAACTGGTGATACTGATTTCTATAATGAAATAGCTTATACTGGTGGAATTTATGATGAAAGTATAAATTTATATTATCTAAATGCAAGATACTATAATCCAGAAGATGCTAGGTTTATTACACAAGATAATTATAGAGGTGAAAAAGAGAAACCAGAAACACTACATTTATATGTTTATTGTGCTAATAATCCGATAAATTATATAGATCCTTCTGGTCATATAAAAATAAAGAAAAAATATGCTGCTATTGCTATAAATTTAATGTTTTATATTGCAGTAGGAGGTGTTATTAATAGAATTCTTTCATCTAGATTAGCTAAACATACAATAAAATTAAGAAATCTTCGAGAGGGAAAAAAACCTTATGGAAAATTAGTAGAACGTATGATAAAAAGATATTTAAAAAAATGTATTCGAATAAGATTTATTCAAGTTGTTTTAGGAATATTAGATATTGCATTAATTGTTTGCACAACTACAATTGGAGACTTAATAGTATATGCTATAGATAGATATATAGACCCTAAACTAGGATATAAGAAAAACAATAATTATATTTTTGGATAAGTATTATTATTTGTTAATTAATTCATAATAGAATTAATTAATTTTTTATTATAAATCTATGTAATATATTATTTTATAAAATTTTAATAAAGTTACATAGATTTTATTTTATTATTTAAAAATATAGACTTTAAAGATTTAAAATTAACAAGAAAGGAATAGAAAATGTTTAAAAATAAAATTATAAAATGTTCAAACTTAATAGATGTAAATGAAGATAAAATAATTGAATTTATCTTTATATTACTTACAATAGTAGGAATTTTTTTTACGTTTGTACATATTGATTATATAAAATATATTTGTTGTATAGTTATAGTCTTGTATTGTATATATTATATATTTTTTTATACAAAAATACCTGAGATAACATTAAGTACAGAAGAATTATTAAATGAATATATAAAAAATTTAGAAGAAGCCGATAATAAATATAATAATAAATATATAAAATTAATATCCGAATTATTAGATATTAATTTTATTGAAAAATATATGGTTTTTATAACATTAAAAAAAAATGAAAAATATTTATTAGAAGGAAAAATAATACTTCCTTCTAATAAATGTATTAGATATTTAAAAAAAATAAAATTAATAATATTAAAATTTATGGTAAAATTTTCAGGAATGAAAATATTATAATGATTCATATATTTTATATAGAGGAAATGTGAGTATTGGACTGCGTATAGTTTTTTAGAGTAGATAATGCTAACATATGCATAGAGAAATATATAAATTTAGCAAAATATAGATTACAAATTATACTTAAAAATATTAAAATTAAAGTATTCTCTATGTATATGTCAAAATAAAACTGTATCAATAAGTTCCAGGAATACCAATCTATTGCATATATACATTTATATTAAATTTTGTTAAAATATACCTATGGAGATAATAACAAAATCTAGGTGATAGAAATGAATATAGGCATAAAAATATGCGAAGATAATGAAATTCAATTAAAGTATATAAAAGAAAGTTTAAATTCAATGCTAAACAATATAAATTACACTGTAGAATGTTTTACATCAGCAAAAGACTTATTAAATTCAAACTTAGAGGATACAAATCTCTTTATATTAGACTTGGATTTAGGCGATGATTGGGGAATGGAAGTTGCTGAGAAAATTAGAAAGAGAAAAGTAAAATGCGAAATTATATTTTTGACGGCGTTAGAAGGGTACAGTCGTGAGGGGTATAAAGTTAATGCATGTAGATATATTTTAAAAGATGAAAATATGTATTCTGAATTGCAGGAAGGCTTAAAAGAATCTACAAAAAGATTGAATAATAAAAGAATAAAGATAAATACAAATCAAGGGATATTGTATTTGGATAAAAGTGATATCTCATATGTGGAAGTTTATTCTAAAGAAGTGTATATACATGTAGATGGAAAGGTTTATAAGACTAAGTCTACTATAAATGAGTTCGAAGACAAACTGAAGTTGGAGGACTATTTTTTTCGCTGCCATAGAAGTTATATTGTGAATTTACGAAAAATAACCAAAATAAAACAAAATGATTCATATATAGGAAATGAAAGAATACCTATAAGTAAGCAAAAAATCAAAGAATTAAAACTACTATTAGCAAAATCATTAGGAGATATTTTATGATAGAGAATGAAATATTTTGGTATATTGTAAATTTTATGGCGACGACTATTGAAGAATTGGTTTTAGTTAAAATATTCGACATATATAGCAAAAGAAAGCAAAATACTTCTATTGTATATTCGCTTATATTTATTCCAATAATAATGGTGCAGATTTTTGACTTTTATGGTCTAGATTCAAATATAAAAATGGCAATAATATTATTAATTGATTTTATTTACTGTATGTATTGTTATGAAAATAAGGTTTTAAAGACTATTTTGCTATCAGGATTATATTGGATGATTTCGATGGGGATGGATTTGCTGGCGTTTAGCGTTGTGAATGTGTTAAATTCGAATTCTAATGCTACTATAATGATGAATTTCAATTTTTACAGATTAGAGCTTATTGGATTTTCGAAATTTATGTTGGTTATGTCAGTTGTTGCGCTTAAGAAATTAAATATAAAAAGTGAGTTGAGCATAAAACAATATTTGAGTGTATTTGTTCCAATAACTGCAAACATAATATTTATAATTGTAATGTGGAGTTTTGTTTATAAGTATATTCCTAATAATACTCATATAAACTATATAGTGCTAGTTTTGTCAGGATTATTAATATTTTCTAATATTTCTATAATTACTATTATAAACAGTATTGTTAGAGATAAACAATTGAAAATCGAAAATCAAAAAATCAAGGAAAAAATTGATATACAATATAATTACTATTTAAGTTTAAAAAAAGAACAGGAAAAAATAGATAAATTTAGACATGATATGAAAAATCATTTGATTTGTATAAAAAATTTAGCTAAAACAGAAGAAAGTGAAAAGTATATAGAAAAAATAAATTTTGAGATAAATCAAAATACAGTAGATTTTAATACAGGAAGTCCTATTTTAGATATCATTTTTTATGAAAAAAGTCTTATCTGTATAGATAAAAAAATTGAATATCAATTCGATGTAGACTATTCAAAATGTGAATTTATAGATGTTATAGATACATGCAGCATATTTTCAAACCTATTAGATAATGCTATCGAAGCTTGTGATAAAATAACTCAAGGAAAAAGATTTATAAGTATAAAAGGCAATAAAATTAATAATTTTTTTGTGATAAAATGTGAAAATTCAAAAATAAATGATATTTTGTATGAAGGTAAAAACATAGCCACTGATAAAGAAAACAAGGATCTTCACGGTATAGGTTTAAAGAGTATTAGAGACAGCTTTGAAAAATATGATGGAGTTATAAATATAGAAATATCGGATGAAAAATTTACTTTGAGTGGATTTTTAATTGAAAACTGATATAAAAAGGCATGAGCGAATTTATTTGCTTATGCCTTTATTTTTTACAATAAAAAAAAGAGCCAGGGGAAGCTCTTTTTTTAAGGGGTCAAACTGATTCCGTTTCAATTTAACAATAATAAATAATATAAAGTCTATTCTCAAAAGGGGTATTCGAATAGAAATATTAGTATGGCTATCTGGGGGATAACCTTAAATTTATAATAACAAAATTCGACACAAAAATCAAATGTTAATTTATGGTAATTATATACAGGGGGTTTGATGTAGCATTTTCAACGTTTATATATACAACTGATTTTAATAAATAGCAATATTAAAAATAAAATTAAATATAAATACAGAATACAGTTAATTTAAAAACTCTACTACAAAGGTATGGAATAAAAAACAATAATTTGTTTATAATCAAAAGAGAATATTTTTAAGGCTAAAACCTTAAAAATTGAAGGCTTTAATGGTATAATATATAAGTCATTCGTACGACTTAGATTTTTATACAAGCTTAATAAAAGAAATTATATAAATTTAAATAAATTATTAAAAAAGGACGGTGTAGTAATATGGAAATTTATTTAGATAATAGTGCAACGACTAAACCATACCAAGAAGTTGTCGATAAAATGGTTCTAGCTCTTACTACTCAATATGGAAATCCTTCATCTATATACAAAAAAGGTATAGAAGTTGAACGTGAAATAAAAGAAATCAGAAGAAATATTGCGAGAAGTTTAGGTGCTAAGGAAACTGAGATATATTTCACATCAGGTGGGACAGAGTGTAACAATACTATAATAAGAAGTGTTGCAAACTTAAATAAAAAAACTAAAAAACATATAATCTCAACAGTTATAGAACATCCATCTGTTTTAAATACGCTTAAAGATTTAGAAGCTGATGGGTTTGAAGTAACTTATTTACCAGTTGGCAAAGATGGAAAAATATCATTAGAAGATTTAAAAAATGCAATAAAAAAAGAAACTATTTTAGTATCTGTTATGCATGTTAATAACGAAATCGGAACTATACAACCAATTGAAGAGATTGGGAAATACTTAAAATCATTAGATGAAAAAGTATATTTTCATGTAGATGGTGTACAATCTTATGCAAAAATCAAATTCAGACCATCAAGATATAACATAGATTTTATGAGTGTTAGTGGTCATAAATTACATGGTCCAAAGGGAATCGGATTTATGTATGTAAAAGAAAATAACAGAATTAAACCACTTCTTACTGGTGGTGGACAAGAAATCGGAATAAGATCAGGAACTGAGAATGTACCTGGGATATATGGAATTGGTGAAGCTGTTAGAATATTAAATCAAGATTTAGAAGGAACTATAGACAAGATAAAAGGGCTTAGAGACCTTCTAAAAGAAGAGATATTAGCTAATATAGATAACGTTAAGATAAATTCACCAGAAGACGGTGTATGCCACGTTTTAAACGTATCATTCAGAGGTGTTAGAGGAGAGGTTCTTCTACATTACTTAGAACAAAAAGAAATCTACGTTTCTACAGGTTCTGCTTGTTCTTCTAAGAAAAAAGGAAGTCATGTATTAAACGCTATCGGATTAACTCCAGATGAGATTGAAGGAGCTATAAGATTTAGTTTAAGTGATTTAAATACAAAAGAAGAAATTATGAAAACTGTTGAAGTTTTAAAAGAATCTGTATCAGATTTAAGAATGATAATAGGCAGAAGAAGATAGTTTAAATAGACTAAATATAAGTTTTAGCAATAAATAAGATAAATAAAATGAAAAAATAGAGCAAAACTAAATAGTAAGATATAAAGAAAGGAGTATGCCAAGATATTTATTTTGGCAACGTGAAAAAGTGTATAACGCGTTAATTGTAAAATACGGAGAAATAGGAATCAAAGGAAAAAACAGATATATATTCGAAAATAAATTAATAAAAAACATAAAAAATATGTTAAAACCATTAGGTAAATTCGATGTATACAAAGAATACGGAAGAGTTTATGTTGAACTTGGTGATTACGATTATGAAGAAGTAATGGAAGAAGTTAAAAAAGTATTCGGTATAGTTGGAGTATGTCCAGTTATAAAATTAGACAGAAAATCAGATGATATCGAAGAAGCTTATCAATTATTACAAGAAACTGCATTAAAAGTTTTAGAAGAAAAAATAGAACAAGGATGCAAAAGTTTCAAAGTTGAAAGTAGAAGAGGGGATAAGTCATTCAGAATGACATCTCAAGAAATGAGTATAGATATCGGTGGATATTTATTAAGCAAAACTGAAGGTAAAATACCAGTTGAATTAAGAAATCCAGAAACAAAAATAAAATGTGAACTTAGAGAGCACAATGTAGTTGCTTATAGCGACACAGTGCCTGGTTATGGTGGTCTTCCAATAGGAACTAATGGTAAAGCTATGTCTTTATTATCAGGTGGTATAGACTCTCCTGTTGCATCTTGGATGGTTGCAAAAAGAGGGGTAGAAGTTGAATGTATACACTTCCACACATATCCGTTCACAAGTGAAAAATCAATGGAAAAAGTAAGAGATTTAGCAAGAATATTAGCTAAATACTGTGGAAAAGTTAGACTTCACAAAGTTAACTTATTAGAAATACAAAAAGCTGTTGGTGTAAACTGTAAAGAAGAGGCTATGACAATAATCTCTAGACGTTTCATGATGAGAATAGCTGAAGAAGTAGGTAAATTAAGAAGATGTGATGCTTTAGTTACTGGAGAAAGTATAGGACAAGTTGCATCACAAACAATACAAGGTCTTACTTGTACAAATGCTTCTGTAAGCATGCCAGTTTTCAGACCATTAATAGCAATGGACAAAACTGAAATAATAGACGTAGCTAAAACTATAGGTACATTTGAAACATCAATCATACCAGAAGAAGATTGTTGTTCAGTATTTGCACCAAAAAGACCAGTTACAAAACCTAAATTAGACAGAATAGAAGCTGATGAAGCATCTTTAGATGTAGAAGGTTTAATAGCAGATGCCATAGAAAAAATGGAAGTTGAGATCATAGAATTCTAAGGAGATGAGTTATAAATGGTAGAGATTTTATCTGTGGGCTTGGGTGGATTTCTAGGAGCTATATCTAGATATATAATATCAATGCAAGCATCAAGACTCTTTACTGGACGAATACCTATAGGAACATTATGTGTAAACATTTTAGGGGGATTACTTATAGGATTGATTTTAGAGTTAAATTCAAGAACTAATGTAGTATCGCCTCAGATGAAATTATTTTTAACCACAGGACTTATGGGAGGTCTTACAACATTCTCAACATTTAGTTATGAGACAGTAGGGCTTTTCTCTGATGGAAGCTATACAAGTGCAATGATAAATATAATTTTAAATGTTGTGCTAAGTTTAGTTGGTGTGATTATAGGTAAAAATATACTTGTTAATTTAATAGGATAATACAAAAGAGCAGGTGAGTAGAGGTTATAAATTCTACTACCTGCTTTTTAAATTATAATAAAAAGAAGTCTTATTCAGACTTCCAAAGTATAAAAAATTATAAAGTTTAATAACTTTAAAAATATATAAGGGCATTTTTAAGACATATAAATATATGTCTAGAGTGAGCATTAACATTAAGTAATATAATGTCACTTATCTATAATAATATCCATATGGATACTATTTAGCAGCTTTATTGTTATGAACTTCTACACCAAATGATTCAACAATATCACTAGCACGTTTAATTTCTTCTGGAGTAGGTTCTTGTACGTCTTTAAGTTCGTATTCAAATCCCATGTTCTCCCATTTGTGAATTCCCATACCGTGATATGGTAAAAATTCAACACGATCAACGTTATTTAGAGTAGATACAAATTGACCTAATTTTTCTAAGTCTTTTTGATCATCTGTTATACCAGGGACAAGAACTTGTCTAATCCAAACTGGAATATTTCTTTCGTCTAAATGTTTTGCTAGTTTAAGTGCTTTTTCATTTCCAACACCAGTTAATTGTTTACATTTTTCATTATCTATATGTTTTATATCTAATAAAACAAGATCAGTGTAGTCTAATAATTTATCAACTTTCTCAATATCAACAAATCCTGCAGTATCAAGGCATGTATGTATACCTAATTCCTTGCATTTTGCGAATAATTCTGTAACAAATTCAGCTTGTAGAGTAGCCTCACCACCAGAAGCTGTTACACCACCACCAGAGAACTGCATATAAGTTTGATATTTCATTATATCTTGTGCTAATTCATCAACAGTGTATTCTTTTCCGCAATTTGTTTTCCAAGTGTCTCTATTGTGGCAGTATTTGCATCTTAGAGGGCATCCTTGGAAGAATATTATATATCTTATACCTGGTCCATCTACTGTACCAAATGTTTCAATTGAGTGTACTCTACCTTTTAACATATTCAATCCTCCGTATAGAATGAGATTCTTCTGTATATAAATATAATTTTCTAAGATATTATTTATTATTCTATATAAATAATATGAGTCAAAGCAGAATTTCTAAATCCTATTGGAATATTGTATACATTAAGTACTATTATGAGATAATTATAAATCAATAAGTTAGAAATGTCCACCTAAAAAGAAATTTATATATATAAAACCCCAGAGAACTTCAAAATTCTCTGGGGTTTTGACATTATTTAAATTTAATTTTAATTATATTTTAATTAAATATTAAGCCATTTTACCATGGAAAGTTCTGTTTATAACGTCTAATTGTTGTTCTTTAGTTAATTTTATGAAGTTAACTGCATATCCTGAAACTCTTATAGTTAATTGAGGATATTTTTCTGGATGTTCCATTGC
>JABLTT010079418.1_pt1 | contig 10839 bp, 12 predicted proteins | sample 7160061 | NCBI WGS metagenome assembly JABLTT01 (sample SAMN14651232, study PRJNA627086) | human gut metagenome | isolation source: feces | host: Homo sapiens | reverse complement strand
GTGCTTTGCTGCATAAAAAGTGGCCAGCAACGCTTGGCTGCTGGCCAGGAAAACTTTATATTTTTTCACTGTCCTCTTGACGGGTAGCGGTTCACTTTGCTGCCGCCCCTCAATCAATAAATGAACGGGTGAATTTCCATGCCCACTGCAGGCTTCTGGGCCGGCGTTGCTTATTTCAGTTTTGCACCGTCCTGGAAGGCGTTGCCCACCTTTTCCGCCACCCGCCGGTAGCTGTTTTGTACAGGGTCGAAGGAGATGGCCTGCCACTTTTCCGGGTCGATCTTGCCGTCTTCGCCCACGATGCTCTCATCAGCGCTGACGTTTACGATCTGGCCGATGATGTTCCCATCTTCGTTGACTTTGACCAGTGTGCACTCCAGGGCCAGGGGGAACTCATCCACCACAGGGGCGTCCACAAATTCGCTCTTGGTGACATGGAGCCCGGATTTCTGCATCTTCTCCGGCTCCTGGTTGGCCGAGACCAGGCCCACATAATCGGCCTCCACCACATGGGCCACGTCGGCAAACGCCACGGTAAAGGCCCCTTTTGCCTTGATATTGGCTGTGGTCCTATGGCTGCCGCTCAGGCAGAGGACGACTTTGTCCCGGCTGTAAAGGCCACCCCAGGCAGCGTTCATCACATCGGCGCTGCCGTCTTCATTGTAAGTGCCCACCATCAGCACTGGCAGGGGATAAAACCAGGGATTTGCACCAAAATTCTTTCTCATATCGGTTCCTCCTTCGCATCGTCCGGCTCCTTGGCCCAGAGCCCGGCAGGGCCCGGATGCCCGGTGGCCGTATCATTTTTTTGCTGCTTCTATCATAACGCCCTTTGGGCTAAAACAGAAGTGTCGTTTGGTTCTCCGGCATCAAGTTTGCCGTTCATAGTGTATCTCATTTTCATCCGCATGCCCCTGTATGAAGGCTTTGGCCGCCGCCTGCACGAAGCTCTGCACCGTGGGGGTGGGGTCGTGGGAATAGAGCAGGCCGAAGGGGATCTCGTGGCTCCATTCCACCGGGATGATCTTCAGCAGCGGATGGACATTGGCCCACTGGGGCACAGCCATCATCAGCATATTCTCATGCTCGCACTGGTTGAAGGCCTCCAGGTTGTAAAAAGAAAAGTCCACGATCTCAATTTCCGGGTGATGCTCCCACAGGTCGTCCCGGAGCAAGTCGGTGTATTTGCTCCAATTCCGCTGCATCAGCATCAGCTTTTGCCCATAGAGGTCCTGGACCGCCAGACGCTTTTTCTGGGCCAGCGGATGGTAGATGGAGACGGCGCAGCAGATGGGCACCCGGGACAGCTCCTGGGCGTCGCAGCCCCGCAGCGCCAGCATGGTGTCATCGAAGATGCCGGCGACCACATCGATGTTCTGCCCCAGGTTCTTGAGGATCTCCCGGGCGTTTTCCGGCGTGTTCTCAAAGTTGATGATCTCAAACTTCAGGTCGGGGCACTGGGCGTGGATGCGGGGCCACAGCTCCATCAGGAACTGGCAGGGCGTCATCAACGAGCTGCCCAGGCGGATCATGTTGGCATTGCTCTGCATGGCGTTTTTGGCCCGGACCTGGGCCTCTTTGGCATACTGTATCATGTATTTGGCGTCCTGGTAATAGGACTTGCCTCCGTCGGTCAGCGTCAGGCCCCGGGGCGTCCGGTGAAACAGCTGCACCCCCAGGGTGCTCTCCAGCAGATTGATCTGCTTCATCACTGCGGTGGATGAGATGAACATGGCTTCGCCCGCCTTGGAAAAGCTGCCGGCATCGGCCACTTGAATGAATGTATCCAGTTGATGGTTGTACATGACCGGGCTCCTTGCTCCCTTTCTCCAGATTCCCTGGCGTTGGCATTTTAGTATAGTATATCACAAAAATCGCAAATAGGAACAGGCTACCACACTTTTTCCACGCACTGCAGCCGCAAGGGAGAGAAAAGAGGCCTGGCGGTAAAACGCCGCCAGGCCCTATCATCGTATTCCTGTACCAGATGGCCCCATGCTATGCCTGTGCAGGGCGGTTTGCCCGGCCTACCGGCCAAAATAGGCCTGGATCTCCTTCATCCGCCCAGTCTGGACCACATGGAAGGGGCAGCGGCGGTCACAGTGGCCGCACTGGATGCAGTCGCCCGCCTTCTTTTCCAGCTGGTCGTAATGGTCCTTGGCCAGCGGATCCCCGGCCTGTGCCAAATCGTAATATTTGTTGATCAAGCCCACATCCAATCCGGCCGGGCAGGGCTGGCAGTGGTTGCAGTAGACGCAGGCCCCTGCGGCGTCTTTTGGCGTAAAGGTGCCCAGCACCGAGTAATCCCGCTCTTCGGGCGAAGCCTCCAAAAAGCCCAGCACCCGCTCCAAATCCTTCCGGTCCCGGACGCCGGGCAGCACGGTGAGGACCCCCGGCTTATCCAGCGCGTACTGGATGCACTGGTATTCGGTGAGGGCCTGGCCAAAGGGGGAGGTCTTGGCGTCCAGCAGCTGACCGCCGCTGAAGGCTTTCATCACCGAAATGCCCACCCCTTCTGCCTGGCACCGGCGGTAGAGGGCCATGCGCTCTTCTGCGCTGCCGATGGCGTAGTTGCCGTGGTGATAGTCGTAGCCCGGGTTGATGCTGAACATCAGCAGGTCCAGAATGCCCAGGTCCAGCGCCCGCTCCACCACCCGGGGCGTGTGGGAGCTCATGCCGATGTGGCGCACCGTGCCTTCCCGCTGCAGCTGCTGGATGTAATCCAACACGCCGTTGTCCAGCACTTTTTGCAAGTCCGCCTCTTCATCCAGGCAGTGGAGAAAGCCAAAATCGATGTAATCGGTCTTCAAGGCTTCCAGCTGCCAGCTGACAGACCGTTTGATGGTGTCCAGGTCCGTGGTCCAGCCGTATTTGCCGCCCTGGTAGTTGGCGCCGAAATGGATCTGGAAATAGACTTTGTCCCGCTGCCCGGCCATGGCTGCCCCATAGGCGGCAAAGGGGGCGGCATCTGCCGACGCCATGTCAAAGAAGTTGATCCCTTTTTCCATGGCCAATTCCGCCGTGGCCCGGATCTCCTTGTCGCCGCTGGCGCCGATGGAGCTGGCTCCCAGCCCCAGAATGCTGATCTGTTCTTCCCCATGGGGTAGTTTCCGATATTCCATACGATCTCCTCCTAAATGACACACATTTCCTTCCACTTACCACTTTTATACCGAATGCCAAAGGCGACGGACCGGGCCAGCCAATCCAGTCCCATGGCGATCCAGACACCCAGTATGCCAAGGCCCAGGGCCACGCCCAGCAGCAGGGCGGAACCCAGGCGGAAAACCACCATGGAGCCCACCCCCACCCACATGGTATAGCGGACGTCTCCTGCCGCCCGCAGGCTGTTGGGCAGGTTGAACGAGGTGGGGTGCAGCGCCAGGGCCATCAGGTTGTGCGAAACTATGAGCACAGCGGCCAGGCGCAAAGTCTCGGGCTCCAGCTGGTAAAGGGGCAGCAGCACCGGCAGCAGCAGGCAGACGCCAAGGCCCAAGACCGCCAAAGACCAATAGGAGATCCCCATCAGCTTTTTGGTATAGACTTGGGCCTGCTCCTCTTCGCCGGCCCCCACGCACCGGCCCACCACCGGCACAATGGCCAGGTTGACCGCATTGACCACCATAACGGCGATCTGGTCGATGCTGCCGGCCACGCCGTTGGCGGCGATCTGCACAGTGCCGAAATGGGAGACGATGCTGACCATCAAGACTTTGCCCAGGGCAAACAGGCCGTTCTCCACGCCGCCGGGCACGGCGATGCGCAGCAGCCGCCTGATCTCACCGGCATCCCAGGCGAAAATGTGGCTCCACCGCAGCCGTACCGCCTTGCCCGGCCGGAAAGCCAGCACCGTCATCACCACGGCGGCAAACGCCCGGGAGAGCAGCGTGGGCACTGCCACGCCTGCGACCCCTGCCTGCAGCACATGAACGCCGATATAAATCCCCCACCAGGTTGATCAGGTTCATCCCCAGGGAGATATACATGGTCACGCTGGTGCGCCCCAACACCCGGTAAAGGGCGGCGCCGGCATTGTAAATGCCCAAAAAGGGGAAAGAACAGGCCGTGATGACGAAATAAGTCAAGGCGGCTTCCATGACAGGGGGTTCCACCGCGCCGAAAAACAGGCGCAAGATCCCCTGCCGCAAGACCAGGCCAAGGGCCATGATGCCCGTGGACAGCAGGGCCGAGACCATGGCCAGCTGCCCGGCCGAAAAAGCGGCCCGCTCCGGCTGCTCTCTGCCTAAATATTGGGAAATCACCACGGCGCCGCCGGTGGTCAGGGCCGCCATGACGGTGATGATGAGGTAATTCACCATATCCACCAGGGCCACGCCGGATACCGCCGCCTCCCCGGCCGATGAGACCATCATGGTATCCACCATGCCCACCAGCATGGCCAGCACCTGCTCGACCACCAGCGGGGCCAGCATACGGCGCAGGTCTTGTTTCTGGTAAAGCATGGCGTACACCTCCCTTGTCTCCCATACAAAATCATGCCAGGGGCTGCCGCCTGGTGCAGGCCCTTCTCGATAGGACTATTATAAATTATGGAAGGCAAAAATGTAAAATACTTATGTTGGATGACACGCCATGCTCAAACAGCATGATAATGCCGGATATGCCTTGACTTTCCCCTGGAAACACGGGATAATAAAGCATACCATTTTGGTATGCTAGGAGGGAACACCTTTGGATCTGAGGTTATTGGAATATTTTCTGGCAGTGGCCAAAGTGGGGAACATCACCCGGGCGGCGGAACTGCTCCACGTCACCCAGCCCACCATCAGCCGGCAGCTGACGGACCTGGAAGAGGCTTTGGGCGCCAAACTGCTGCTGCGCGGCAAACGGCAAGTCACCCTGACCGATGCCGGCGTGCTGTTCCAGCAGCGGGCGGCGGAGATCCTCTCTCTGATGGAAAAGACCAAACGGGATCTGGCCGATCAAAACGACCTGTTGGGCGGCACGGTGGCCCTGGGGTGCGTCGAATCCTGCGCTTCCCAGATGCTGCCCGCCGCCATGGCCGATTTTTCCCGCCTCCATCCCCAGGTGCAGTACGAGCTGTACAGCGCCGATGGGGACGATATCCGGGCGAAATTGGACCGGGGCGAACTGGATTTCGGCATTTTGCTGGAACCGGTGGAAGCGGCCAAATACGACTATATCCGCCTGCCCTATTGGGAGGATTGGGGCCTGCTTTTGCCCAAAGAGGACCCCTTGGCCCAGCGGGAGTCCATTGGAAAAGAAGAGCTGCTGGCCCTCCCCCTGAGCTTGCCCCGGCGCGAGATCGTGCAAGACAGCATTGCCAGCTGGTTCGGTGTGGAGCGCAGCCAGCTGCATATTTTTGCCCAACACACCCTGCTGAACAATGCCGCCCTATTGGTAGAGGCAGGGCTCTGCTATGTGGTGTGCGTCCGCGGCTCATTCACCATTTGCGGCAAGCCGTCCCTCTGTTTCCGCCCCTTTGCACCGGCCCGTACCACCGGCCATGTGCTGGCCTGGAAAAAGAACCGCATCTTCCACCCGGCAGCCAGCTGTTTCCGGGCCTACATCCGTGAAAAGCAGGCCGCGCTCTAACTTTGCCGGTGGGCCGCCCCTTGGCATCGGCTATCCATCGATGTGCAGTGCGAAGAACGATGGCAGGACCTATACCAGAACTTTTCAACGATCAAATGCACCCAATAGGCGCAGAAAGGAAATCTATAATGGAACGGATGCACTCTGTTACAGTGGGAAATGAACGGCGCCCCTACCCCGCCGGTACGCCCTTCCGCAACATTGCGGAAGACTTTCAGCCCCAATATGCCAGCGATATTTTGTTGGTGGAGCGGAATGGGAAGCTGTGTGAACTGTGTAAGACATTGGACCGGGATTGTACGTTGAAGATGCTCACCATCCAGGACAAGCCCGGTATGCAGACCTATGAGCGCAGCGCGATCTTCTTGCTGTTAAAAGCCTTTTACGATGTGCTGGGCCATGACCGCATCGACCGGATTTCTGTGGAATACTCGCTGAGCCATGCACTGTTTCTTTTGCCCAGCGGCCGTTTTCAGCTGGACCAGGCGCTGCTGGAGCAAGTGGAATGCCGCATGAAAGCTCTGGCAGACAAGGCCATTCCCATCCGCAAGCATTCCGTTCCCACCGATGATGCCATTGCATTCTTCCGTGAGAAGCAGCTTTACGACAAGGCAAAGCTGCTCCGTTTCCGCATGAGCTCCCGTGTCAATTATTACGAGTTGGATGGCTTTCCCGATTACTTTTATGGCTATATGGTGCCGGACACAGGCTATGTGAAAAATTTCAAGCTGGAGTTGTTCCAGGACGGTCTGATCCTCCGCCTGCCCGACCCTTCGAACCCTGGGCAGCTGTCTCCTTTCCGGCCATCTGCAAAAGTATTCCAAGCCTTACATGCCGGCAGTCAAACTTCCAGAGCACTCAGCATACCCACAGTGGCCGATCTAAATGAAACCATTTGCCGGGGAGAATTCACCCAGCTGGTCTTGGCCACAGAAGCCATGATGGAAAAACAGATCGGCGATATTGCAGAGAATATCGCCAAGCGCCCGGACGTTCGCTTCGTCATGATCGCAGGCCCTTCTTCTTCTGGCAAGACCACCTTTTCGCACCGGCTCTCCGCCCAGCTCACCGCCTGCGGATTGCACCCTCACACCATTTCTACAGACAATTACTTCAAAGACCGCATCGAGACACCGCTGGATGAAAACGGCCAGCCCGACTTTGAGAGCCTCAGCGCCATCGATGTGGAGCAATTCAACCGGGATATGAACCGGCTGCTCCAGGGGGGATCTGTGGAACTCCCCCACTTCAACTTCAAAAAAGGGACCCGGGAGTACAATGGAGACACCCTGGCTCTGGGGCCGCAGGATATCTTAGTGATCGAGGGGATCCACTGCCTCAACGATGCATTTTCCCATGCCCTGCCTCAAAAAAGCAAATTCAAGATCTATATCAGCTGCTTGACCGTGCTGAATGTGGACGACCACAACCGGATCCCTACCACCGACGCGCGTCTGTTGCGGCGCATCGCGCGGGATGCCAGGACCCGCGGCTACAGCGCCCAAGCCACGATCCAGATGTGGCCTTCTGTCCGGCGGGGCGAGGAGAAGAATATTTTTCCTTTTCAAGACAGCGCCGATGCGATCTTCAATTCGGCCCTGTTCTATGAGATCGCCTTGCTCAAGCCCTATGTGGAGCCGCTGCTGTTCCAGATCTCCCCCAATTGCCCGGAATACCAGGAGGCCAAACGCTTGTTGAAATTTTTGAGCTATTTCCTTGCGGTCCCTGCAGATGCGGTGCCGCAGACTTCTCTGATTCGAGAATTTATTGGCGGGGGCCTTTTTCTGGACTGAACAAGAGAGGGCGAAAAGCCGCCGGTGGGAAGCCATAGACGCTCCTCCCTCCGGCGGCTCTCTTCTATGCAGTCATCGTCCAATAGCAGCTTTTAAACTCCTCATCCGTGATCCGCTGCAAGTCTGCTACGGTCTGATCCCGGCTGCCGAACAGCCCTTCCTCTAAAAATTCTTCTCCGGTTTGCTGCGAACGCCGGATGGTCTCCTGCCCTCTGCAGAAGCAATCACAGCTTTACACGTAAGGCACCCAAACAACCCTAACCCTGTCTCTATTCCGATCATTCTCTTTCCTGACGATCCTTTTCACGAGCTCAGCAAAGTTTTTCAGCAGCGCATTAGGCTGTTTCATCCTCGTTTCCTGCAAAGTTCGGAGCAGGGTTCATTGGCAGGTTTTCTTCCCGTCGCATACTGTCAAAGAACTTCAGCACTTCTTCTGGTCTCCCGCCCCAAAGGCCTGAGCCAGCGGGATCGCCAGCCCCGCCGTCATACCTGAGGCAAATCCAATGATCAAATTAGCCAATCCGCTGGTACAGCTTACCCCAGCAAAAGCATCGACCCCTAAAGTCCTGCTGATGATAAAAGCATCTGCCATGTTGTAGCATTGCTGAAACAAATTGCCGATCAACAGCGGTATCGCAAATCGAATGATTCCCCAATATGGCTTTCCTATCGTCATGGATCGCTGCATCTCGACCCCTTCTTTCCCATCGTTTCTTTCAGTATAACAGCAGCAAACAGGGTGTACAGCTGCGTATCTTAACATACCAAGTGGCAAAAATTCATTTTTTTGCCGCCCATACCTTCTTCGTGTTATAATAAAAGCAAAGAAGGCCATGAAAAAGCTTTCCCTCGAAGTGGAAAGCGGCCCGTCGGCAAGCATTCATACAGACTTCCAGACTGGCGCTTCATTGACACCAAGAACTTTTCTCATGTTTTCGTCATACTGAGGAGGCGAACTATGGAGCAGAATACTCTCTACGCGGCGATGGATCAGCTTCGCTCTCAATATTTGACCTTGGATTGGACCTATCACGATATCACGTTTGGCACACAAGCGGAAAAGATGTACCGTTGGCCCGGGCCGGAGGACGAGGAGATCCTGGTCTTGGTGCACCAGAGCAACGGTCAACAGGAGCTGTTTCACCGGCATGATTTTTTCTATTTCAATTATACTTACCAGGGTGAATACGACTCCATCAGTTTTAAATATGACAATCGGATCACCATCCGCCAAGGCGAGCTTTATGCTGGGCAGCCTTTTGCCGGCCACGCTCTCTGCGTACACGATGATCGGGAAACAACAATCATCGGCGTCTTGATTCGCCGTGAGACGTTTTTCCATTCGTTTTTGCCTATGTTGTCAACTAATTTTAGGCTGTTCCGCTTTTTGTTAGATCCGACGACCAACCAATTCTCTGACGAATACATTCATTTTAAGATTGAAAACAACGGTATGATCCAAGCGCTGCTTGAGATGATGGTTGTGGAGTATGCCAACAAGAAAGAGGACACTCAGAATATTCTAAAACCCCTGGCTCTTTCCTTCCTCTTACAGATCGCACGCCAATACGACAGCGAGCAACCGGCGCCCGAAGCCATTCGTCTTTCCGACCGCATCATTCAATACATCAGCGAACACGCCGACAGCGTTACCTTAAAAGACATCGCCTCCCGTTTTTCCTATCATCCCAACTATATTTCTACCCTGCTGCACCGGGAGGTGGGAAAATCCTTTTCTGAAATTTTGCTAGAACAGCGAATGGAACGTGCTGTTTGCCTTCTTCGGGGCACGAATCTTCCAGTAGAGGAGATTGCTTCTATGTTGGGTTACAGCAACAGCAGCAACTTTTATAAGGCGTTTCGAAAGTATTATCATCAGTCCCCCCGTGAGTTCGTCTCTTCTGTTCCTATCGTGTGCCCATAAAGAAAGAATAGGCGCTTTTTCTCAGAGGCCTATTGGGTTTGTACTTATTTCTCTTCTTTCTGTATTTTCCCATCTCACCATGCAGCTCTTTTCAATGAATCTTTCAAGTAATCTTCTACGCTACCCATGTAAAAAGCCGCCGGAGGGAAGCTGTAAACGCGCTTCCCTCCGGCGGCTCTTTTTATTCAGTCATCGTCCATTGGCAGCTTTCAAACTCTTCATCCGTGATCCGCTGCAAGTCTGCTACGGTTTGATCCCGGATGCCGAACAGCCCTTCGTCTAACAACTCTTCTCCGGCTTGCTGCAAACGCTGGACGGTCTCCCGCAGGGCGGGGTTTTTGCTTCCAAAAGCAAAAGGCAGACAACCGGAGTTGTCTGCCTGGTGATTCTGGATATTGGTGGGGCGGCGTATCCCACATCTCAGGTTCCCATAAAAGGGAGCGTCGGGAGCCATTTCCGACCTCAGTATCCAATTTCAGTTTATGCTTTGACAACTCTATTTAATCACAGTTTTTCGCTTTTGTCAACTGGCCTCAACCGCCCGCTATTCAACCGGTTTTTCAGCTTCCCATCGGTAATGGTGAACACACTGGCAACATAAAAGTACTGGTTGCACCGATCTAGCTTGATACAGACCATCACATTGCCGCTCAAGACCTTGACCAGCTCGATGCTGTTTGGTTCCTTGGGATGTTTGCCGATGTAGTCAGGCGCAGAGATGATCAGAGGGACACAGGATAAATGGGATATGTCAGAGGGATGTCGTTTCTGAACATGGGCTTGCAGGCCATGAGATTGGTAGATCGGTCCGCAGGGAAGGTCTTGTCCGGTGACCTCGTTAAACATCTCGATGTATTCTCCTACTTGGAATAGATTCTCAGGCGGCATGTTGTCCCTCTTTTTCTATTTTTTCAATGGAAGCGCCCGGTGTGTGGGCGGGGTTTTTGTTGTATTCTGCCGGCTGATATGCTAGAATGGCAGCAGGCGCAGCCGTGCCAGCGGTTGGCGGTTATTCCCACCATCCCTGATGAAGGGAGGTGGTGCTATGGTTACATATTCGGAGCTGTTCCAGCTTCTTATGTTGCTCGTGGCATTTGCCGGTCTGATCGTTCAGATCTCCAGCAAACGAAAATGACCGCCCTCACTCCTACATGATAGCGGTCAAATTCTTCGACAATTATCTAAGGGAATAACCGTCAACCGGCTGCGCCCTTTTTCTATACCTATTATAACCTCTGCCTATGAGATTGTCAAACCCGCTTCCCCAAGACGGCTGGAGAAAAGGGGAATACAAATAATAAGTTCATCGTAGAACATATATTCTTTTTTTTTGATACTCATTGTCCCTACGGATTCTGAAATTTGTCGTGTTAGCTATCGCATCAGCTCCTTTCAAGTTTATTCCGTTTATAATATATGTCATTTGCAATGCAAAACCAACTCAATAGCCTGATAAGGTACAATAAGTTTCGCAAATTGAAAAGAGGATAAAAGAAGACATGGTTTGCAGAACTCTGGTAGAATGAAGTTGCGACACACCATTCT
>JABLTT010025381.1_pt1 | contig 10842 bp, 12 predicted proteins | sample 7160061 | NCBI WGS metagenome assembly JABLTT01 (sample SAMN14651232, study PRJNA627086) | human gut metagenome | isolation source: feces | host: Homo sapiens | reverse complement strand
GATGCATATGGAGAGACGACAGAGAAGCAGAAGGACAGTGAAAATCCGTTTTACAATGAGGTATGCTACACAGCAGGCATATATGATAAGACGACAGGATTATATAATCTGAATGCAAGGTATTACAGTCCAACAGAGGGAAGTTTTTTGACGCAGGACACCTACAGAGGGAGCAGATCAAGGACAGAGACACTCAATCTGTATACTTACTGTGCCGGTAACCCTATAAGCTATACAGACCCAAGCGGACATGCGTTCTGGGGAGTAGCAGGAGCAGCTATGGGAGCATACGATGGTTACAAGTATGCAAAGAAAAAGAATTTGAAAGGGTGGAAAAAAGGTGCAGCGGTAGTAGGAGGAGCGTTGCTTGGATCAATAAATCCATTCAAGGTGGTAAAAGCTGCGAAAACAGGATATAAAGCATACAAAGCAAGCAAATATACAAAGAAAGCAGTAAGCAGTGCTAAGAAGACGAAGAGTGTGAAGAAAGCGAGTACGAAAGCCAAGAGTACAGTCGTCACCAAGAAAACTGCAAAAAAGACAACGACAGCCAAATCAACAAAGAAAACGACACAGACTGTAAAGAAGCAGACGAAGCAGGTGACAAGCTCAGCCAAGCCGGTTATACATATTAAAGAACCAGATATAAATAAAAACCTTGATATAAAAAAGAAAGTTTTAAATTCGTTCAAGGGAGGAATGGCGACAGTTCAAACATTCGATAGTAAAACTAAATTATATCGTGTTGGAGGGAAAAACGGAAGTTACTGGAGCCCAGATTTGCCGCCATCGACAGAGTATCAATGGAGAGTGGATTATGCTATTAAACAAGATTTTGGAAATGATGCGTCAACATTGTATACAATGACAATACCAGAAGGAGCGTCAGTATCGGGGTGGTAAGGGACAGTAGGCTCTCAAGGAATGGGATTGTATGGTGGTGGAAGGCAAGTATATATCGACTATTTAAACATCCCAAGTAGTTGGATTACTAGAACGAAATTAATATGGAGGTAGAAAGGTGAGCAATATTACGAAAAAGGAACACGAAAAACTGATGAATATTTTATATGAGCTGATATATACGATAGTTTATATCAGGATGGAAGTTGAAGATAATTATTCGTTGCAAAAAAATGAGAGAGAAGCGATAGATTGGTATAGATATTTGAAAGGTCATAAAAATTCAGAGGAAGTGGAATCGCTTTATAGAGAAATACTAGAACGTTATGTTAATGAATTTGAAAACCAGTTGAGCGAAGGCTCTTATGATGCTAAGCGAGTACGTTTTATGAGAAAATATTTGGATGAGGCTTATGGAATATTAAATAAGTAATTATATTGAAGAAGTAAAGAGTATAAAGCTTGATAAGCCGATAAAGGTTTACAACTTTGAGGTGGAAGACTTCCATACATATTATGTATCAGAGCAGAAAGTGCTCGTTCATAACACATGCGCAACAACGAAAAAGAATGTAACAAGTGTATCAAATTTGTCGGACAATTATACAGGAACGGTTTGGGATAATATAAAGGCAACACAACCAGAGATATTGGGTTCAAGCATTCCTAAATCATTCGAATTGAATGTAGGCAAAAGTAAATTTTGGGTGCATCCAAATGCAACAAAACATATAGCAGAGTACCCTAAAACAAAGTGGCCGTATGGGAACAAAATAATTGAACAACAATTGTTAAATGGATTACATGGTGTTATGAGCGAGACTGTTAAGCGCGGATATAATTATAATGAGATTATAGATTTAGATGATTGGGAAATTATCATCAGTATGCCGGGAAGGACGGGAACATTGCCTGTAATAAAGCATGCTTTATATAAACCTTAAGGAGAGTAGTCATGTATATTGAAAAAATAATAAGTAATAAAACTCACTATTATAAAAAGGTGGATTTTTATGTTCCGGTGACAATTGAATTCCCAGATAATAATGACAGGTACGGATTAGCAGATGTTTTATATTACAGATATTTAGATCAGGATTCATCATTATTAGAAGTAACAATAAATTCAAAATCGATGCAAATAGTGAGGGTAGCATTAGTATCGATAAACAAGACCGTGGAACAAGCAAACGCTGATAATACTCACTCGAAAGTAGAAGTGATTGAAGGCAATCCATTGATTAATATGGGAGTTTTTTCAGAATCAAATATTGTTACAGAAAATAGAGAGATAAAATTCAAGTATCTCAATAAAAAAATATGGATTATCCTAAGTGAAACAGTTGATTACGGTGTAGTTATGGGAGATTTAACTATATTGTTAAACAACAATAATGAAATTAGCGGATTTACAGTAGAAGGATTTTCGACAAAAGAATGGGAAATAATACAGGCAGGATGCTGCATGGAGACATAAGTGGAATTAGGCGAATCACTTTCATTACTATTTATGCCACTAACTGAAAAGTGGCGGAATAGAGTTTAGATATGAAGCCCTTGCTGATGTTTGTCAGTTACTTTTTAGAAATTGTTCAGCAACGAAAAGATAATGAGAGGCTGTGAAAAAAGTCTGTAAATATGACATAGTAATAAATATCCTTCTATAGTAAAATTCAATCAACTAAGTGCATAAGAAGATTATATATTAGATTTTTAAATACCCCGAAAAATTGGGAGAAAGGAAAAATCCAATCATCCAATGAGATAATTGGATTATGCGTGACATAAATGTATGAAATGTTTGGGAGAAAAATATTTGAGACTGTTATTAAGGGAGGAATAAAGGATTATGAAAACATATGTAATAATTTGTCTGATAATTCAGGGGAAGGATATTGGTATGAGTTGAAGTGCTTCTATAATGAATTAAGTAAAAATGAAAAAAGTATTCTCTTTAAGTTTATGGAGACAATAATGATAGATACAACAGCACATGTATTAGGAGTAATTGATGGAACTTGTAGCTTAGAAGGCGGAGGTACTTTTGATTTTGAGATAGCACTTGATGGGAAAGACATGATGTGTGAACTACAGGATTCGTTTTTAGCTTACGTTGAAGAGCAAGAAAGCAATAATAATAGCAAGATGGACATTGGTAATTAAAAATGAGGCTGTGAAAAAAAGTCTGTAAATATGGAATGAAGTTATCCTTCTATGGTAATATCTAATCACCATAGGAGGATATTTTTATGGCTAACAAGAAAAAAGAAGTTTATCATGTTAAACCACTCAACGAAAACAAGAAAAACATTATCGCAGCTCTAATTGATGAGTACGATATCCAGACAGCTGACGACATCCAAGAAGCACTTAAAGATCTTTTAGGTGGGACAATCAAATCCATGATGGAAGCAGAAATGGACGAACACCTCGGATATGAAAGCTATGAGCGTAGTGATAATGAAAATTACCGTAATGGCACCAAGAAAAAGAGAGTACGTGGAAATTATGGTGAATTTGAGATAGATGTTCCACAAGATCGTAATAGTACCTTTGAACTGTCAACGCCGATTTACAAGTTTTCAGCAGATGTCCGTAAAGTCATATATACTACAAACGCGATAGAGAGTCTTAACAGTACATACAAGAAACTTAATCGCCAGAGGTCCGTATTTCCAAGCGATACAGCTTTACTGAAGTCCTTGTATCTTTCAACTCTTCAAGCCACCAAAAAAATGGAATCAACCTCTTAGAAACTGGGCTAAGGTATATGGAGAATTCAGTATCATGTACGAGGGAAGACTTCCTATCTGATTAAAAAAGCGTCAAGCGAGACCCTCATTTGAAGGTCTCGCTTGACATGCCATAACACATATTTTATATTCAATGTGTAAATCGGAAACTGCCGTTTAAGCAGTTTCTCATCTAAATTACCATAGAAGAGATAATTTACAGAAATTATTTCACACACTCTTAAAAATTATTGGTAATTTTGACTGAATCATCTTTCAGCCCCAAGATATTATGATATCATTCATTTGAACTCCTATCTTGTCATTATCCGCAAATTAATGATAACGAAAGGAATGGCAGGACGCAATCATAATGATTGAACCTGCCTATTTTTAATGTCTGAAAAGAGGATAAAATCTTTAATATTGTTAGCGGCATGTTAGACTTTAAGATTCGCCCTTGTAATTTGTAGCTCCATGAAGTTTATAATTATCTAATATTTATCTGTGTCTTTTTATAAATGCTAATCTAAAAGTGAGCCACTTTTAGTAAAAACGCTCGCTTGAAAGTGAGCCACTTTCATATTACTCTGAACCTAAGATTAGGTTCAGAGGTGATAAAGGTGGTAATTTCAGTGAACGACTACAAACAAATCCGGCAACGCTATCTAAATGGCGAAAGCCAGCGCAGTATTGCCAAATCAATGGGTATTTCTCGCAATACCGTTAAAAAGTACTGTAAAGGCGAGAATGTCCCTTGGGAGCGTAAAACTCCCGAACGTGAAGCATCAGTACTTACCGAAGATGTTCTTGCTTTCATCACTTCATGCCTCGAAGAAGATGAAGCAGAAGGCTTGAAGAAACAGCGACATACCGCAAGACGAATTTTTGATCGCCTCGTTGAAGAAAAAGGTTTCGAAGGCGGCGAATCTACAATCAGACGTGCTGTCCATGAAATCCGCGGTAAGACGCCTCTTGCATTTGTACCACTTCAGTTCGATCCTGCTGATGCGATTCAGGTCGATTGGGGTGAAGCTACAGTCTATCTCAATGGCGAAAAAACTGTCGTAAATCTGTTTTGCGCCAGATTGTGCTACAGTTGCCGTCCTGAAATTAGAAGGTGAGGAAGTATATGCGGCGAGGATCGTAATAAAAGATATTGCCAATAGAAAAGATGCGTTGGATTGGGAAAGGCTTTTTTCAACAAAGCGTTACAAAGAAGGTAATAAGATGCTTCTGCATAAAAGGCCAAGACCAGGGGAGATAGTAAAATGATATTGAAAGAAATAGCTATGGATTTACCATACAAAAAAGATGAAAAAAGAATAAAAAAAATACAGGAAGCAAGTGGAATTAATTACGCTGAAGCTGTAAAGAGAGATTACGACTTAAATTGGAATGAAAAAAGAAACAATATAAATTTGATGACGAGATGCATGACCTCAATGGTTGAAAGACTGATGCCAAGGATAAAAACTGAAGATTTCTGGAAAATATTGATCGAGTGTACGGAAACGGTCAACGATGACAGATGTATAGTATTATCGGGTGTGTGTTGCTTTCAGATCCAATTTGATTACGGCTATTTTTACCAATTAAATGATGATGGAAAAAAAGTATATGTTATTGACAAAACGATCGAAGCAATCGATAAGCTCGGGAAGTTCGGAAAGATAGAGGAGATTCATATAAGAGAAATAAAAGAAGCGTGTTATAAAGTAAAAGAATTGAATTATATAAATGAGTGGTTCTGGGGAAAAAAGGCGAGAAACAATGATAAGATCGCCCAGATAAAAGTAAGCCACGCTGTCGATAATGTCACATTGTACATGGTTTTCTTAAATAAAAAGAAAGAGGTGCTTGAAGAAATACCATTAGTTTCAACAAAGCCAGATGAATGGGCATATGCGTTTTATCTTGGAGACTTGAAATGGATATCAGATAATAGCGCTGAGTTGACAATGCAAAAATTTGCGCTGGAAAAATGTGAGGATTTGATAGTAAGAAAAGGAAACAATTTTATTGCACGTATAAAAAAGTACACAGAAATTTAAAGCCTTAAAATAATTAGGTATCTATAGGGTATTGGTATTATCAGCAAATACATAAATTGTAAGTAGAAAGGAAACAATAGGGGTAATAAAATTTAATTGAGATAACGGTAAAGGCAACCGGGGTGTTGCGAGGTGGAAAAGAAGGAGAAACATTTTTTACAGACTCATATTACAAGGATTAATGAGAGAGAAGCGATAGATTGGTATAGATATTTGAAAGGTCATAAAAATTCAGAGGAAGTGGAATCGCTTTATAGAGAAATACTATAACGTTATGTTAATGAATTTGAAAACCAGTTGAGCGAAGGCTCTTATGATGCTAAGCGAGTACGTTTGATGAGAAAATATTTGGATGAGGTTTATGGAATATTAAATAAGTAATTATAAGGCCGACTATGGCATTGTAGCTAAAAAGAAACAGATGGACAGTCAAAATCCGTTCTATACTGAGAAAGATAAATTTAGATATACGTAGAGGTGCTCGGTATAGAGTAATTATGTCAGTGGAGAAATAAATAGGAAGGTAAAAATGACAGAATCAGAATTAAGGATAGAATTAAGAAAGTTAAATGTGCTTGAAGGGTGGTATTCAATAAATGAGGGAGTGAGGAGGACGAAACGAATATAAAAAATTTGACAATGAAAATGATGCGTGCAATTTTTTTAAGAGAGGCTCAGAAGAGAGAGGGGAATTTATCATTTGTAAATGAGAAAATATATGAAGAAATGAAGTGATATAAATGTATGAAACGTTTGGGAGAAAAATATTTGAGACGGTTATAAAGGAAGGAATAAAGGATTATGAAAACATATGTGATAATTTATCTGATAATTCAGGGGAAGGATATTGGTATGAGTTGAAGTGCTTTTATAATGAACTAAGTAAAGTTGAAGAGCAGGAAAGTAATAAAATCAAGTGATGAAGGCAAAGTTACGATACATAGATAACGAAAAAGCGTGCTGTAAAATGCATCGAGGATGTTGCTATGAAATCCGATTACATGATATCAGTAAATAAAAGATTTATTGAAATGCATAGCCCGCATCCCAGCACAGCAGGAATGACAAAGGAAACGACGGTCCATTTAAGACTGCCCGTTTCTTTTTTTATTGTCAGCAGTGTAGTGGCGCATGGAAAATGAAAAAGGCAAAGGATTACAACGCAGAGAGCTGTCTGAGCAGTCCATCCGCAGTCTGAGAGGATATTTCCGAGCTGGGTGAGACTTGCGTATTCAGTGAGAGAGTTCTGCGACATGTAGCACATGAGCATGATCGGCATTACTGTTTCATTGGCGGGAATGCCGAGAATGAATGCAGTCAGGATAACGCCGTCGACGCCGAGCAGATTCCCTGCGGGCTCGAGGAGATCGGTGAGATGAGTTAAAAGTGATGCGCCGTTTACACTCAAATTGGCAAGGAGCCAGATCAAAGCTCCGGCGGGAGCCGCGACGGCAATGGCTCTTGACAGTACGAACAAAGTCCTGTCCAGGACAGACCGCAGTATGACGCTGCCGAACTTGGGACGGCGGTACGGAGGCAGTTCCAGAACAAAGGAAGATGGAAATCCCTTGAGCAGCGTGCACGACAGAATTTTAGAAACTAAAAATGTCGCTGCGATGCCTGATATGATAACAAGGCTCATAAGCGCTCCTGCGGCAGGAGTTTTGGCGGCTTTAAGACCCGGGACGAAAAAAATCAGTATCATAGCAATAAGAAGCGGAAACCTTCCGTTGCACGGGACCAGACTGTTGGTGATGACGGCGATAAGACGTTCCCTGGGAGATTCTATTATACGGCATCCTGTTACTCCGCAGGCGTTGCATCCGAAGCCCATGCACATGGTAAGGGCTTGTTTCCCGTGCGCGCCGCATTTTCTGAATATCCCGTCGAGGTTGAATGCTATGCGCGGAAGATAACCGAAGTCTTCGAGCAGGGTAAAGAGAGGGAAAAATATAGCCATCGGAGGAAGCATTACGGATATGACCCATGAAAGAGTTTTGTATATCCCGTCCATCAAAAAAGATACTGCTCCGGGCGGCAGTGAAATTTCGTACAGAAAACTTCTGATTATATTATCTGCACGGGCGAATAGAGAAGAAAGCAGCTCGGAAGGATAATTTGCTCCGACCATAGTCAGCCAGAACACTAAGAGGAGGAGCATCAGCATTGCAGGATATCCGAAACGCCGAGACGTGACTATTTTATCCAGCTTTCTGTCAAAGGCGTGGGGAGAGCTGCTGCCGTGAGATACACATTCCTTATATATTTCGGAAGGAGTATGAAGGACATTGCTTTTGGGAACATACTGCGGTGAAAAGCTGTACAGGCATTCAAGGAGCGTTTCAAGTCCTTTTTTTGAGCGGGCGGACATGGGGATGATCTTCGCTCCAAGCATAGCGGAAAGCTTGGCGGTATCTATGTATATGTCTTTTTTTGCGGCCTCATCCATCATGTTGAGGCACAGGATGACATTGCTCTCCAAAGAGAGGATATCTCGTGCGAGGATAAGGTTTCTTTCGAGGCATGTTGCATCTGCGACTATCAGTATGACATCAGCGGTTTTGGATCTTATGTAGTCTCCTGTGATTTTTTCATCGGGAGAAGCCGATGAAAGAGAATATGCTCCGGGAAGATCTGTAAAGCGCATGACAGAATCCTTGTATTTCCTTTCGCCGTGTGCGCTGGAAACTGTTTTGCCTGCCCAGTTTCCTGTGTGCTGCTTCATCCCCGTAAGCGCGTTGAACAGCGTGCTCTTGCCGACGTTCGGGTTTCCCGCAAGAGCCACGGTAATTTCCTTCATAAAAACACCTCCGGATAAATTATATGAATTGAGCGTCTTTCAGGTGAAAGCTTCTTGACTATTATCCTGATAATGTAGTAAAGTGTATTTCGTATAGGATTCTAATCAAATTATCAGGAGAACAGAGATGGTTATTAAAGTTTCGATTTTAATAGTGTTTTTTGCAATAATGGTAGGTATAGGTATTTATTGCAGGAAACATGCAACAGATGTTAAAGGATTTGTTCTTGGAGGACGTTCGGTAGGTCCGTGGCTTACAGCCTTTGCTTACGGGACATCTTATTTTTCGGCGGTCGTGTTCGTCGGATATGCAGGACAGTTCGGCTGGAGATTCGGTATAGCGTCCACGTGGATAGGTCTTGGCAACGCTGTGATCGGCTCTCTTCTCGCATGGGTCGTACTTGGGAGAAGGACGAGGATAATGACTCAGCATCTCGATTCGTCTACCATGCCTGAATTTTTCGGCAGGAGATTTGACAGCAAATCCCTCAAGATAGGTGCGTCTGCCCTGATATTTGTTTTTCTCATACCGTATACAGCATCCCTTTACAACGGTCTTTCAAGACTTTTTGCCATGGCTTTTAACGTGGATTTTACAGTATGTATAATCGGAATGGCTGTTTTGACAGGCATATATGTCATAGCGGGAGGATATATGGCTACCGCCATAAACGACTTCATACAGGGAATAATAATGATATTCGGCATATGCGCCGTGATAGCGGCGGTGCTTCAGAGCAAGGGCGGCTTTATGGAGGCGATGAGCTCACTGGCGGAAGTGGAGGATGCTGAAGTTACCTCGATGAACGGAGCCTTTGCTTCATTTCTGGGGCCTGATCCGCTGGGACTTCTCGGCGTTGTGGTACTCACATCCCTCGGTACGTGGGGGCTTCCGCAGATGGTCCAGAAGTTCTATGCCATCAGCAGTGAAAGCGCTATACATAAAGGCACGATAATATCCACTCTGTTTGCAGTCATAGTCTCCGGCGGGTGTTATTTCCTCGGAGGATTCGGCAGATTATTTTCGGACAGCATAAATATCGAAGCTGACGGATACGATGCTATAATACCTACTATGCTCTCAGGTCTTTCTGATGTTTTGATAGGTCTTGTTGTTCTGCTTGTGCTTTCAGCTTCGATGTCGACCCTTTCATCTCTTGTTATGGCATCGAGTTCGACGCTTACTCTTGATTTTATAAAAGATATATTTGCAAAGGATATGAGTGAAAAAGCTCAGGTTAAATGCATAAGAGTTCTTATCGTCATATTCATTGCAATATCTGTCGTGATAGCTCTTATTCAGTATAAGGGCGCTGTAACATTTATAGCTCAGCTTATGGGTATATCCTGGGGAGCGCTTGCGGGAGCCTTCCTTGGACCTATGATATATGGTCTCTACTGGAAGAAAACTACGAAGGCGGCGTGCTGGACGAGTTTCATATGCGGAGCAGGAATAATGATAGCAGTAATACTTGTGCCGCAGATATTTCCGTCGTTCCTTCAGTCATCGATAAATGCAGGAGCTTTCGCGATGGCTGTAAGTCTTGTTATAGTCCCGGTCGTAAGTTTGTTCACGAAAAAGCCTTCGGAGCGTCTCACAGAGGACTGCTTCAGATGTTATGATATACCGGCAACAGTTAAATCAAAAATCGCGCTTCCGGATGACGAGGAAGAAATTTGATCGTGATTTTTATCTGAAAGCCTGCTTAAAGCCGATATACAAAAGTCAGGTGACGATGTCCGCCGGATATACATATATGGTTTGAGCATCTTCGTACCTTAAGGCGATAACTGTTCCCATTATTTCGTATGCACGGGAGCTGCCCGAAGGATTCGAAAAAAGAAATTTTATATGGGATCCGCTTGAGAATCCGTAGCCGCCAAGCTGCTTTTGATCAGTTTTCCCCTTTTCGATGCGGCTTATGATATATTTTTTCCCAGGCATGGCTTTTGACAAGGGAATCGCAGTGCTGTTCATGGGTGCCTCCTTATCAGATATGTATTTTGTTAAAAATAAATGGGAAAACTGTTAATATTATAGTATAAAATATCTTGACATTGGGTGACTAAAATGGTAGTATAATTCGTGCGGCGGCAATGTGCCTGCCGTAGTGTGGCGGTGTAGCTTAGTTGGCTAGAGCGTCCGGTTCATACCCGGAAGGTCGGTGGTTCGACTCCACTCGCCGCTACCATATAAGGGCGCTTAGCTCAGCTGGGAGAGCACCTGCCTTACAAGCAGGGGGTCATAGGTTCGAGCCCTATAGCGCCCACCATGGTCCGGTAGTTCAGTTGGTTAGAATGCCAGCCTGTCACGCTGGAGGTCGACGGTTCGAGCCCGTTCCGGATCGCCAAT
>JABLTT010049808.1_pt1 | contig 10845 bp, 10 predicted proteins | sample 7160061 | NCBI WGS metagenome assembly JABLTT01 (sample SAMN14651232, study PRJNA627086) | human gut metagenome | isolation source: feces | host: Homo sapiens | reverse complement strand
GCTTCGTTTGCAAGCGGACTGTCCACATAAACTTTGAAATTATCATGTCCGTGAACGCGTCCTTCTTCTTTGATCTGACGGATGAAATAAAGCATCTCCTGCGTACGTCCTACCGCAAAGGACGGAATCACAACACTTCCTCCGCGATCAAAGGTTCTCTGGATCACCTCACTCAGAAGTCCCACATAATCCGGACGGTCACCATGGCTTCTGTCACCGTAGGTCGACTCCATCACGACATAATCCGCATCGTGAAGGTATACCGGATCTTTGATCAGCGGCTGATTGAGATTTCCAATATCACCGGAAAAAACAATCTTTTTCTCTTTACCATCCTCGTTGATGATCACTTCAATGCTTGCAGATCCAAGCAGGTGTCCGGCATCGACAAACCGTACACGGATACCTTCCGCCGGTGTGACCGTCTTTTCATATGGACACGGAACAAAATTCTTCAGGACACCCATTGCATCTTCCATCGTATATGCCGGTACAAACTCCGGCTTGCCCTGACGACGTCCCTTACGGTTACGCCATTCTGCCTCGAACATCTGGATATGGGCGCTGTCTCGAAGCATAATGTCACAGAGATGGCAGGTCGCCTGTGTCGCATAAACCGGTCCCTGAAAACCTTTTGCATAGATTGCCGGCAGATTTCCGGAATGATCCATATGTGCGTGGGTCAAAAGCACAAAATCAAGGTCACTTCCCTTAACCGGTATTTCCTGATTTTCATAATAATCGGGTCCCTGTTCCATACCACAGTCTACAAGAAACTTCTTACCGGCAGCTTCCAGATAATAACAGCTTCCGGTTACTTCATGTGTCGCCCCAATAAAGGTTATCTTCATGTGCGAGCCCCCTTTGTCTGAAAAATCACGCAAATATATATTGTTGTAACCATTATACACGATTTAATTATTTTTTAACAGTATTTTTGTATAAAATCACAAGATAAATACAGGAGAAGATTTACTGTTCACACGTAATGTCCCGCGAGGTGTTTTGTCATGAATATGGCAAAAGCCCGAGACATACGGGGCAAAATCCCATCACCGAAGGTGATTTGGAATGGATTTTGACCAAGTTGCTGTGAACGGAGTGAACAGCAACGGAGAAGATTTTGGGATGTCTGTAATTACAGAAACAGGAAAGATTGGTAAAATGGAATTACCTGCTGGATTGACCTTACATATACTTAGTTCTTATGTAGTCCACCGTTTACAGGCACTAAGTTGACTTGTTTAGTACTAACTTCTTACATAGTCTACCGATTTCTGATGCATAATTGACTTGCATGACACTTAGTCTTCTCATAGTCCACAAATTTCCTAAAATTGAATGACTCCTGCATAGGTAAGTTCTAGACAGGTCAATCATGTACGGATATTGGAATGACTTCAGAAATAGTATCTGTCTCTCCGACCAATGAAAGCTGGATATGTATGGAAAAATCAAGAAAAAGAACAGAGCGGGATTTGAAATCCCGCCCTGCCTTACATGGTTTTGGTTTGGTTTTTTAAGTCTGCTGGCAGCACGTCCCTTCGAAAGGTAACGGATGTTTACACGGTTTATTCTGCATTCTCCGGTGTACGTAATGCCCGCAGTAGTTTGGTTTAAAGATTTTGTCTTAGGTTTTTAAAGTTATAATTTGTTAATTGGTTTTACATGGTTTAAAAAATTTGGTTTTTGGTTGATTTTTGGTTTTCTCTTTAATGTTGTTTTTGGTTAATAGTTACATTGAGTGATTAATTACTTAATCATGATACCACTTGTAAGTGTGGAAGCTGATTCCTTTAAGCCATCATTACTGGCCGCATGGTATCCGCGCACACGGTAGTAAGTGCCGCTTGGAACAAGAACCTTAATTTCCTTGCTTAAGCTTGTCACGTTTTTGGCAGTATACTCAAAAATCTTATAGGTGCTATAGCTTCCATTTGCTTTTTTCTCCAAAAAAAGTGACAAGTACACCTTACTGCACTTTTTATGGCACTGTGTTAATCCAAAGATTGATAATTCATGGTTTGAAACTTTCTGGATTTTCACATTTCCACAATTAAGATTTGTACTTCTTGCAGGATAATATTCCGTATCCTCTGCAAAATCTTCTGTGGTTTCCTCCTCTGTAAGCTCTTCCTCTGAAACTGCGTCCAGAATACTGGTTGTTTCAGCTAGTACAGGTGTCACACTCATTCCCACTGACAGACCAACTGCCATAAGAAGACCAAGTAATTTCTTCCCTCTGCTCATTTCTCACTCCTTTCACTATGTAAACATACCCTTACATAATATATACGTAAGAAATCGAAGAAAATCACTCTAAAATTTCATATATTCTACAATTTTTTTCAAATCCTCTACTTCCATCTTTCCAATCAAACTATAAGATACCTCATTTTTTGACCACACTGCCTTACATGTTGGCACTTCTTCCTTATCCCGTATCTCTTTGATAGTTATTTTAACACCATCCTCCGATATTGTATCTATCGTATTCTCCTCTCCCTTAATAATATTTATATTACTTGCAGTATATTCATTCTGCTTATCAATATAAAATACAATCACTGTATCTCTATATTGATATTCTATATACGCAGCACCAGTAGATTCTGCAATTGTATAATCATAAAATTTCATGCCCTGCGGTCTATAATAGAATTCTGGCACTTCAACTCCGATTTTATTCTTTATATCCTCTATAGCTTCATATTCATCTGTGTTTACACTTTCATTGTCCTCATCATTATCTACAACTACTCTCGTGTCATCCCCTGCCAGATACCGAATCCCCTCGATAAAATGGGTCCTATTCGCCTCGCTGGTCATGCTCGCAGCAAACACGCACATCAAACATACTCCTGCCACACTGGCGACTTTACCCAGCCGCAGATAACTCCTCTTCTTTCTGACCGGACGGTCATTCTTTGAACCTTTCTTCGACGATACCCCAATATCAGACACTGCTACTGTCTCTGTCTTCACGGGCGAATTGAAACCTTTTGTTGCCCTTGCTGCGATACCAGCCTCTTTTGAACTTTCTGGCTCCATAGAGACAACTTTATCCGCAACTGCTTTTTCCGCACGGCCGGCCTCCTTCGAGGTTCTCGCCTCCATAGAAATAATTTTCTCCCCGGCTGTCCTTGACACAGAAGCATTATTCTTCTTCGCCACAGCATCTCCGGCGATTTCTGTACCAACATCTCTGACCGCTTTCTTTGAAACCTCCGAAATGTCATCCGCCTCATCCTCATACAGCCCTTCTTCTTTCAGGCGCTGGTAAAATTTCTCTCTGGGGACGCTCAGCTCTTCTGCGATATCGAGGTTTTTCTCATACTCCTGTCCGGCAAGCAAAGACTTCTCGATCAGCTCTGCCTCATCAATGTATGTCTCCTCCAGCCACTGCCGGAACTTTTCGTCATCCTCCATATCCGGCATGTCCAACATCGGATCTTCTATATAATTGTCTTTCTGTTCCTTTTCAAACTTTTCTTTCATTACATAATCTCCTGCTGCCGCTATTTCCCACTGTAGACTTTTTCTGCGAATTACCGTTTCCCACATTCCGGATGATTTTCACAGCATCTCAGACAGCGGACAGCTCTATCTCTCCTTGACAATTCTGTCCCGGTGGTTCATAGTTATGGTTAATAAAAAGATTTTTCAGGAGGAATTCCCTATGAAACATATTGTTCTTACCGGCGGTGGTACTGCCGGCCACGTTACCCCAAATATTGCCCTGATTCCGACACTCAAAGCAGCCGGATATCAGATTTCCTATATTGGATCCTATGAAGGTATTGAGCGTAAGCTCATCGAAGAAATGGGAATTCCTTATTACGGAATCTCCTCAGGCAAACTCAGACGTTACTTTGATCCTAAGAACTTTTCCGATCCGTTCAGGGTTCTCAAAGGTTTCCACGAAGCCAGAAAGCTTCTTAAGAAACTGAAACCTGACGTTGTATTTTCCAAGGGCGGTTTCGTAACCGTTCCGGTTGTTATCGCTGCAAAAAAATGCAAGATTCCAGCAATTATTCATGAATCAGATATGCCTCCGGGTCTTGCCAACAAGCTCTGTATCCCTTCCGCAGTTAAAGTATGCTGCAACTTCCCAGAGACCGTCAGCAGTCTTCCGGCAGACAAAGCAGTCCTTACCGGTACTCCAATCCGTCAGGAGCTTCTGAAAGGTGACAAAGAAGCCGGCAGACAGTTCTGCGGATTCACTTCCGACAAACCGGTCCTTATGGTAATCGGCGGAAGCCTCGGTGCAGCCTCGGTCAACGACCATGTCCGCAAGATTCTTCCGGAACTTCTGAAAGAATTCCAGGTTATCCATCTCTGCGGCAAAGGCAAAATGGATGAGTCTCTCAATGGTACTGAAGGTTATGTACAGTATGAATACATCAAGGAAGAACTCCCGGATCTCTTCGCGCTGTCCGATGTCGTGATCTCCCGTGCAGGCGCGAATGCAATCTGTGAGATCAGTGCTCTTCACAAACCAAATCTTCTGATTCCGCTCTCTGCAAATGCAAGCCGCGGTGACCAGATTCTGAATGCCCGTTCTTTCGAAAAGCAGGGATTCAGCATGGTACTTGAAGAGGAAGAAATCACCGATGAAAAGCTCCTCGATACCATCCATCAGTTATACAAGAACCGTCATACTTTCGAAGAAGCCATGGCAGGTGGCAAACAGATGGATTCCATTCATCATATCTTTTCTCTTATTGAGGAATGTGTATTATCCAGGTAAGCAACAGAAGGCAGTTACAAATGTGACTGCCTTCTTAGTTTCTCCAGTTCTTCTATAATCCACGCCTTTGAACGCAGATTACGGTTGTTTACATTGTTCGTTGTGATCCCGTATTCCTCAGCAACTTCCGAGGTCGGAATCCTGTGCATCTTAGTTTTTATCAAAATATCGTAGTTCTGTGGATTTCTCATTCTGAGTTTCCGAAGAACAAGTCTCTGATAAGTTTCTTCTTCCATACGCAGAAGCTGTGCTTCCGGATCTCCACTTTCGTCGGGAGTCTCTTCCACACCCTCTTCGTCGAATGTACACATTTCCTGTTTGGTGGAGGGTTTTCTGAAATAATCGTTGCATCTGTTTGTAGTTGCGCGAAGAACCAGTGCCTTCAGTTTCTTACGATCTGAATAGTCCAGATTTTCTTTCATCTTATAAAACGTGATGAAGATCTCCTGACTGATGTCTTCTGCCAGAAGTTTATCCTTCGTGATACAATATGCAACATATGCTGAGAATCTTTGGTATTCATCATAGAACTGATTAAAATTCTCAATCGTCATTCGTATTTACGCTTTCGTTTTATTTTGTCATTTTTTCTTACGTGTTCTGTATGACTCATGCTTTTACTTTATTCAGAATCTCTTCTTTCATTTCATCGGTCAGCTCGCCCGGTTTCCATGTCAGACCAACCTGGTCGCCTTCATAACGCGGAATCAGATGCATATGGAAATGAAAAACTGTCTGACCTGCAATCTCACCATTGTTCTGTACGATGTTAAATCCGTCACAGTTCAGTCCGTCTCTGAGCTTTGTTGCCATTTTTTTTGCAAGAACCATTGCTTTCGCTGCGGTCTCATCCGGAAGTTCATAAATATTGGCGGCATGTGATTTCGGAAGAATCAGCGAATGTCCCTTAGAAGCCGGTCCCAGATCCAGGATCACGCGGAAGTCTTCGTCCTCATATAATGTAGCGGATGGAATTTCTCCATTCGCGATTTTACAAAAAATACAATTTTCCATGATAATTCCTCCTTCAGAATTCTGTAAAAATAACTGTTTAATAACTATATTGTCTCGTATTTGTGCGAATTTTTCAATACGAAATTTGTTGATTGTGGTATTTTATGATGATACACTTCCCATGAGGTGACAGATTATGCAGGAAAATAACAAATTTGAACAGCAGAAAAAAGAATTTCAGTCGACACTCTCGATGTTCTCACATGAGATACGCAACCCCCTCGCTCTTATCACAAGTGAGTTACAAATGTTGTCCGACCATCATCCACAACTTTGTCTGGATGAACACTGGGACAACATTATGGAAAATTTGAATTACATCCGTGAGCTTCTTGATGAAATTTCCCGGTATCAGAATGCAGGACATCTCTCTCTCGTATCAACGGATACAAGCCTGTGGCTTGATCGAATTGCCAATACCTTTCGACCTGCACTGGACTATCTGGGCATTGCACTTGAGACTGACATTCCCAAAAATCTTCCCCATCTTGAACTGGATCAGACAAAAATCCGTCAGGCTCTTTTTAATCTTCTCCGCAATGCACAGGAGGCTATTCAGCACGCACACGGCAAAATTCGAATCATCGCTTCTGCTGTTTCAGATGGAATCCAAATCACCGTCCATGACAATGGCTGTGGCATGACCGCGGAACAGCTGGAACAGATCTTTTTTCCTTTCGTAACGTACAAGCCCGGCGGTACAGGTCTCGGGCTTGCTGTCACCCGGCAGATCATCGAAGCACACCATGGGACGCTCCGCGTCGAAAGTGTACCCGGTGAAGGAACAACCTTTTATATTCTTCTGCCTCTCGGATGATACAGAAGAATGGAAATCATCATTCCACAAACCAGTCCTGCAACGTGGGCTGTATTGTCCACTCCTGTGCTGGTAAATCCATAATAAAGAGAAAAAAATGCCATGACAAGAATCTGTCTCGCAGACAGATCTCCGAGCCATCCTTTGTTGCGGACCACAATATAAATCATCGCTCCCATAACAGCAAAAACTGCGCCGGAAGCGCCCGCTGATACGGCAAAATCCATAGATTTCAACTCAACAAGCACTGAGATCACATTGCCGAGAAGTCCGCCCACAAGATAGATGATCAGAAATTTTATCTTGCCGATCACACGTTCAAGACGGCTTCCCAGAACAAACAGAACCAGCATATTATTCAAAAGGTGTTCGATTCCAAAATGCAGGAACATACAGGTAAACAGTCGGTAATATTCCCCGCCTTCTATGATCATCGGTGTGTAGGCTGCGCCACAGTCCAGCATATGCATCGTGTTCTGTGAACTGCCGGTGAATTCCACCGCGAGAAACACAATAATATTGATCAGAATCAGGCCGACCGTCACCGGCTCTTTTTTTATTTCTTCCATATAGATCATTACTCCAGAATTTGTTCAAATCTCACTGTCACATCCTCCGGGATATGATAGAATTTCTTGAAACGTTTTGCCCATCGCTCATTTGGCGGTATAGTCTGATAGAAATATTCCGAATACGGCAGAACAGGCAGCACAATTTCCTTCTGTTCCTGCTCTATTCCCGTCTGTATCAATTGTGCTCTGTAATCGTTTACCTGACCGATTGCCAAAAACATTCTTACATATATCACACACAGAACACAGACCGCCATTCCTGTTATCAGTATAGGATAGAACAACTCCGTCCTGTATCTGCCTGTCAGATATCTGATCAGCTTCAACAGCACCAGTGCCTGAAAAATATAAGATACGTAAAAACATCTCGCACCAATAGGATTCGCTGCCAGAAGCGGCGCCGCCACAGCTCCCGATGACAGATAGAGAATGCACATGGAAATTCTCTCTTTCCTGTCTACATTTTTCCAGATGCACAAAAGCACATTTGCAAAAAACAAAATCGCAAGCATGGTATTGATCGCATTATTCAGATTTTGATCACTGTCAAATACCCATTGTGGATAAATTTTATGAAAGACACTATATACACTGTACCCACAAAATACTATCGTCATTTCTATTGTGGCAAAAGTTTTTCGCCCACTTTTCTGAATCAAAATCAACAAGACGATAATCAAAAGTATATTCAACACCCAGTTATTTATTGATAAATGATACCAGATATTGCTAATAAACTGTCTTGCCAATCCACTGACAGTTGTGTGAATTTCTTTATATCCGTCTGATCCGTCAGCAGCTCTTGAATAGGCACCGTTAGAAAACATAATCAGCGCCCCCGCTATAGAAGCCCATAAAAAATTTAATTCTATAAGCGGAATATTTTTATAACGAATCAGTGTATACACAACAATCCATACCGCATAAAAAACCACAAACACTGTAATATTCTCAGAAAACAACTGTACAGAAATACCAAGTGGAATTACCATAATTGTTTCCCAGACAGGAATAGCAGGCTGCTTCTGCTTCGTATACACCCATTCCGTCCAGTTATAATAAATCAAAAGCAGAAAAACCGGTGGAACAAAATTTACAAATGCTGCCGGCCAGCCATAGCTCTGCTGAAACAACGTTGATGGAATTGAGATTAAAAGAAAAAAAGCTCCCAATAGTAAAAATGTATTTTCTTTTGTCCTGCTTTCTTCTTCGAAACGTATATTTTTATACATGACATCCAAAAGCCACACAACACCTGCTGCAAGTACCACAGCCTTTGCAAGTACGCTTCTGGTAATCAAAAGTGCCAGAAGATTTCCCAGATAACGGCCATTATAATCTTTAAAACCGTTTTTCATAAGTTCTATCCGTTCATCCAGACCCCACTGCCATTCATCATGGCAGTATGGTACCTTATATCCGATATATAAAAATACAACAAATGCCGCTATATATATCAACCAGCATACCTTACTTTTCTTTTTCATGGGTTATATTTCTCTTTCATTTTTCTTTCAGAAAGTATAGCATACCGTATTATAAAAGTCTATATAACCGCTTTTCCTTCAACCGTATTTTCAGGCGTTCTCCGTCTATTTTAAAAATATGTACCGGGCCTGTGCAAATTCCACCTGATCCTCGTCCTGCAGCTGATATTCCTCTCCTGTCTTCAGCAGTCTTCCATTTACTGAAGTTCCATTTCTCGAGTTGAGATCTGACAGATAATATTCGTCATCTGCCTTACGGATTTTTGCATGAATACGGCTGACTGTCGGGAGGGAGATCACAGCATCGGCGGCATTTTCCATCTTACCGATCACCATAAGGTCACGATCCAGATAGATTGTCGCAAGTTCTCCCGGTTCGCGGCTTACAAGACTGGCAGGGCCTTCAGTCTGTCCGGCGGACAGAACGACGGTTTCACCGTAGTTTTCTGTTTCCCCGGTCTGTTCCGGCATTTTATACTTTCCGTCTCCCCATTCCGGCATTTTTTCCTGTACTGAATCTGCTTCATACAAATCCTCTGAATTTCTCTCCTTCCTCCTTTTCTCACTGCTGCTTTCATATGTATCATCAAGTTCCCTCTTCACCTTTTTTCTCCACTCTGCACTCATCTGCTTTTTCTGCTTCTTTTTTTCGGCTGTCCAGGACAAGAATGCAGCGAGAGCCAAAAGGATGATGGCTCCTCCGAAGATAGCTTCCGCCGGGATTCCCGGAAGGTACCCCAGATAGCGAAGTATAAGAAGAATGATCAAAACTGCTGCTGTGAAAACACAAAGTAAAGCACCCGTCCATTCGTTGGAGGACTTTTGAAAATCAGACTCCTCTTTCTTTTTGTCTTTTTTCCTTTTTGAAGTTTTATTTTCCACGTCTGTCTCCAGTAAATGTGAAACATCTGCCTTTTCCTGTATTTTTTCTCCAAAATTATCCGCACCATCCAGATTGTTTTCCGGGGGCTTCTGCCCCTGTTTCTGTGCAGAGTCTTTATTGTCATTTTTCCCTGTAACTTCTCTGTTCTGATAAATTGCCTCTTTTATATGTTCAAGCTGAAATCCTGTCTCCATTGCTTTCCGGTAGACTCCATAGCCCATACTTACTGCCTGAGGATCTTCATGGTCAAGTCGCGGGAGAAGGTATTCTGTCAGTTCCCGGAACTGTTCCTGTATCGGATGATGATAATCCGGAAGACAGCAGAATTTCACTTCTCGCTTCTCTATATCCAGAAAGATATACTCCGGACATAAAAGGAGCTGGTCTGTATTCATAAGAAACTCCGCCATCTCTTCCATCACACGAATGAATCCGCCAAAAAGCATGTGCAGATCTTTTCTGTGAAATTTCCGCTGTTCATAAAAAGACGCCAGTGACTGCCTGGATGTGATGTCATAATAAAACAGCAGATTCCCGTCCAGTCCCTGCAATCTGCACTTTAATATAGAGGGAATCACATTTCCCGTCAGCATTCGTACCTGATAGGATGCTGTATTTACCTTTTCTTCTTCTCGTAGGATCAAATAATTGTGACTTACATCTCTTTTATATTCTGCATACATATTTTAATCTCCTGTTATACCAATCACTCCCTTTGCAGCCTTGAGCCTGCGGATCCATTTTACCGGCCGAATGACTTTTGAGTTTCCTTCTGTTTTTAATGTCCATTTAAATCCACCAAAACCTGCAATCGTATCTGCTTCATAAGTTACACTGACTTTCTTTTTTCCTGCATTTACATGACATCGCAGATTTTCCGCCCCGAAGAATCCTACATTTCCAAGCTCCTCACCACGGATTTCTGCTGCTGCCTGCACCTGTCCGTCCTGACGCACTGCCTCCATACTTCCACTCAATGATGCTTCGCAGGCTGCCGCCGTCAGCCATGCCCGGTTATGTACAAAAAATGACAGATAAATGACTCCCATAACTGTCAGAAGCACGATAGACATGACACATGCAGCCTCTATCGTAAAACTACCCTTGCACAGATTACTTCTATATTTCTTATGTCTTGAGTTTATAATCCTGTATCTGTAATTTTTGAGGATTCTTTTCTTCATATAACCATCCCTCCTACATATCCCAGCAATAAAAAAGGTACCAGTGGAATCTCCGTCTTTTTATTCTTTCGAAACACCAGCAACAGGATACCGGATTTTGAGTTGCCAGATCAAAATGGGAAAATACATAGATTATCG
>JABLTT010083543.1_pt1 | contig 10897 bp, 10 predicted proteins | sample 7160061 | NCBI WGS metagenome assembly JABLTT01 (sample SAMN14651232, study PRJNA627086) | human gut metagenome | isolation source: feces | host: Homo sapiens | reverse complement strand
TCTGTTCTATCAAGTCAGCCTGCTGTTCGAGTTTATCTTCTAAATGAATTTCATCTCCCTCACTCTGATAAATGACCTGGTGTAGAGAACACACCTCCTGACCAGATTCCATTGCCATAAGGATATCGGACTCGTCCATATCTAAGGTGACCGCAATTTCTTTTAATGTTGGTTCTCTATTGTATAATTTTTGATAGTGTTCTTTTTCTCTTTTGATTTTATAAGAAGCCTCTTTTAGGCTTCGGCTTACTTTGACAATACCGTCATCTCTTAAAAATCTCTTGATTTCTCCCATAATTAATGGCACTGCATAGGTGGAGAACTTTACATTTCTTTCTAAATCAAAATTTTCAATGCATTTTAACAGTCCGATACTGCCGATTTGAAATAAATCTTCTTTATCATATCCCCGTCCCTGAAAACGTTTTACCACGCTCCAGATCAAACCGGAGTTTTCTTCTACTAATGTTGACTGTGCTTCTTTATTTCCTTCTTTTGCCTGCTTAATTAATTCACAGGTTCTCTCCACACTCCTCCCCCTTCCCTATAATCTTTATAAGTTTTACTGTCGTTCCTTTTCCGGGTACACTTCTCACTTTTACCTCATCTGCGAATGCTTCCATAAAGGTAAAGCCCATCCCGGAACGTTCCTGTGTATGTAGGGTTGAATACAATGGCTGCATCGATTTTCCGACATCTTTTATGCCTATACCATAGTCTGTTATAAGTACTGTTATCTTTTTATCTTCTCTTTTAAAATACGCCTCAATATCTCCTCCTGTTTTTGGATAGGCATGGATAATCGCATTAGTGACTGCCTCTGAAACAGCCGTTTTAAAATCAGAAATTTCTTCTAAGGTCGGATCTAATACCGAAGCAAATACCGCTGCTGTCGTCCTGACAATTTTTTCATTTTCCGGGCGATTACGAAATACCATTTTTAAACTGTTACTATTCTCCCCTGCCTGTTTCATTCGTATACCTCCTTTACTTTTTCAATACTGTCTAAAACTGTAACCAGGTTTAATATTCCTGCCATTTCCCACATCTTTTGAATTAATTCATTCCCTCCAAACAGATATACCTTCCCATTAATTGGATGTATCTTCCGCACTCGCCCTAATACCAGGCCAATTCCTGAACTGTCCATAAAGGAAGTATCAGAAAAGTCAAAAATAATATCACGGATAATAAATTTCATGAAACTTTGCTCACATTCCATTCTTACTTTTTCAGCCTGATAGTGATCAATTTCTTTCGGAAGTCTGATAACCAAACATTGATTTTTTACATGGCAGCATCCCATTTTTCCCTCTCCTTTTATTTTTATTGTAATATTTAACTCTGAATAACTATATTTTACCGAAAACAAAAAAATAAGTCCGACATATTTTGTCGAACTTATTTTTATTCGTAATAATTTTATAAAATTAGTTATTGCTATTTGATGTATCTGCACCGAAGTCTTCTTCTGTTGTACTCTTTGTACTACTCTTCTTAGATGTGGAAGAATCAGAACTGCTCGCAGTATCTGACTTAGAGTCTGTCGTTGTACTTCCGCCTTTTGCCTTCGCTGCTGCTTCTTTCGCTGAATTAACAGTCATGCCAAGACCATAGTTCGCTGCTTTACGAATCAGATCGCTGTCTCCTGAATTATTAATAATATCATAGAAATACTTTGTTGCCTTATCTGTATTCTTGTTCAGGAACATATAACATCTTGCAATCTGATACTGTGTATTGTAGCTCTTGTTATATTTGTAAGACTGTTCGTAATCATCTAAAGCATCCTGATATTTATATGCTTTATAAGAAGCATCTCCACTGTTAGATAACTGTGTAGCAGCGTTCTGGAAAGCTTTGTCTTTCATGGATGTATATAAATTCTTGGCTGTTGTGGATGGCAGAGAGCCTTTGTCTACTTTTAAGAGATGCTTTGCACATTCCACATAATTTCCACTGGAGTATGCCTGACTGGCCTTTAAGATGCTGTCATACATGCTGTCTTCGCCTTTGGAGCCTTCGTAAACTTTAAGACGCTTAGTAAGCTTCTTATTCTTTTTCTGGAGGCTCTTCTTGTCATCTTTTAATGTGCTGATTTCTGCATCTTTTTTATTTGTAGTCTGGCTGTACTCTTTCTTTAAGTTATTATAGTCAACGCTTACGCTTGCCTTTACACTAGGAATAACAAGAACAAACATCGCAACTACACCGATGGCAAGACCAATCAGCATGTAAACAAACTGTTTCCATGTTTCCTTGTTCGGATCTTCATAATGATCTACCGGACGTACATTTCTAAGGTTTTCATTATCTGGTTTTAAGGCATCTGCCGGACGCTTCTCCGGTACAGTGTCCGGGTTCTCGCCCATCTCATTCAGATATCTGCGCGCTGTTGTGTTATAGCGGTCAATTGCCAGTGCGTTATTCAAATCAATCTGTGCAGAAGCATTATCTCCTGCACGCATATGAAGAAGGGCAAATAACAGATGTGCATTCACAAAGTTTGGTGTGATGCTAAGTACCTTCTTTACCTGAATCATTGCAAGGTCATCGCTTCCCTGCTTCGCATAGGAAAGTGCGGTGTTGTACTTCTTCGAGGTCTCGTTAATTTCCTCAAACACTGCCGGATGTTCTTCCATCTGACGGATGTAAAGATTCGCAACGTTCTCTTCTACAGAAGAAAGCTTTGCGCTAATCTTCCATTGGATATAAGCCTTTCCGCCTTCTCCCATCTCATTGTAGACAAGACCTAAAAGATTTCTCGCATTCTTGTGGGACTTATTATAGTTGAGAGCTTTCTTTAAATAAATCTCTGCGCCGCTTAAATCATGCATCTGCGCCTTTTCAAGACCGATATTATAATAATAATCTGCGGTATTTAATGCTTTTGCTATGTGTTTATTGTCAAAACCACAGGCGTTGCAGTATCTGCTCGCGCCGACTGGCCGACCACATTTAATACACTTCATTATATTCCTCCTACTAAACTTACTTAGAAGCTTTCTTTCCCTCACGCTCTGCTACCAGTTCTTCTACAAGATCTGTTATATCCTTAATGTCATCACTAAACAGCTCATCCTCACCGATTTCTACGCCTACTGCTGGTTTAAACTTCTTTAACTCTAAATCATAATCAAACATGATATATCCTCACTTTCAAAACATTGTTGCTGCAAGTTCCTTTATCTCTCCCACTAAATACAGGGAGCCAAGACATAAAAGATTCTCTTCTTTTTCATCTCCTCTATCTCGTAAAGCTGCCTTAAATGCCTCACCGGCACTCTCAAATTCGCATATCGGACATCCTGCCGCTTCTTCAAAGCACTGTCTGACCGCAGCAGTATCCGCTCCTCTTGCACTGTCTATCTTTGTAATGTATATTCTCTTCCACGGAATCTTTCCAAGTATACGAATCATCTCGGTATAATCTTTATCAGAACAGACTGCAAACAATAAGAGCCACTCTTTATCAGAATCAGCTAAACTGTTATAAATCTGACGAACCGCTCCCGGATTATGTGCTCCATCTACATAAACATTCTCTGCAATCTCTTCCATCCTTCCAGCCCAGAACATCTCTAAAATGCCATTTCTGATAACATTCTCCGCCAAGTCTGGCAAAAGAACATGTGCGGCAAGTGCGGCAAGCGCTGCATTCTGTACCTGATAGGAAGCATAACTCTTTACCTTTAAGTTACTTATCTTATAATAACGGCTATTGATAGAAAAATCAATCTTATTCTCGTATTTTTTTAAAATTGTAAGGTCTTGCGATTTCAGCCCGTAAACTGGGGATTTTTTTTCTTTCGCAGTTCTTTCGATAACAGGAAATGCCCCGTTTTCTTCATCAACAGCCGCTTCCCATAACCGCGTATTTATCGTAGAATTAATGGGACATAAAGTAGGATGGGTTACTCTTCATGCAGGAATCGCCGGCGGCGCTGACATCATCCTCATCCCAGAAATCCCTTATGACTTAAAACACGTTATTTCGGCAATTCAACGCCGCAATGAACAGGGCAAGCACTTTACAATCCTTGCTGTTGCAGAAGGGGCAATCTCAAAAGAAGATGCAAAATTGACAAAGAAACAGTACAAGGCAAAACTGGCTAAACGTAAACATTCTACAGTTGGTTATGAACTCGCTTCACAAATCGAAAAAGCCACTGGTTTAGAAGTTCGTGTCACAATTCCAGGACACACACAGCGAGGCGGAAGCCCGGTTCCTTTTGACCGCGTAATTTCCAGCCGTCTTGGTGTTGCTGCAGCTGAGCTTATCGCCAAAGAAGATTACGGCAAAATGCTTATCATGAAAGGTTATGATGTCGCTACTCTTCCTCTGGAAAAAACAGCTGGAAAATTAAAATATGTTTCTCCTGATGACCAGATTGTACTTCAGGCGAAGCATTTGGGGATCTCCTTCGGAGATTAGGGAGCTAGAGCGCGTTTGAAAAATACTTTCTGTAAGATGTGCGTTACAATATAACAGACGCCAAAGAAGAGAAACGATACCCTATATTTGTGACTTTAGTCGCAGCGGTTTTAATGTTCGCTTATACGCTCACATTTAAACCCTGCTCCGAGGTCACAAATATAGGGTATCGTTTCTCTTCTTTGGCTGTCTTTGGCTGAATTTTAATTGAATTAAATAACAAATCTACTTATCATTGTGATTAGAAACCCTCCTACAAGTCCTCCAATATGTGCTGCATTATCTATGCCTGTAGAAAAGAATCCATACGATAATGCTGAAGCAACCATGAAAATCATTCCCGTCAAACCAATCTCCTCTACATGATGTCTTTTTTTCTGAATGATATCAGAAATAATACAATATAAAAGACCTCCCATAACACCAAATATTGCTCCCGATGCTCCTGCACTTACAGTATTCGGATTATTTCCAAGCGTAAATATAATAGATGTTCCTGCGCCAATCAGGCCTGCTCCAATATATATGAGTAAATATGATAGTTTTCCTGTGATTCTCTCTAAGCGGCATCCAATGACTAATAAAATCAACATATTTTGTAAAAGATGATCTGCTCCAAAATGAAGAAACATTGAGGTAAATAGTCGATAGTACTGATGCTTTTCCACAACATCCATCCAATCCATCGCTCCATGTACCGCCATAAATTCTGCATCTGTAGTATTACCCAAAAAACTCAAGATTATAAATACCACTACATTAGCAAGCACAAGTATTGTATTGACTGGCGTTAGCATACGTCGAAGTTCTGTTCTTTCTTCAGTTACTTTCTGCTGCAAAAATTTCTGTGAAAAAGGTTCTAAAGAACTTTCTAGTCCATAATATTGGGACTTTTGATATTCATAAATATACAGTTGTCCTGCTTTTATATCAAAAAACCATATATCTGGATATTTTTCCGCTTCTTTTCTTTCTTCAAAATCTGGTTCTCCCTTATTAAGTATTAATAGTAAGTGTTCCACTTTTTTCTGATACTTTAGCATAATCTGGCGTTCTATATCGAGCATTTCTTCTTCTCTTTGTTTCAATCCAATTCGCGGCTGCCCTGGAAGAAGTGGTGGAACAACTTCAAGTAATGAGAGCTTATCGCCTGTATCTTTCCCCCACAAAATCTTTGAATCATACTTTATTTTCTGAAACCCCTGATGGAATAAAAATTCCTGTAATGCTTCTACAAATTCCATAAAAACTTCTCTTTTACCTTTCTTTATCTTATGTTCTCCATTATAGCGAGGCTGCCTGGATTGTCAAATATCCTGTATCAGAAATTCATATTCTTTTTTTGCAAAACGTATGACTGCACCATCTTCTAATTGTTCCTGATTTCCTCTTTTTATCTTTTTCCCATTAAGCCATGTACCATTTGTCGAACCCATATCTCGAAGAATATATCCCTGTCCGTCTCCCTCATAAATATCTTCTAAAATAACTGCATGTTCTCTGCTTACTGTTTTATCCTGTATATGAAGATGATTTACACCCTCTGCACTTCCGATATAAAAAGGACAATTTTTTATTACATAGATAATTCCTAATTCCATATCCCGTAACATCGGATGACATATTTTACCATCTTCTTTTTCTGACTCGTTACCATAGTTTAAAATGGTTGTTCCTTCTGTTCCTGATTCCCAATCTCCTTCTGCTTCCCAATCAACTTCTGTTTTTATCATTTGCGGTCTGTCCTGTAATTCTTTTTCCTGAATAAACTTATCGGATATTGGGCTTCCCTGCTCGCCTCTTTTTCGATGTCTCACTTTATTTTGCTTGTTTATGTTGTCTTTTATACTATTCATACTATTGCTTTTATTTTTTTGTTTTATTTTTCGTACTGTCTGTGCACTCCATATGAATCCACACGCAAACACTATAATTAATAGCATTCCGCCTACGGAATATTGAAATAACTCTCTTGTAAAACCGCTTCTCATTCCGTAGAATACAAAGATTCCTTCCAATATTACTGCCAGAAATGTGCATATTACAGAAATTATTTTTAAACCATTGTACACAATGAGATAGTTATTTTCATTACTTTGACTTTTACTTCTATTATTTAAGTCTTTATTTTTCTGGTTTCTATTACTTTGATTTTTATTTTTTTCATCTCTATTTCTCCCATTTCTCTCATTTCTCTGAACTTCCCGTCTGCTATTTCTTCTGCCATTTTTTATTCCTATCTGAAAATCTCCTGTTTTTTGTTTCCTGTTATTTGGACTTTCTATTTTTTGTTTTTCCAGTTCTAATTCTTCCTTAAAAAACTCCTCATAGGAAATACTTTCATTATTACTCCTTCTATCCTGTTTTATTTTACTGCTGTCTCTCACTTTTGCACTTGTTTTATCGACTTCCTCTATATCATAATATTCTTTTTGTCTTTTTGTTTGGATATATGTCTCTAATAATTCCTTTGAAAAACCCAGTTTCCTTACTTTATTATAAAATCGATACATAAATTGAACTGCATCTGTATCTTCATAATCAATCTGTGGGAGCATCCATGCAAATAAAGCTTCCATTCTCTTTTGTAAATCCTCGTTTTTATTTTGGAGTTCTCTATCTTGCAGATTCGATTTTATCTCTGACTCTAAAGAAGTCTGCGGAAAATAGATCCATTGAATCTCTCCCTTACTATCTTCATAAATATATTCCGGACGAAGCTCTATACAATTCAGATCAAGCATATAGTCTTCTACTTCCTGAATCATATTGCTCATATTCTGCAAAATTTTTTCACATTCTTTTTGAGAAAAAGCTCGTTCTTTTCCTTGCCGTTTTAATGGCCGTTTACCGGTAATATCAAACAAAAGGCTTTTCTCTTCATCTTTTTCTCTAAGCTGTGCCGATACTAGCGTTTTTAACTCGTTTCTTTTCAGGATTTCATATTCCACAGACAAATAATAATCCCATGATTCATTTTGCGTATGCACTACTGACTCATCATATACAGGTGTCCTATATTCAATCTGCTTTAGCAAATATGTATATGTACCCTCTTTTATAACCTCCACAATCTATCCTCCCCACAACAGCAACACAATCCTATTATCAGATTACCGCAAATTCCCGCTTAATTTCCTAAGAAGTTCTTCCTCATTAGTTATATCGGCTTTTTCTTCACATTTAAAAATCCATCCTTTTATCCCTGTATATTTTCGCCCTCCCAAAAGAGGATTTCCAAGTCGTACTGATGCCTGAACGAGAACTTTACCTCCTGAGATAGAAACTTTATAGGAATCTAACGAAGCAATATTTAATCTGGTTGCAATTCTTTTTTGCAGCCTCAACCTTGTTTTGCTTATGAGCTGTCCCCTTCTATTCTTCTGGAGAAAGTTCTTATTCCTCAGAAGAAGCTGCTGCGATTTATATGTTCCATCTGCCAACTTCCCGTCTGTTTTCCATACATCTGCCGCTTCATCCGCCAAACGCATTGTTTCACTCTTAACTACTGACATATCAATCAAAAACAGTCCAAAAAAGAATTCTGTGACTACGATAATTAAAATAATCGGTACAACCACGGAAGCTTCTACCGTCATCATTCCTTTATTTCCCATATACAATCTACCTCCCAGAAGCACAGCGGGAACATGGGCGCAGTCTACCCACATCTTTTAATCTTACCGCTTTTATCGTTCTTTTTAATCCGCTACATCCTAAAGTCGAATGGTAACAATCACCATATGCAGTCACAAATATTGCGGATAAAGAAGACCCTTTATGAATACACTTTTCACATGCTGCATATTTTGAGGAATGAACTATGTTCTGTATTGCTGCATTCCCCGTAATCTTTAGGCAAATATGCGAGCAAGATGTATTTTTATGGTATACCACTCCATTTTCTGCAACATAAACAATACTATTATCTCCAGCCGCATCATAATCTCTTCGATGTTTTACATAGCCGGAAAATACTCTTCTTTTTACAGCGGTATCCTTCTGAAATCGAATAGAACGAAAAAAAGGAACTGATAATTTCAATGTATAAATAGCTTTAACCTGTACCTCTTCTTCAGATGAAAAAGCAGATTGTACTGAAATTCCTTTCCTGCCTCCCTCTACTAAACTGTCACAAAGAGACTTTGCATCATAAATATCAAAAAATACACTGCTCGCATTTCTTATACTTTGTCTGCCATTTGTTCTGTCACTTTTATGGATTCCATTATCCTCCTTCACCTGATTTGACTTCTGATCATCTTCCTCTGGTATTAAAGAAAACATTTGCTGCTTTGCACATATCTTTGCAGTCTGTGATACCGCATAATGTACTTCCGTCTCTACTAAGATCATCTGTGCTAATCCTATAAAGCAAGCCACGGCACATAAAAATATCGGAAATACCAATGACGCTTCCACAGTTACAGATGCCCGACAAGAACCAAAGCAGGATGCTCTTTTTCTCTTATGAAAGATCCATCTTATAACCCGTGCCTGGAGAGACAATTTTTTTCCTGAATCTTTTTCCGAACATTGAACATTGCACATTTCCTGAAAGGGGTCAGGTCTTAGGTATTTTAAAGAGAGCACCCTGCTTCACCTCCTCCCGCAGAGCGTATTTTAAACACGCTCTATCGACATTCTTTCTCTATCTTTATTAAAAATATCAATAACTACATTGTTTCACAAAGTTTAGTTTCACACCTCCGGCCGCAAGACTTCCTTTCCAGCTATAAGAAAACAGACAATTCTCCATCAAAAATCCTGGCTCTTTAGAAGCTATATTCTCCTGCATAATATCCATCATGCGATAACACACTGTTCGAGAATTTCCTTTTGTTAGAAGAAACAGCTTCAAATAATCTTTATAAGATATATTTTTCTTTCCTTTTTTTACAATCTGCTTATTTCTTAACTGCTCTCCCATTGTTTTTAACGTAAGATTCCACGTTGTCTTATCTTTTATCAACGGAACTTCGCCACCAGAAAATAATGTGTGTAATTCCAGAAGGGATTCTCCGTAACTTATTGCCATTCTTATAAGTACCTGTACTGCTTTCATCGTCTGCGGCATTCCCATAACCCCAGTTATAGCTGATGCCATCGTATTTATCTGCATTTTCATCTGAGTATCTTTTCCTGTAAATATATAATTATTTATAAAGCGTAATAGCAGAATATAATTTGCTACTCTTTTTAGATTATCTATATCTGAATTCTTTCCGCTAATAAGATATTCCACCTCATACAGAAGTGCATTGTCCTTTTTATCACTACTTCCATAAAAAGAAAAACAGTCTTCTATATAAGAAATAATATATCTGTCCTTTGTCCACAATGTGCCTCTTCCATCCATAGAAATATCCACAGAAAGTAATGACTTTATCCCCTTTAAGCTTGAAAAGGATAGTTCATCCATCTTGTCCAGCAACCTTTGCTCATTATCAAAAGAACTGCTTTTCACTCTTTTTGACGGAAGATTCGTTCCTGGAATACTCTGTCTTGAAAGATTCTCCGGATGCTCAGCGGCATAAAATAATATACCTGTTCTCATCAAAAGCTGTAATGTTTCCTTAATCTCCTTCCAGTTACTACGTTCCTTTAATGTTTCCTCACTCACAGGTTCTATTTCTTCTGATGCTGCTTTTTCGTCTGATTTCATATTCTCCACATTATCTGTATTTTTATCTACATCTCCTTTTAAGTCTGATTCCGTATCCTTTTTATTTGCTTCTTCTTTTGTTTCTTGATTCACTTCTTCATCCTGTTCCTTTTTTATATCCGTTTCTGCGCTATCTACTTCTTCCTGGCATTCCTTTCTTTCTCCGTCATTTTTCTTTGTATTTCTTATAATATCTTCCAATACTTTTGCTATTTCCTTTTCCTCACGATATTTCATCCACTCCCGGATCTCGTGTTTCAGATACAACCCATCTTCATCCACTGCCGTCTTCTCTCCTGTAACTTCTAAAGAATCGCAATATATGTCAAAAAACGAATTACCAGAAAAATATTGATTGATAAATTCTTTTCCATCAGTCACGATGTAATCTTTTTGTCGCGGATCAAGAAAAAACAAATGATAATTTTTAAAAAGTTCTCTATCATAGTTGGCCATAATACTTTCTCCTGCACCTTTTACTGCATCTTCCCCAAGACTACTGGCACTGTAACTGATTACGCCCTCTACAATAAAAAGGAAACTCATCATCAACACCAACAACAGAAGTGACAAAAAGATTGTAATCTGTCCTCTTTCATCAAAATATTTATCGTATTGAACCTGCATTTTTCTGTATTGTGGAAAAAATGGATGCCACCACACCTTTAATATTCGTCTGGAAAATAATCACCAATCCAATAAGAACTACGATAATTAAGATAACCTCAACAACCCCCATTCCATCCTGTGATAGCAAAATAGATTGTAACCGATTCTTTTTATATACTATATTGTTC
>JABLTT010009998.1_pt1 | contig 10926 bp, 8 predicted proteins | sample 7160061 | NCBI WGS metagenome assembly JABLTT01 (sample SAMN14651232, study PRJNA627086) | human gut metagenome | isolation source: feces | host: Homo sapiens | reverse complement strand
CGGTCAGATTCAAAACAATGTGCAGACGGATACCGAGCGCCAAATGGATGCGCTCTCTGCGGGGCTGGAGCAAGAAATCCAAAGTATGTCGGATTTGATCAATCAGGTATATTACCAAATTCTCAAAACCGGAGACGGCACACAGACGGCGCGGGATGCCTCGCTGCAGGATTTTTACCGGCAGCATAACAAGCAGCTGGTCAACGTGGCGCTGTATCTCAAATCCGGTGAGACCGTCTGGAGTACAGAGCAGACACCGGCGCCGGCGGCGGACGTTGTCAAGCAGCCGTGGTTTCAGCAAGCGGCACAGACCATTGAACAGATTTCCTTCGGTTCGCCGCAGCTGGTCTGTCGGGAAGATCAGCTCACCCGTGTGCTTGTGGTGAGCCGATATGTAGAATTTACCCGCGGCGGGCAGTCGACAGAGGGCGTGCTTCGCTTGGATTTTCCGGTTTCGGATTTGGACAGCACGCTTGAACGATACAAAAGCACCAAGGTAGACTATTGCTATGTTCTCGACACGGACGGCAGCATGCTGTATCATCCGTTTCGCAAGGGGATTGCCAGCGGCTTGTGGGAAGAATGGTCGATGCCGATGCTGGCGGACACAACCGTTCAGCACAACCATGCAGTATGGAACATCCAGACGCATCAAATCGGCTATACCGGCTGGAAGCTGGTTGCGGTTCGTTCGCTGACCGATGTGCAGCAGCAAAATCACAATTTGTATGTCATTTTGTGGGTGGTTCTGTGCGCGACGGGCGCCGTGCTGATTTTGACGGACTTGCTGCTGCTGCGATTGATTACGCATCCGGTCAGCCAATTGTCCGCGGTGATGGAACGATTCGGCGTCGGAGATTTGAGCGTGCGGGCACAGGCGGAAGGCATTGGTGAGCTGCGCGCGCTGGCAGACCACTTCAACAGCATGGCAGAGCGTATTCAGGGACTGATGCGACAGGTGATTGCAAACGAAAAGGAAAAGCGCCACATGGAGCGCAAGCTGCTGCAATCGCAGATTACGCCGCATTTTTTGTACAACACATTGGATTCCATCATTTGGATGATTCAAAGCGGAGAATATGAAGGCGCGGGAAAAATGGTGTCGCTGCTGGCAAAGTTTTTCCGTGTATCTCTGAGTCAGGGAAAAGACATTATTCCGCTGAGAAAGGAAATCGAGCACGCGGTAAGCTATCTCTCCATTCAAAACATCCGGTTCAAAGACAAATTTGAATTTACCACGGACATTGATGCGTCGCTGCTCGACTATCTGTGCCCCAAAATCACTATTCAGCCGATTATTGAAAATGCCGTGTATCACGGCATGGAAGGCAAATACGATGATGGAGAAATCGAGCTGTCGGTGCACGAGGTGGACGGCAATATTTGTATCGCGGTGGCGGACAATGGCGGCGGCATGACCGAGGAGCAAATCGACTATATCCTGCACAACAAAGTGGTTTCCAGCAAGCGCAGCTCGGGCGTCGGCGTACACAATGTGGATGATCGGCTGAAATTGCTGTATGGTCCGGAATATGGCGTGACGATTGAAAGCGTGTTGGACGAGGGAACGACCGTGCGCATGACCATTCCAAAGGTGCGTGAAACAGATGAAGAATAAGACAAAAAAATACTGCATCGTGTTTGCGCTCGTCCTGATTCTCAGTGCGTGTATCGGGCGGCTTGTCTTTCAGGGGCAGGAGAAACAGCAGGTACAGCTGACGGTTGTGCTGCCGAGAGGAAGCGAACAGGAAACATCCGCACTGATGGAAGGCGTGCGCGACTGCGCACAGGAGTATGATATACAGATGCAGGTCTTGTACGGTGCGGCGTGGACGCAGCAGCAATGGAAGAAAACCATACAGGAGGAACAAACACTCGGCTCAAAAGGTATTCTTCTGCTGTATCCGGAACGGTTTCTCTCGGTTTCGCGAACCGATGAACAGGCGTATGCCGCGATGCCGGTTTTGTGTTGTTCCGATGAGCCGTACACGTGCTTTCCGTTTCAGGCGTCGTTTGACCGCACAGATGTGCAGCCGGATGATGTGGTTTCCGACGGCGAACTGACCGCGGAGCAGATGACAGCGATACAATCCGGCAGCCTGCGCGGCGTCTGGGTTCCCAATTGGTATCAGCTCGGCTATCGCAGTGCACAAAAGCTGTATTTTCACGCAGAGGGAAGCGCCATGGAATCCGTGCAGGCGGATATGCTGTGGGTATCCAAACAGGCGCTGGATGCCGGAACCTATGATGCGCTGCTGGGCGAATGAGGGGATAGAATATGAAACACAAAAGACAAATGGGCGTGTATGCGCTGCTGCTGGCGTGTGTCTTGCTCCTCTGCCTGTGGATATGGAAATTTCCGGTGAAGCAGCAAAAGCGCGTGTATAAAATCGGCGTCTGCGTGTATGATTTGGACGATTCGTTCATGAAAAGCATGACGGAGGAATTGGAACAAGCGCTGGAAACACAGGTGTCCGCAGATTTGCCGGTTCGATATGAAGTGCTGGACGCCAACGGCAGTGACAATGTGCAGCAAAAGCAGATTCAATATTTGCTCAAACAGGATTGTGATGTTTTAGTGCTGAATTTGGTTCAGGCGGATTCCGCAGCGGACAGCCTGAATCAGGCGCGCAGCAGAGACATCCCCGTGATTTTGTTCAACCGAGAGCCGGACGAGATGGATTTGCAAATCGGAGAAAAAGTCTGGTACGTCGGCACGGACGGACAGGCGGCGGGCGCGCTGCAGGCAACCATGCTGCGAGAGGCGTGGGACAGTCAGCACATAGACAAAAATCAAAACGGAACACTGGACTACATTCTCATCGAGGGCGAGCAGTCGCATTATGACACGATTCGGCGCACCAATGCGTTTTTGTCGGAAACAGGAAAAACCCTGCCGATGAATCAGCTTGTCGGCTTGTCTGCGGATTGGGCGCGGCAGCGCGCAGCCGAGCAATTGGGTACGCTGTCCGAGCAGGAGCTGCGGGAGGCGGAGGCGATTGTCTGCAACAACGATGATATGGCGCTCGGCGCCTATGATTTTTACCAGCGAAAGGGCTGGGACAGCCCGCTGATTCTGGGCATCAACAAAACGCAGGCAATGCAGCAGCGGATTGATGACGGAGAAATTTATGGAACCGTGGACATCAATCCGTCACAGCAGGTGCATCTGATTTGTCAGCTAATCAATCAGACTGCCGCGGGAACATCCGTCCAACAGAAGATTTGGTATGCGGAACCGCTGGCATATAAAACGGCAAACAAATAAAACCATGCCGCTCGGACGTTTTTTTTGTCCGAGCGGCATGGTTTATGCCGTATTTTTTGGAAATTCGCTTGTCCTTTGACGCAAAAATCAGTATAATGGTAAGCAGATTGTGTGTGCGCCCATGCGCGCGCAATTTCGAATAGATTTTCCTTATTTGGGAGGCAAAAAATGAAAACACTGGGCTATTATAACGGAAAATACGGAGAACTGGACGAGATGTCCATCCCGATGAACGACCGCGTCTGTTGGTTCGGCGACGGCGTGTATGATGCGGGTCCGGCGCGCAACGGCAAGATTTTTGCGATTGACGAGCATATCGACCGCTTCTTTAACAGCGCAGGACTGCTGGACATTGTCATGCCGGTTACCAAGCCGGAGCTCAAGCAGCTGCTGCAGGAAATGGTGGATAAGATGGACGATACCGAGCTGTTTGTTTACTATCAGGTGACGCGCGGCACCGGCATTCGCAACCATGCATATACAGAGGGCGCAGGCAATCTGTGGATTATGATTATTCCGCAGGTCATCGGAGACTGCAAGGAGCCGATCAAGCTGATTACGCAGCCGGACACCCGTTTCCTGCACTGCAACATCAAGACACTGAATCTGATTCCGTCCTGCGTTGCATCGGAAAAGGCAAAGAAGGCGGGCTGTCAGGAGACCGTGTTCTATCGTCCGGGAAACCGCGTCACCGAGTGCGCGCACAGCAATGTGTCCATTCTCAAGGACGGCAAGTTTATCACCGCACCGACAGACAATCTGATTTTGCCGGGCATCGCGCGTGCGCATCTGATTCAGGCGTGCAAGAAGCTGGAAATTCCGGTGAGCGAGACGCCGTATACGCTGGAAGAACTGTTTGACGCGGATGAAATCATCGTGTCCAGTTCCAGCAAGCTGTGCCTGCGTGCCTGCGAGATTGACGGCAAGCCGGTAGGCGGCAAGGATGCGGAGCGCATGGAAAAGCTGCGTGCCGCAGTTATTGAAGAATTTGAGAGCGCAACCGCAGCGCAGTAACAACGCGCGGTGCTATTCTGCGGATGCAGGGTCAGCCGGCAGAGCCGAGTAGATGTTCTTGATTGTGCGCAGCACAAAATGCGTCTGCGTCTGGCACACGCCGGACTGATCCTTGATCCAGCGGTGAATGGTTTCCAGTTCATCGGAAGAACGGCAGTTGACCTTGACCATGTAGTCATAGCTGCCGGTGAGATAATAGCAGGAGATGACGTTGGGGTGCTCCATCACCTTCTCGGAAAACGAGTCGTTAAACCGCGGATGCTCCAAGGAAATTTCAATCAAGGCGGTGACATCGTTGCCGACCTTGGCGTCGTTGGTGATGACCGTGTACGAGCAAATCACGCCGGCATCTTCCATTTTATGAATGCGCTCGATGACCGTCGACACGGACAGATGCACGGCTTTTCCGATGTCCGAAGCACGTGCGCGCGCATTTTGTTTTAGGTGTGCCAGTATTTTCTGGTCGATCTGATCCATCCTCGACTCCTCCTGCATGTGAGATGAAAAAAGGCAGTCAACGCTTTGGATGCTGACCGCCATAGAGTTATCTTTATTATATCAGCAGGGACAAGGCTTGTCAAAACTCTTTTTTTTCGTCCTGCTTCTTTGTTTCTGTTAATTGTTTGTTAAATCGCAATGTGCGCAATTGACGCTTTTGGGCAGGTGTGATATGCTTATACCAGTTGAAAAGGGAGTAGTTGCAAGGCACGTTGTCAACATCACGATTTGCGCGGCAAATCTGGCAGGGTGCGCCTGACATCGACAGGTAACAAGACTTTTCGGCAGTTGTTGTGATACACTTCAACTGGCGGGAGGTCTTTTTTGTTTGCCTTCCGCCGAAATATTTGCGAAAGGAAGGAAACGATGACACAAGACTACTTTAGAAAGACGGCTGCGGAGGCGCTGCGCGCGCAGAACACCTCGGAACAGGGGCTGTCCGCGCAGGAGGCTGCGCAGAGATTGCAGACCTACGGAAAAAATAAGCTGTCCGAGGGAAAGAAAAAGAGCATCGTGCGGATTTTTGCAGAGCAGTTTCGCGATTTGATGGTATGTATCTTGATGATTGCGGCGATTATTTCCGCCTGTTCCGGCAATGTGGAGAGCACGATTGTCATTTTTGCCGTGCTGATTCTCAATGCCGTACTCGGTACGGTGCAGTATGTGAAAGCGGAAAAATCGCTGGAGAGCCTGAAGGCCATGGCGTCCCCGACAGCCAAGGTGCTGCGCGATGGTGCCCGCGTGGAAATTGATTCTGCACTGGTCGTTCCCGGCGATATCGTATTGCTGGAAGCGGGCGATATGGTGACTGCGGACGGCCGCATCTTAGAGAATTTTTCGCTCAAAGTCAATGAAAGCTCTTTGACCGGAGAATCCGAAGGCGTAGACAAACAGACGGATGTGATTGACGCCGAGCAAGTTGCCCTGGGCGATCAGAAAAACATGGTGTTTTCCGGTTCGCTGGTGACCTACGGCCGCGCATCGGTGCTTGTCACAGCGACCGGCATGCACACGGAGCTGGGCAAGATTGCGGCACTGATGAACCAGACCCAGCAGCGCAAAACACCGCTGCAGGAGAGCTTGGACGCATTCAGCGCGAAGCTGGCGATTGGCATTCTCATCATCTGTGCGGGCGTGTTTGCTCTGTCCGTATTCCGCACCGGCATGGGAATTTTGGATTCGCTGATGTTTGCTGTAGCGCTCGCCGTGGCGGCCATTCCGGAAGCGCTGTCCTCCATCGTCACGATTGTGCTCGCCATGGGAACGCAGAAGATGGCGCGGCAAAATGCCATCATCAAGGATTTGAAGGCGGTAGAGAGCTTGGGCAGCGTGTCCGTCATTTGCTCGGACAAAACCGGCACGCTGACGCAAAACAAAATGACGCCGCAAACGCTGTATGCGGATGGACAGGTGATTGCCAAGGAACAGCTGGAGCTGTCTAATCCGGTGCAGCGCATGCTGCTCAAAGCCGCGCTGCTCGCCAGCGATGCAACGCATGATGAGGACACGGGAGATTCCATCGGTGACCCGACGGAAGTAGCACTTGTCATGCTGGGCGAACAGTTCGGCGTGATTGAAGAAGCATATCGGGAACAGCATCCGCGGCTGAGCGAACTTGCCTTTGACTCCGACCGCAAACGCATGAGCACCCTGCACGACATCGACGGTGTGCCGACCATGTTTACAAAGGGCGCCATAGACAGCCTGCTCAACCGCTCTACCCATGTGCTGACGAGCAGGGGATGTGTTGCGCTGACGCCGCAGCTGCGGGAGCAGATTGTTCGCGTCAATACGCAGATGTCCGAGCAGGGCTTGCGCGTGCTGGCGTTTGCATATCGGGAGCTGGACGCGGATCGCCCGCTGGAGCTGGAGGACGAGTGCAGCTTTACCTTCCTCGGTCTGATTTCCATGATAGATCCGCCGCGTCCGGAAGCGATTCAGGCGGTGGCGGATGCCAAACGCGGCGGTATCAAAACCGTCATGATTACCGGTGATCATAAAATTACAGCGACAGCGATTGCGCGTCAGCTGGGCATTTTTGCGGACGGGGATATTGCCGTATCCGGCGTAGAGCTGGAGCAGATGACGGACGCCGAGCTGGATCGCCAGCTGCCGCACATCTCGGTCTATGCGCGCGTGTCGCCGGAACACAAAATCCGCATCGTGCATGCATGGCAGCGGCGCGGCAGCATCGTTTCCATGACCGGTGACGGCGTCAACGATGCACCGGCACTCAAGCAAGCGGACATTGGCGTGGCCATGGGCATCACGGGCACGGAGGTCAGCAAGGACGCCGCCTCCATGATTTTGACGGATGATAATTTTGCAACGATTGTCAAGGCGGTCGTAAACGGCAGAAGCGTATATGAAAATATTCGAAATGCCATTCGGTTTTTGCTGTCCGGCAATACGGCGGGCATTTTCTGTGTGCTGTACGCATCGCTGCTGGCGCTGCCTGTGCCGTTTCAGCCGGTGCACCTGCTGTTTATCAATTTGCTGACGGACTCTCTGCCGGCCATTGCCATCGGCATGGAACCGGCGCGCCGCGGTTTGCTCAACCGCGCGCCGCGCGACCCGAAGCAGCCGATTTTGAACCGTGCGCTGCTGTGTAATATTGGATGGCAGGGTCTGCTGATTGCTGTCGTGACGATGGCGGCATTTTATTTGGGCTATCAGCAGCACGATGCGGCATTGGCATCGACCATGGCATTTTCAACGCTGACGCTGGCGCGCCTGTTCCATGGCTTCAACTGCCGCGGCGAGGTGTCCATCTTCCGCCTGAAATTTTCCACCAATCCGTATTCCAACTTGGCATTTGCTGCCGGCACGCTGCTGCTGCTCGCCGTGCTGTTCGTGCCGGGACTCAAGCAGCTGTTTCTGGTTTCCCCGCAGTTTGGCATCAGCCAGCTGGGTATCATCACGGCATTGGCGGTTGTGCCGACGCTCATCATTCAAACAATCAAACTGATTGCCGAGAAGCGGCAATCTGCATAACAAAAAAGCGTGATGCCGATGTGCTCGGTATCACGCTTTTTGTATCAGCGACGTTCTTTTTGCATCATGCCGAATGCGATGCACAGCAGCAGGCTGGATATCCAGATTGCCCGCAGGCCGATGTGCAGCGAGCAAATGCCGCCTGCACCTGCACCGAGCGCAAAAACGCAGATGATGCCGTAATAATGCAGCGCCTTGCGCAGCGCCTCCGGCCGTTTGTCGCGCAGGTAAATGGACAGGCTCTCGGTTCCGCTGCGCAGATTGCCGATGCACATGGTGCTGGCATATCCGTAGCCGTGTACCTTGCGGAAGGTCTGCACCTGCATGGAGCAGGCGAAGGATACCAGAGCGGTTGCAATGATGTTGTACTGTGTGGGAATGAAGCCGACAAGCAGGAGCAAAACGAATTCGATGGCGACGACAATCTGCCGCCAATGCAGGCGGGTGGATGTTTTGTAGCGGTGACCGATCTGCTCTGCGACAAACACGCCCAGCGCGAATGCGAGGAGCGGGAACAGATAGTGCAGAGCCGTCATCCAATCGCCCTCCATCAAATGCTGGCTCATTAAAACGATGTTGCCGGTTTGTGCATTGGAAAAAACCTCATCACGCACATTGTAGGTATAGGCGTCTTGAAAACCGCCGGACAGCGCGAGAACCGCGCTGAGCAAAAAGGTCTCTGAGGTTTGAAAATGCGCCTCCGAATGATGCATAATTTCACCTGATTTCGATTGAATTGTTTCCAGTCCCATATTATACAGGAAGCAAGGGGAAAAAGCAAATAGATATGCATGCCGTTGCGGCGTTTGCTATAGAATATCGCTTGCAAATGCAGTTTTGAGTGCTTTTTTGTTTGAAAATTCGGCATTTTTCGCAAAAACTCTTGCAATTGGCTTTTTTGCCATTTACAATAAGATATCATGAGATAGGGGGAACAAACTGTGTACGACGAAGAGGAACGCCGACAGGAACTCCTGCGCCGTCGCGCGATACGCCGCAGGCATAAGATGCGGGAAAAGCGCAGACGTGTACGCCGTCGCCGGTTCATGCTGTCTGTTCTCGTTGCCGCGATCGTGCTCTTTTGTCTGATTCGTTTGGGAATGCTGGCGTATTCCGCCATCCATAGCCGCATAGATAAAACGGAACAGCAAGCCGGACAGACAGAGCAGACACAATCCGAAAAACAGACGGAGCAGACGGAATCTTCCTATTCCATGGCGATTATCACGACTGCCGCAGGCCTCAATGTCCGCGCCGGCCCGGGGACAACCTATCCGCGCGTCACAACGCTTTCCGGCGGAACGATTCTCTCGACGGATGCGGAGAAAGACAATTGGTCTCAGATTGCAGAGGGAACCTATATCAACGATTGGCTGTGTTCGGATTATATTTCCCGTCTGCGCGAGGAGGACGGCCGCGCGACCGTGACAAAGAGCACCAGTCTGTATGCGGGACCGTCTGCGGCAAATTTTCGGACGATTGCACCGCTCGAGACAGACGATGTCATTCGGCTGCTGTATTCCGCAAAGGTTGACGGCGAAATGTGGTACGAGGTTCAAATACAAGCATATATCGGCTGGATCAATGCGGACAGCATCCGCATCCATGAAAAATACTAAACGCAATCTTCTACGCGCTGCTCGGCAACTGGGAGATTATGTTTTTATCTGACGGGACACACTATAGCATAGGACGCGCAAACAGGCACAACGGCTGCCTGCTGATAAAAAAGGAGAATCTATGTCACCAGAACTCATCAAACGATTGACGGAGCATCAGCCGTCGCTCATCGGTCTGGAGCAATGCCGGCAGGCGGCGGTGCTGATTCCGCTGCTTGAGACACCGGACGGCGTGCAAATTGTGCTGGAACAGCGGTCACCCAAGCTCAAGCACCAGCCGAGAGATATTTGTCTGCCGGGCGGTGCGATAGAAGCGGGCGAGACGCCGCGGCAGGCAGCCGTGCGGGAGGCCTGCGAGGAGCTTTTGCTCCGGCCGGAGCAAATCCAAGTGTTCGGCTTGATAGACGTGCTGCACACCAATACGCTGATGCTGTATCCGTATGCGGCAAAGCTGACGGACTATGACATGACGTACAGCGCGGCGGAGGTGGAGCGGGTGTTTTGCGTGCCGCTGTCGTTTTTTCAGACGCAGAAGCCGGAGCAATACCGCATTACGCTGCCGGTGCATCCGCCGGAGGATTTTCCGCTGTCGCGCATTGTCGGCGGAAAACAGTATCAGTGGCGGGAGCGCCGAGAGGACATTATATTTTATCAGTATCAGGATTGGACAATTTGGGGCATCACCGCAAAAATTTTGCAGGCATTTGCACGCATCACAAGGTGAGAACACGATGGGACGTCGAAAAGAACTAGCGAAGAATACAGCAATCCTGACGGTCGGCAGAGTGTGCACCCAGTGCATCAATTTTCTGCTGCTGCCGTTTTATACAGCGATGCTGTCAACCGGTGCATATGGCACGTTTGATTTGATGCTCACCTATTCCATGCTGCTGCTGCCGCTGGTCGGCTGGCAGCTCCATCAAGGGCTGTTCCGATTTATGCTAGATGACCGGCAAAACACCGCGCGCCATACCGTTTTGTTTTCCACCCTACTGTTTTTTAGTGTCATCCAGTGCGGTGCCTATCTGGCGGTGTTCGCGCTGATACAAGCCGTTGTGCACGTGGAACACGCGTATTTTTTGCTTGTGTATGTCATTTTGCAGGTATTTAACGCCATGCTGATGCAGTTTGTGCGCGGGCTGGGAAAGAGCGTCGTATACACGGTTGCGTCGTTTATCGCGGCGACGGCAACCGCGCTGTTCAATGTTCTCGCGCTGACCTGCTTTCACGGGGGACTGACGGGGCTGCTCATATCCACCCTGCTGGCGCAGAGCCTGACGCTGCTGTATCTTCTCGCGGCGTCCGGCTGCCGAAACTATCTGTCGCTGCGATGCATACAACCGGCGATTTTTAAGCAGGTGGGCGCGTATTCGATTCCGCTGGTGCCGAACAATTTGGCGTGGTGGGTCGTCAACGCCTCGGACCGAACCATTGTCTCGTATTTTCTCGGCGCGGCGGCAAACGGCGTGTATTCCATCGCCAATAAGTTTTCCAATGTGTTTGTCAATTTTTATAATATCTTAAATCTGTCGT
>JABLTT010065018.1_pt1 | contig 11002 bp, 7 predicted proteins | sample 7160061 | NCBI WGS metagenome assembly JABLTT01 (sample SAMN14651232, study PRJNA627086) | human gut metagenome | isolation source: feces | host: Homo sapiens | reverse complement strand
CAACAATTTCCCCATGCGTCCTCTCTCTTGGCGCTCTCCTAAGCAGGTCTTATTCGCTTCCCTTAATCTGTAACACATCATTGACAAACCTACAATTTGGCTATACTCGATTAAATGCGACATTGAACTTCTCCAGTGACAATCTATTTCTTGCCTTTCTTTTTGAGTAACTCTGTGATAAACTATGCACGGATATTCTATTGTTTGTGAGGTAGGGAATATGGCGAATCATGCTGGCGCAAAAGTTTATATATACACAAGAGTGTCCACTTCCGTGCAGGTGGACGGATACAGTTTGGCTGCACAGCGGGAGAGACTGCGGAAGTACGCCGAGTATGAAAATATGAACATTGCCAGGGAGTATTCCGACGAAGGCTTTTCTGGTAAGAATATTCAAGGGCGGCTGGAATTTCAGCAGATGCTGGATGACATTCAGGATGGAAAAGATGGCGTTTCCTACGTGCTTGTTTTCAAACTCTCACGGTTCGGCAGAAATGCGGCAGATGTTCTGAATTCTCTACAATTAATGCAGGATTTTGGTGTCAATCTGATTTGTGTAGAGGACGGCATCGACAGTTCTAAAGACAGCGGCAAATTGGTGATTTCTGTCCTCTCTGCAGTAGCTGAAATTGAACGAGAGAACATACTTGCCCAAACAATGGCGGGACGCCAGCAGAAAGCCATGAACGGAGGCTGGAATGGTGGCTTTGCGCCCTATGGCTATGAGCTCATCGAGGGCAAACTGATGATCGCAGAGGACGAGGCGGAGGTCATCCGGCTGATATTTGATAAATTTGTCCATACGACTATGGGAGCCAATGGCGTGGCCGCATGGCTTAACAATCATGGCTACCATAAAAAAGTCCGGCAAAACGGGAAATTAAATGCCTTTACTGCTCACTTTGTCAAACTGGTTCTGGACAACCCTGTCTATATGGGCAAGATTGCGTATGGACGACGAAAAAATGAGAAGATTCCAGGAAAACGTAATGAGTATCATATTGTCAAGCAGGACAACTATTCCCTCTACAACGGAATGCATGATGGCATTGTTTCGGAAGAACTTTGGGAAGAAGCACACGCTAAACGGATGGACACAGGAGTGAAGTCTGACAAAAAGGAAAAGGAGCATGAGTACATTCTGTCCGGTCTACTCAAATGCCCCGGCTGTGGTGCCCCCATGTACGGGATACCCAGCCGCAGTAAAAAACGCAAAGACGGCACGTTATATCCCCCTTATTATAGTTATATCTGCCGCACGAAAATCAGTGAGACTGGGCAACGATGCCCGTGGCACCGACAAGTCAGCGCTAAGAGGATCGATGATGCTGTCAGAGATATCATTACATCTCTGGTTATCGCCCCTGAGTTCGAAATGGAAATTAAGGGGTTGATTGGCAAGCAGGTCGACTTGAGAGAACTTCAAGGGGAATTGGCCGCCTATCGGAAACAGCTTCACCAGGCTATCGCTACACAACGGAAACTTGAGCAACAGTTGGATGCGCTGAATCCAGAGGATAATTTATATGAACACAGGTACGAAAGTTTGGATCGCCGGCTGACGGAAATATTTCTCAGACGGGATGAACTTGAACAGGAAATCACTGCGGTTGAGACACACATCAAAAATGTTGAACAAGAAAGGTTAACTCGAGACTCGGTTTATGAGTATCTGTTGATTTTCGACCGAATATACGATAAGATGAGTGATCGGGAGAAGAAGGACTTTATGCAGTCGTTCATCAGGAGTATAGAAATATTCCCAGAAAAGCAGCCAAACGGTCAGCAGATCAAAACGATCCATTTCCGCTTTCCTGTTTTGTGTGGTAACATGGTTACAGATAAAATTTCCCCACCTTTAAATAAACGCGTCGAGACGGTAGTTCTTTTGTCCAAACTTAATGCTAAGCAGCATATTGTAGTGGAGTTGAATCTGGACGAGCTAGATTTGACTGCGGCTGAGAGCAAGGCCACCTATGACGAGATCAAAGCGTATGTGCTGGAAAAGCACGGTTTGAAGGTGTCCAGCCTGTATATCTCCCAGGTCAAACGGAAGTGCGGGCTGGATGTGGAACAGAACTATAACCTTTCAAAGAAGGAAGATACAAAAGTGCCGCAGTGTCCGCCGGAAAAGGAAGCGGCGATTATGGATGCACTGAAGCATTTTCAAATGCTTGAATAGGTACTATTTCTTAATTAAAGATCAACTGCTATGATGGTGGTTGGTCTTTAATTCGAGCTGGTATTACTAGTGGAATGGTATGATTTTAGAATTGTTTGCGATTGATTCCCTTTGTTGACGGTCGCGCCTATCTAGGGTACAATTATACTGGATTGTTATAATAAGTTGAAATGAGGTATTAGACTATGGCTAAGGCCACTAAAAAAGATAAAGAGGTAACTTTGGAAATAGTTCTGTGGAACTGCCGCGTGGCCTTGCGTGGTGTTGGTAGCACGGAGAAGAACAGGGATGCCGTGATTGGGCTGGCATTTTTGAAATTTGCTGGAGATAAATTTGAAAAGCGCCGTGCGGAACTTTTAGCACAGTATGGCGACATTCCCGTGTTCCTAGAGAAGCCTTCTTTCTATAATGCGGTAAATGTATTCTATCTGAAAGAAACAGCGCGTTGGTCATACATTGTCAAGAATGCAGGGGCGAATGATATTGCCGTGATTTTGGATCAGGCAATGGCTGACATTGAGGAAGCCAATCCTTCGCTGAAAGGTGCTCTTGCGCAGAATCTTTATGCAACCCTGGGTGCACCTAAGGAGAAAATCAAGGCACTGATCGATGAAGTAAATAAAATCTCCGAATCTCGCTTTCATGAAGAAGATTTGATTGGTCGCGTTTATGAGTATTTTTTGCAGATTTATGCTGCCAGTGGCACCAAGGAAGATGGCGAATTCTATACGCCCGCTTGTGTGGTAAAGCTGATTGCAGAAATGATTGAGCCATTTAGCGGAACAGTCTATGATCCTTGCTGTGGTTCCGGCGGAATGTTTGTGCAATCGCATAAATTTGTCGAACGCCATCAGGGAAATCGGGCCAATATTTCTGTTGTTGGTCAAGAGAGTGTACCGGATACTTGGCGTCTTTGCAAGATGAATTTGGCGATTCGAGGGATTTCACATGATTTAGGCGAAAAGAACGCTTCTACGTTTACTGACGATCAGCATAAAGATCGAAAATTTGATTTTATTATGGCAAATCCACCGTTCAATCTCAAAGGTTGGCGCGGAGAAGACGAATTGTTGGATGATCCTCAATAGAATGGCTATGTAGTTCCTCGCGCTTCTAATGCAAACTATGCTTGGATTCTTCATATTATTTCTAAATTGGATGTTAATCACGGTATTGCAGGCTTCTTGCTGGCTAATGGAGCATTAAATGATCCCGATGAATATGAGAATCGGAAACGCCTTTTGATGAATGATAAAATAGAAGCAATTATTGTCCTGCCGCGTGATATGTTTTATACCACCGATATTTCGGTGACTCTCTGGATTGTTAATATGAATAAAACGGCCCGAACCGTGAATGGACGCCAATTACGAGATCGCAGCGGTGAAGTTTTGTTTATGGATCTACGCCGTTGGGATAGTAATGTTGAAGAGATTGTCATCGATAAAGGGAAAAAGAAGAAAAAGACTGTCTTGACTGATGAGCAAATTGCTGAAGCAAAACGAATTTATAACAGCTGGCAATCAACCGACACATCTTTATATCAGGATGTGCCGGAGCTATGCAAGGCTGTTAAGGTATTGAAAAGGGATAAAGTAGATCCGAATGACCTTTCTATTGAGGAAAAGGATTGGGCTCTCGCTCCCAGCAAATATATTGAATTTATCGATCATGATTTGGACATTGACTATGAAAAAGAAATGGCTCGAATTCAGAATGAAATGCGTCTGCTGATGGCTTCGGAAGAACTCTCGCAGTCTATGTTGAAAGATGCTTTTAAGGGGATCGGCTATGAAATTGACTAAATATAGACTGGGAGATTTTGTCGAACTGTATAATGAGAAATGTGGGAATGCTAATCTGACTGCTTGGGATATATCCGGCGTTAATAGTGATAAAGAATTTTTTGAACCTGCACGGCAAGTAGGCTCGGATACAAGTAATTATAAGGTTGTCCCTCCTAACTATTTTGCCTGTAATTTGATGCATGTTGGAAGAGATCGAGTCTTGCCAATTGCTATGAACCACACAAAACAAAATAAAATCGTTAGTCCAGCATATACAATTTTTCGAATAATTGACAATGTACCGGTAATTAGAGAATACTTCTTTATTTTGCTAAAATCGTCAGAGAAAGATAGATATTTTTGGTTTCATACAGACTCATCGGTACGGGATGGTATGTCGTGGGATGATTTTTGCGACATGGACATAGAGTTACCCTCACGTTCTATTCAGCGAAAATATGTCGACATCTATAACGCCATGCTGGAAAATCAGAGGTATTATGAGCAAGGGTTAGAGGATTTGAAGCTGACATGCTTTGCTATGGCAGATCATTTCAAGCATACGAAGAAAATGATGCCTATGGGGGATCTGCTTGAAGAAGTTGATGTTCGCAATAGTGAGGGAATATGCGATAATGCACAAGGCATCAATATTACAAAGCAGTTTATGCCATCTGTAGCAAGCAGCTCAGATTTGTTAAAGTACAAGTTGGTTTATAAAAATCAATTTGCATATAGTGCTATGCAAACTGGACGTGACAAGTGCATCCGAATTGCATTATATGGCGGAGATAAACCAATTGCTGTATCCCCTGCATATTCCGTGTTACAGAAGAAAACTGACACAATTCTAGAGGAATACATTCAACTATGGTTCTCTCGCCCAGAAAGTGACCGCCTCGGTTGGTTTATGAGTGATGCCAGCGTTCGTGCAAACTTAGATTTGCCAAGGTTTTACGAAATCGAAATTCCGGTGCCGGATTTAGATGAGCAGATATCACTTGTAAATATCTATAACGCGTATGCTCTTCGCAGAGAAATTAACGAACAGCTAAAATTACAAATAAAAGATATTTGTCCCATCTTAATCAAAGGCTCGGTTGAAGAAACATCAACTTAAAAGGAGACTTATATGGCATATTACACAGAACGTCACGGCCTGAGAAAGCCTGTCGTTAAAACTTACGATATATCCATAGAGAAGTACGCTCTGCTACTCCATTGCTGTGAGAAATACTATGATAACCTTGCGTGGAAGTATCCTGCGCAATGCCCCGATGGGCAGGGGTGTTGTGGAATTGACCAGGAGCAGTTCAGTTTAGATTTGAAGTATGAGATTCCGACTTTATATAGGGATGATTCTGATCGCATTGCCGTCCCGGCCATTCGCCATAATGTTTTTAATGGGGACAGCCAGGATAAGTACAATCAGTATGCATTGCTCGATCTTATTGAATTTTTTGCAGAGAATGTACATGATGTGGTTGTTGGCAGTTTCCATAGCTATTGGGGCCACCATCATCTGACTTGTCAGAATAGCCGGAATGTGTGCGCCCAATTTCGGGATGAAATCAACAGCATCTTCCAAAAGACCGGGCTGTTGTATTCTTTGAACACTGATTTGCAGGTGGAACGCATCGTTGAAAACAGTCCGCTTACTCCAGAAGTGGAAGTTACGATAGCCACTGTAAAGGAACCCGGAACATTGGAACTTCTGAAAGAAGCAATTCTTCTTCATAAGAGTCCCTATCCGACAGATATACGAGATGCTACAGAGAAGATCTGGGATGCATTTGAGCGACTCAAAACCTATTATACGACACTGAACAAGCGGGATTCAGCAGCCAAAATCGTGAATGATATGTCAGGAGGACAAGACGACTATATAACGCTATTCGATACGGAATTTAATGCCTTAACCAAAATTGGCAACAACTTTAGGATTCGGCACCACGAAACAGACAAGATTGAAATTACTGATATTCGTTATTACGACTACTTCTTTAATCGTTGCCTATCTTTAATTGCTCTGGCAATCCAATATCTGCAGTAAGGGAGGTTATCACGTGGACTATGAATTTGTAAAAGGACAATTTACGGAAGCACAGCTGGAGGCGGCTATCATTGAGATATTCCGACAGCAAGACTATATCTATGTCCACGGAGAGAAAATCCACCGGCAGTATGAAGAAATTCTGCTGGAAGATGACTTGCGCTCCTTCTTGCAGGAGAGGTATGCCCATGAAGGTCTGAGCGAAACCGAAACACAGAAAATCATCAATCAGTTGACTCTCATCCCGGCATCTCCGCTTTATGAGGGAAACCGTGCTGCTTTCTGGCTGGTTAATGAAGGCTTTGATCTGCAGCGGGATGATCTGAGCAAAGTGGCGCTTCATATTGATTACATTGATTTCGACCACCCGGAGAATAACATTTTCAAAGTGGTGAATCAGTACTCCGTACAGGGCGAGCGTCTGCGCAGACCGGACTTGCTTGTGTTTATTAACGGTATCCCGGTTGCCATTTTTGAGTTTAAGTCAGCAATCAATGAGGATGCGAATGCCCATGACGCTTGGGAACAGATTACTATTCGCTATACTCGGGATATTCCAAAACTGATGAAGTATTGCTTCCTATCGGTCATCAGCGATGGAGCCAACACAAAAATGGGCAGCATCTTTACGCCCTACCCATACTATTATGCCTGGAATAAAGCCAATGAACAAGATAAAGTTTCAAACGGTGTAAGCTCGCTATTTACGATGATTGAAGGTGCTTTTGCAAAAGAGCGCCTCCTTCGTGTGCTGCGCGATTTTGTGTTTTATCCAGACGATAGCAAGAAAAGCGAGGCTATTGTTTGCCGTTATCCCCAGTTTTTCGGAGCCAACAAAATGCTGGAAAATATTAAGCGGCATCTCCGGCCAGAAGGAGATGGTAAAGGTGGCACGTATTTTGGTGCAACGGGATGCGGCAAAACTTATACTATGCTATTTCTGTCGCGGATGATTGCCCTACGCGATCCTGATGCCTTTAACAATCCGACGATAGTAATAATCGTTGACCGTGAAGATTTGGATACGCAGACAGCGGAACTATTTGCAACAGCGAAAAAGTACCTCCACGAAGATGACGTGAGGAGTATTGAATCTCGTGCAGATCTTGCTGAGACATTGAGGGATAGACCTAGCGGTGGAGTCTATATAACCTCTATTCAAAAGTTTTGTGAGAAGATTGGCCTTTTGTCTGCTCGGAGCAACATCATCTGTATCTCCGATGAAGCTCACCGTACTCAAACTGGTGTTGGTTCGAAGCTGAAAAAGACAGAGAAGGGCGTATTTACTACGTATGGTTTTGCAAAATATTTGCGAGATAGCTTTCCAAATGCTACATATTGCGGCTTTACCGGAACACCAATTGATGAGACAATAGCCGTTTTTGGCGATGTGGTAGACAGCTATACTATGAAAGAATCCAGTGACGATGGCATTACAGTTCGCATTGCATATGAGCCGCGTTTGGCGCGTGTTATTCTTTCAGATGAGCAGGCCAAAGAAATACAGAAATATTACGAAAGTTGTGCTGAACAAGGTTCTACGACCGAGCAAATTGAAGCAAGCCAAAAAGCTATGGCACGAATGCGGGCTATTCTAGGCCACCCGGATCGCCTAAAAAAATTAGCTGAGGATATTGTCCTGCATTATGAAGCTCTTTGCGCTGAGAAGCCACACGTTGTACAAAAAGCAATGATTGTCTGTGCCGATCGAGGTGTAGCATTTCGTCTTCTAAAAGATATCCTTGCAATTCGTCCTGCCTGGGGAGAAAAACGTCGTGCAGAGAACGAAAATGATCTGACAAAAGAACAACTAGATAAGTTGTCTCCCCTCCCGAAAATTAACCTTGTTGCAACACAAGGGGCTAATGACGAAAAGGAGTTGTATGAGGCTTGCGGAACAAAAGAATACCGCAAGATGTTGGACAAACAGTTCAAAAACGATAACTCCAATTTCAAAATTGCAGTTGTTGTTGATATGTGGATTACTGGTTTCGATGTGCCATCTTTGGCTGTTATGTACATTGACAAACCATTACAAAAGCACACCCTTATCCAAGCAATTTCTCGCGTAAACCGTGTTTTTGATGGCAAAGACAAAGGCTTGGTTGTAGATTATATTGGTATCAAGAATGACATGATGGAAGCCATAAAAAAATATGGTGGTCCACAAGAAAGTCCAGTGGATGAACTTGATATTACAATTGGCATTTTTCGCAATCACTTGAAAATGATTGATGACTTGTTGCTTGGATTTAATGCAAGTAAATTTTTTACTGGTGAGCCCCTAGAAAGGCTGAATTGTTTAAACAGTGCGGCAGAGTACGTTCAAAGTCGGAAAGACACCGAAACGCGCTTTATGGCATTGTCTCGAAGGTTGAAAAGTGCTTACAATATCTGTTTCCCCTCTGGTGAGCTGACAGATGAAGAAACGGCAAAAGCTCAGTTTTATCTCGCTATCCGATCTATCATTTACAAGCAAACCAAAGGGAATGCCCCTGACGCCGAAGCGATGAACCAAGTTGTAGAAAATATGGTTCGCGAGGCTATTGCCTGTACTGGAATTGAAAATGTTGTAGATGAACACAAATCGGTTGACCTGTTCAGCGATGAATTTATTGAACAACTGAATACGGTAAAGCTTCCAATCACAAAATTCAATGCACTCTTGAAATTGCTCCGTAAAGCTATTAGCGCTTATGGGCGCACTAATAAAGTGAAAGCTATGGAGTTTGATGAGCGTCTCCGCAAAGTAGTTGATGATTATAACAGCAGAGATAAGTTGGTATTTACCAACGAGGTGGTTTCTGATTTTGTAAATGATCTGTCCGACCAACTGCTACAAATTTTAAGGGATCTGCAAGAAGATCAGTCCTCTTTTCAAAAGATGGGAATTAGTTTTGAAGAGAAGGCTTTTTATGACATTCTTGTCAAAGTGCGAGATGACCACGGTTTTCCGTATGCCGATGAAAAATGTGTGGTATTGGCTAAGAAAATCAAGGAACTTGTTGATGATAAAGCTCAATTTGCTGATTGGTCTACCAGAGATGATATTAAAAATCAACTCAATATGGAATTGACCGTCTTGCTATATCAGAACGGATATCCCCCTGAGTGGGACGAAGAGGTTTTTGAAAAAGTAATGGAGCAAGCTGAGAATTTCAAGAAATATGCTGATTGATACAGTGTTTTTTTAACTACATTTTTCGAAACATTTGATAGGCTGTGATGTAGCCTGCTGTCAAAGGAAATTGCTTACTTATTGCTCTGGGTCATCCAATAGGGGCGAGCAGCATCCCTGTTGGCAAGGGGATTTCAAAGGGGAACAGCGTTCTCCTTTGTCTGGGGTGTTCAGAGGGGATAGAGTTCCCCTTTGACTGGAAGAATCCAAAGAAACCTGCGGTTTCGTGGCACACGACTTTCCTCCGGAAAGTCTAGTGTGTTATACCTTTGTGGAGCAGATGGCAGCCGGAATTGTAGCACGCCCCGGAAAGTGTGGCTACAGTTGCGGCGTTCTGGCGGAAAAGGTTGCCCCTTACGAGGCGGCATGAGCGACAGAAAAAGGATGGCAGGCGGTGCGAATATGCACTGTCTGCCATCCTTGTCATCTGCGGAACAAAGGTATATCAAAGCCCCCGTCAGCAGCCGCTTACTATCGTATCAGAACCACCACGGCAGCTTCCCACGTAGACTGTCCATCGCCTCGCCCTCAACCTTCTTCGTCCGGCTCTCGCTGAGATGGAAATGGAGTGCTGCGCCGATCAGCGGGTGCTCAATTCCATCGGTAAAACCATAGCGGTACAGCAGATAGGTCTGCTCTCTGGCAGTCAGCTTGTCCAGCGCTGCATATAGTTCCGTCAGCTGTTCTTTTTGGATGTAAATTTGCTCCGGCGTTTGGGTGTGAGGGTCAGCTATGGCTTCAATCCGCAACAACCGTTCATCCTCTGAGAGCACGTCATCCAGATATACTCTCTGGAAGCCGGGGCCGTCTTTCTTATCCACCATCCGTTGCTCAAACTGAGCGAGGGCAGCGCGGATACAGTCTGTCATAGCGTTGCGGATCGCCGGTGCTGCATAAATCAGAAATTTCATGCCACGTCCGGCGTCAAACAAAGGGATTGCGTTCAGCAGGCCGATACTTCCCTCCTGCACTAAATCATCTAAATCAATTCCAATATCATTTTCATCCAGACCCATGCTCCGGTATTGCTCCAACGCTATTTTTCGGATGAATCCCAGATTGTTTTCCAGCAAAATGTCACGGGCAGCTGTATCCCCTGCCTGCGCCGACCTGCACAGTCGCTCATTGCTTCGGGTCGGCATTTTGCTTCTCCTGCGCGTGGTCTAAGGTGGATTGGAGAAATTCCGTCAACGCCTGACCAAACTTGTCCAACGCGTCCTTTTGCACACCGTCCATCCCTGCCGCGCTCTGGGTAACGGCGGCAGAAATCATTTCTGGCGTGATGGTCGGTGCCTGGACATCTTGGCCTTTTGTCAACTCGGAGAACATCTGCTGAGTGATGCCTTTGGTCAAGGACTGTGCCGCCGTGAAATCATTACCAATCTCTTTCTTCACTTCCCGCAGCGCTGCCATGAACGTGTTCTGTATCATCGTCAGGTCAGCCTGATATACAGGGACTTTCTGTCGGTTGACAGTTCTTGCCGCCTGCACAGCGGCATCCGTTTTCACATTCCGGCGCAGCATTGCGCTGAGGGTAGTAAGCATCTGATTCTGTCCGGCGAAACCGGCAGCCAGGGCATCGTCAAAATATTGCTCGATCATGTAGGTGACTTCTGCAAAGCGCGGACTTTCCAGCAGGCGGTTGACAATTTCAGCATTAGCTTTCCCAGTGTACAGATTCCGCGCCGCCTGCACTGACAGGCCCAGTTCTTGAATATCATAATTTGTCCGGTCGGGCGTGTTGACTTCCCCCAACAGGAAATCTGTGGAGACTTCAAATACTTTCGCAATGCGGAGCAAGT
>JABLTT010088171.1_pt1 | contig 11016 bp, 11 predicted proteins | sample 7160061 | NCBI WGS metagenome assembly JABLTT01 (sample SAMN14651232, study PRJNA627086) | human gut metagenome | isolation source: feces | host: Homo sapiens | reverse complement strand
GTCCGCCCGGCGCCGGCCGGCCGCTCCATGGCGGCAAGGGGCCTGCTGCCTGGCTCCCCTGTCCGCTGGCCGGCCTGTTGGCCGCCTGCCTGGGGCTGGTGGCGGTGGATCAATGTCTCCGCCCAGGCAGCGGTCTGGGCCAAGGGCAGCTGGTGCCCCGTCGGCCCGGTCCCCAGCGGGCTGGCAGTGCTGCGCGCTTGTTCTGCCGGTATCCCTCTGCCCGGCAACTGCCCGGCCGCCAGTGTGTGCTGCACAAAAGGAGCCGACTTGCCATCCTGCAGGGATCGTCCGCCTGGTTCCGGCTGCCCAAACCGGCTGCTGGCAGCCACTGTACCGGCAGATGGGATAGCTGTATTTTGGATCTCTTTGGAAATTTGCCCCTGCCGTCCTGTTGTGGTTTGGCGGGCCCTCGGTCCCTCTGGGCTCGTCAGGCGGGCCGTCTCTCCGGGAATGGCGGGACCGGCGGCTTGGACTTCTTCCGGCGCCGCGTAAGTCAGCGGCTCCTCTGGCTGCTCTTCCCGGGGCTGGGCGGGCCGGGCCCAATGACGGGCCTCTTCTCCTGCCTGGCTCCCTTGAACCGCCCGAAGACCGTCCTCGGCTGGCTCCAAGGGCTGCTTCCCCTCTGCCGGCCGGCTGGCCGCGGCTCTGTCCGCTGCTTGGCTGGCTTCCGCAGCGGCCTGCTCCTGCGGCTCTGCCGGTGGCTGATGGGCCGCCGGTTTTTCCTGTTCTGCTGTGCTTTGGCGAGCCTTCAGCTCCCTGCGGTCCGCTGGGCGGGCCGTCTCTCCGGGAACGGCGGGAGCGGCGGCTTGGACTTCTCCCGGCGCCGCGTAAGTCAGCGGTTCTTCTGTCTGTTCTTCCCGGGGCCGGGCGGGCCGGGCCCAATGACGGGCTTCTTCTCCTGCCTGGCTCCCTTGTGCCGTCCGGAGACCGTCCTCGGCTACCTTCAAGGGCTGCTTGCCCTCTGCCGGCCGGTTGGTCGCGGCCCTGTCCGCTGCTTGGCTGGCTTCCGTTGGGACTTGCTCCTGCCGCTCTGCCGGTGCCTGACGGGCCACCGGTTTTTCCTGTTCTGCTATGACCTGGCGAGTCTTTAGCTCCCCGCGGTCCGCTGGGCGGACCGTCTCTCCGGGAGCGGATGCTTGACCCTCTCCCGGCGCCGCGTAAGCCAGCGGTTCTTCTGCCCGCTCTTCCTGGGGCCGGGCGGGCCGGGCCCAATGACGGGCTTCTTCTCCTGCCTGGCTCCCCTGAACCGCCCGGAGACCGTCCTCGGCTGGCTCCAAGGGCTGCTTGCCCTCTGCCGGCCGGTTGGCCGCGACCCTGTCCGGTGCTTGGCTGGCTTCCGTTGGGACCTGCTCCCGCCGGTCTGCCGGTGCCTGACGGCCCTCTGGCTTTTCCTCTTCTGCTATGACCTGGCGAGTCTTTAGCTCCCCTCGATCCGCCAGGCGGGCCGTTTCACCGGTCTCGCCCTGTTTTCCTTCGGCCCCTGGCGCCACCTGGCCGGAAATCAGTTCCGGCGTTGTTGGATGAGCCGAATCCCTTCGGCCCTCTTCTCTGGGTGCGGCCACAGCCGGGCTTTGCGAGGTGGCTGCCGCCTCTTCTGCCAGGCGGGAGGCATCCAGCCGATGGGTCAAGGGTGCCGGGCTATTTTCTGCCGGTGTCCTGGCTTCCCGCGGCCAATGCTGGCGTTCCGCAGGCCCGCTTTCCATCCTCCCTTCGGGCAAAGCTTCCGCCTCTGCCGTCCGCCGCTCTTGGGCTTTTCTCCCTTGTCCGGCATCTTCTGGCGGCCGGGATAGGGAACTTGGCTCCTGTGCTTCCGCCTGCCGCGCCGCTTGAGCAGAAGTTCTTTCTCCCTGGTGCTCGGTGGGGCTCTCTTTTGCCCCTCTTGGCCGACCGGCCGTCGGAGCTGCGGGGCGGGTAGCTGCCTCTTGCTGCTGGCTGCGGTAGGCCAAAGCCTCCTGCTCTTCCCCGTCCCCTTGGCTGCGGGGCATGTGGCCCCAGTGCCGGTGTTCCTCGTCTTGTATGCTCTTCGGCGGTGTCTCCCGCCCTGTGCCGTCTTCGAGTTCCCGCCTGTTTTCTCGTTGGCCGTCCCGTTCCGCAAAAGCAGCGGCTTCTTTCCCCCGGTGTCCGGTGGCTTGGGGAATATCTTCTTTGCCGGGCACGGCTGGGCGGCGGGTCTCGGCTGTTTGACTGTTGTATTCCGGCTGCCTTCCCAGGGCTCGTCCATCCTCCCTTCGGCTCTCTTGACCGCCGGGGCGGTCTGCCTTTTGAAAGGGTCGGTCTGGGGAGAGGGCAGACGGGCGGCCGGGCTCCATGCTTCTTTTGGCGGCAGGGCTGCTTTTACGCTCCCCCCCTCCACCTGCTGTGGCCGCTTTTGCCGGATGCTGCGGCACTTCTCCTGCCGGCGTCTCCGCCTGGCGGTATGTCAATTCTGCCGCCGGTTCTTCTGACGGCCTGCCGGGCTTGTGCCCCCAATGCTGCACAGCATCGGGCCCGGTCTCTGCTTCCGCCGGGACATCTTTCGGCGCGCTATCCAACCGACCGGTACCGCCGGGCGGCAGCACAGCCGGCTGCCCCCGGTCTGCCTTCTCAGGGATGGGGGCGTCTGCCGGCGAGGCGGCCGGGTGGGCCAATTCCAAAGGGGAGCCCTGCTCTTCCCTCTGGCCTTCCGGCCTCTGGGCAAGTTCTCGGGCAAGCGCCGGTGCTTCCCTGACCGGCGTCTGCCCCGCCGGGATGATCCTTTCGCTCTCCGCCGGGCCCTCACCGGCCAAAACCGGCTCCTGTTCCGCCTGCCGGAGGGGCTGTTTTCCCCGGTATGCAGCCGGTTGGCGGGCCAGCGTCTGTTCCACTGCCCGGGTGATCTGCCGCACCATTTGGGCGGTGGCCTCTGGAACCTCTTCTTCTGCCGCGTAGACCAGGCCATCGGCCGGGACGGCCGCCTGTTCGCCGCCTTGCCGTGCCGTGCGCTGCCGGCGCAGCACGTCGGGCAGCAAAATGCTCCGTTCCCACAGCCCGCCGCCTGGGGTCTCCCCCCGATCTTGCAGGGGGCTCTGGGCCGCCAGGCCCGGGTGTTCCGCCTGCCACTTAGGGGCCCAGCCGCTGCCTGCCGGGGCAGCTGTGCTCAAAGACGTGGGCTCCAAAGGCCGCCGGGCTTTTTGCAATGTCTCGCCGCGGCCCGGGCCGGGGGCCCTTCCCCCCGGCCGGCTGCCAATGGCAGGGCCTTTGGCCTCTACCGTGACTCGCACCCGGCGCTCGCTCTCTCTGTACCGGATCTTTTCGACCACCCGTTCCACGATGCGCTGCTGGGGCTGTTCCGTCTCTTTCTTTTCGTTTTTTTCCCGCTGTTTCAACCATTGATCCAGGTAGGGCCAGATGCTTTTCCAATCCAGGTCTACCTGCACCGCCAATTTTGGGGCGGCTGGAACAGGGCCGGGCGCTTCCGCCTGCCCCTCTTCCAACAGCTCCAATGGCTCAGGCCGGTAATCTCCCATCCCATATCGGGCCCGCTGGAGCACCTGCTGGGTAAAGGTCTCCGACAGCAAGCCAAAAGGGGACAGGCCCAGCCTGTCCTGCTCCGTTACCGCCATATCCGGTTTTATCACAGCAATGGATCTCATCAGCAACACCCGTTATAGATCAATTCGATGCGGCTCACTGCCAAACTGGCTTGGTTGCTGTTCAGCGTGGGGCCCACATACTTTTGCAGATAAGCGCCTACGATGTTCCAGACCCGCTGGCTCTCGCCAAAGCTGTCTTTCAAGATCACCGTGCCCGCCAGCGGGATGGACATGCCCAGGTTGCACATCTGCATCAGCAGGGAGACAGAATCCACACTGGTGACGACGCCCTGTTCCAGCACCAGCACCTGGGGCTTGTTTTGCTTGAAAAAGAACCGGGGATAGTTGAGTCCCCCTTCGTTGTAGATCTCATACTCCACTTCCATATCCAAGCCGGATACCGAGGTGAATTTGCCGGTGAGCACCGCTCCCACTCCCAGAAGCGCCACCTCAAAATAGGTCCCCGCCATATAAGACATGCTGCGTCACCTCCCTACTGGGCAGCCGGGTCATGGGTCAGCCGCTCCATGCCGGTGATGGCAAAAGTCAGGCTTTCCGAAAGCACTTCGCTGCGGCTGCCGTCCATCGGCGCCAATTCATAGCCGATGGGCAGTGCGTTTTTCAGCGACCATGTGACGCCCCGCCTGCCCCGCTGGTCCAGCGCCACCACATTGAGCGTCCGGTGGGTGTCCCCGCCCCGGGGCCCTGTGTTGGGGCCGGCCGCCGCCGAAAACAGCCAATCCAAAAAGTCGTTGTCCCCAATGACGCCCTTCGTCAGCGTGACAGGGGCGAACCTGGTCAGCACCGGCACGAATTCCTGCACGCCCCGGCCGTCGTTGCCCGACCGGGCCTGGATGGTCTCCACCGCCATCTTCACGCCGGAAAATTGGGAAAACGCCGCCACGACCACGCCGCTGTTTTCCACTTCCACCAAAAAGCGGAACGCCTGAAAAGGCTCTTGGTATGTGATTCCCACCGTCATTCCCCCTTTTTAGCGCAGTGAAAATGTATTGTCCTCGTTGTTGCTGAGCTTTTTGTTCACAGCCGAGACCTCCCTGCACCACCGGCGGCGTTCCAAGTGGTTCAGGTTCATGACCTCGTCGCGGGACCAGTGCAGATAATAGCTCAGGAACGTCATCTCCTGGTACAGCCGTTCCTGGGGATACAGCACCAGCCCTAGCTCAACAAAAAATCCAGCGGCACCTCGATCTCCTGGTTGCAATGGGGGCAGGTGATCTTGTACACCGGCAATTCCGAAAGGTTGATCCGCTGGTATAAGTCCTGCAAATAGGCCAGATCCATGGTGAACAGCCCTTCGATCACCCGGGTGTTGATGCTCTTCAGGTTGCCCAGCCGGGTGATGACCCGTGACAGCAGGATGATCGTCAGATAGCCGGCGTTTTGCTGGACTCTGGCATCCCGCAGGGGCAAGATCTCATCGGCCGCTGTTGCCAGACGCATGGTGCCCCGCCGGTGCACTTCACCGTTTTGGTCCACATAGCCGCGGGGCAGTTCAAATTCAAATTCAGTCTCCAACGCAAAAGCCTCCCTTTATAATTGCGTAAGGGCCGTGCCCCCGGCAGGCTGGGCAGCCACATCCGGGGGCACAGGGCCCCATCCGCTCCGCCGCGGCAGAGCGTGTTCCTCATTGTTAGATGGTGGAGGGCTCACCGGCCACGCCGCCCGGGATATGCTCCAGGCCTTCGTGGCACAGTTCCAGGGATTGGATGGCCACTTCGCCGCCCAGGCCGTTCAGGTCGGGCACGGTGTAGCCCACAGGCCAGGCGTTGATCAAGTTCCAGGAAGGGCCGGGGTTGCCGGCGTCGTCGATCAATGTGATGGTCACATTGTGCCGCACAAGGCCGGTGGGAGGCGCCGTGTTGGTGGGCGCCACCGAATAGAGCCAATCCAAAAATTCGGTGTCGTCGGAAACGCCCCAGCGCAGGGTCACGTTGCCGAATTTCGTCAGGCCCGCCAGTTTGCGGGGGGTGTTGCGCAGGTCGTCGCCTTCGCGGTATTCCACCGCATCCACGGAAGAGCTCATGCCAGAGACCTCAGAAAATCCGGCACGGCTGATCCCATCGATCTCGACCTGGTACCGAAATACTCTATAGGGATAGTTGATTGCCATTTCACTTCGTCCTTTCTGATGGGAGATGGGTGGGCCCCTTATTCGCCGGTGGCCGTCTTCTGTGTGATGCGGAAGATGACGAATTCAGCCGGTTTGACCGGTGCGATGCCGATCTGGCAGATCAGCCGGCCGTTGTCGATGTCATCCTGGGTCATGGTGGTGGGTCCGCACTCCACGTAGAAGGCCTGGTCCGGGCTGGAGCCAGCCAGTGCGCCATCCCGCCAGCAGGTGGCCAGGAAGGTCTCGATGGTGCGGGTCACACGGCCCCACAGTGTCTCGCTGTTGGGCTCGAAGACCACCCAGTTGGTGTTGTTTTTAATGGATTCTTCCACATAGATGAACAGGCGGCGTACGTTGAGGTACTTCCACAGGCCGTTGGAGCTGATGGTGCGGGCGCCCCACACACGGATGCCCCGCCCGGGGAAAGAACGGATCAAGTTGACGCCCAGCGGGTTCAGGATATCCTGCTCGCCTGTGTTGTAGTTGCAGGAAAGGCCGGTGCAGCCGCGGACCACTTCGTTGGCCGGCGCTTTATGTACGCCCCGCTCGTTGTCGCTGCGGGCATAGATGCCTGCCATGGCGCCCGAGGGCGGGAAATAGGCCGGGCGCTTGGCGCCGGCGTCGAACATCTCCAGCCAGGGGTGGTACATGGCGGCGTAGGAAGAGTCATACATATCCCGGAAATTGGCCACATCGTTGGTCTTTTTGTACTCGATGGGCACATCCAGAATGGCAAAGCAGCTCTTGCGGCTCTCGCAGAAGCCGATCAGGGCCGCCTGCACCTCCGGTGCGGTGACGCCGGGGATCGCCAGGATGGAGACCGTGCTGTTTTCCAGGAAAGCCTGCAGGCCGGTGCGCTTGCCGGGGCCGTTGTCCTGGCCCAGATAGGCGTCGGGCGTCACGGCCAGCACAGCGCCGTCGCTGCCGCCGACCAGTGCCAGCACCAGTTCGTCGCCTGTGCCGCCGCACAGCTCATAGGGGGTGATGCCCGTTTTGGCAGGTGCTGCCGGGGCGGCCTCCTTCTTGTCTTTGGCCTCTTCTTTGGCCGGGGCGGCCGCTGCCTTGGGGGCCGGCAGCACTTCCAGCTGGATCAGGTCGCTCTTGGCGGCCTTCACCGGCGCGTAGTTCAGCGCTTCCGGCTTGAGGGACAGGTTCTCATACACTTCCACTGTATCCTCCAGCCGGGCGGTCACGGTGATCTCACAGGTGCGGATATATTTGGGCGTGCCCACTTTCGTATCCGCTACGTCCAGCGTGCAGGGTGCGTCCAGGGTGACCACCTGATCCAGCACGCTCTTGATGGTGGCATGGGCTTTGGTGCGGCCGTCGTACAGTTCCACCACGTCGCCGGCGTGGAAGCCATCGGCATTCTTCAGCGTCAGGTCTGCACCGTTGACGGCAAAGACCTGGGTCTTGGCCTTGGAAGCCGGCGCCACGGTGACCCGCATGTTCTGGGCCCAAGCGCCCGGGTTGGCCGCGGTGATCTTCAAAACGCCGGTGGTCAGGCTGGCTGCCTTGGCATCGGCGGGCACGGCCCGCATGATGTAAGCCCGGGAGCCGCCGTTGGCAAAGAATTGCTCCACCGCATAGGGCAGGAAGCGGGCGTTCCCATAGCTGGCTTCGCCCAGATAGCCGCCGTACATGCGCTTGTAGTCGGCAAAGCTGGTCACCAGCTGGGGCTGGCCGACCACGGGGCCCCGCTCCGCCAGGCCGATGAAGCCGGCTGTGCTGGTGCTGACGCCCTGCATGGGGGTCGCCCCGGAGTCATACTCCTCTACATACACACCTGGGGACAAATATTCTGCCATGTTTTTGCTTCACGCCGTATCGTTCTGCCGGGGGGCCGGACGTGAAGCTCCCCTCCTTTCTGTTTGTCGTGATGATCGTATTGTTTGAGCCGCTGGGATGCTTGAGAAAGAAATCGCGCGGCGAGATGTTCTCTCCGCCTGGTCCCTTTCTCAAGCCCCAGACGCTCTTGGCTCACTGCTGCTGGGCCGCTTGGCTGAAACCGCCCCAATAACGGACGATGACGCCTGCGTTTTGCTCCAAACACCCTGCCAGCCGCTGGCGGGCGTCGTAGGGGTCTTGCAGATCTGCCCGGTTGCGGTAGACCACCTGGCCCTGCTGCTCAAAAAAACTGCCTTGGGCCAGCTGCTGGTTGAACTGGTTGCACAGGCCGAGGGCCTTTTCCTTTTCCACAGGGAACGGATAGCGGCCATAGGCCACCACCTGGTCCTTCTGGCAGCGGCAGGCGGTCTCCCAGACCATGCCCTGCTGGCGGAAGCGAAAACGCACCAGCCCTTGCTCGTTTTGAAACGGCACGCCGCTGTCTTCCAAAAGAGACAGCAGCAGCCCTTGCGTTTCCCTCTGTTCCATCTGGCGGCGCCTCCCGTCACACCGGTGCAAAAAACTGCCATCCCCACCCCGGTTCCCCAAGGCTCCGGGGGCTGGCCGCCTCCGTATCCAGCGGGGGCAGCGCCTGCCAATCGGGCGCCGGGCTCCCTGCAGGGGCGGAGGCCTCTATTTCCAGTGGTTCCGTGCCGCAGGCCTCCGGCGGCAAAGGCATCTGCCTGCCCGGCGGTCTGGGGCCGGCGGCCAGCGCGGCCAACGCGCTGTTGCCGATCTGCCCGGCGATCTGTTCCGCCGTCTGCAGCGGGATCTGCTCCACCCCGGCGCCGGCCAGCAGCGCCTGTAAAAAAGCAGCGGCTGTCTGGGGGGCTGCCCGGCTTTGGGGCGCCCGCTCCGGCTGCTTTTCCGGCGCCTGCTTTTGGCGGGAAGCCTGCTGGCGGTCAATTTCGGCCATGAGCCTCCCCTCCCTCTGCAGCGCCGTCTCCGCCGCCGTCTTCCGGTGGTTCCGGCGGTTCCTGGGGCACTTCTTCCTGCTCCAGGGCCCGGGCTACTTGTTCTGCAAAGCCCGCTTCCTCCATCTCCGCCAAAGCTTCGGTGGCCCGGTCGGAAAGGAAGCGGAGCTTCTGGATGAATTCCTGTTTCATCTGGGCTTTTTTGTTGATCAGGCTCCGGGTGCGTGCCAGGGCATTTTGCAGCACTTGCTTTTCCCCGGCATCGCCGGCCTGGGCCAGCTGCTGCCGGTACTGCTCCAGCAGCGACCGTTCCCGGCTGTCATCCAAAAAAGGATACATGGTCCGCAGGGTGTCGGCGCCTGAACCGCAGCCCATCTCGCTCTTTCCCTGGGCCAAGTCCGCCATGGAATCCACAGTGCGGCGGGCGTCCCGCAGGGTATCCACCACAAGGCCTACGGCACTGTGGGCGAATCCCCGGTTGAAGATCACCTGATCGGGGCTGTGGCCCGGCACATTGCGCTGTTGGGATGCCCCTTCAAACAGCTTTTTCTGCTGTTCTTTTTGGGGCTGGGATTGCCCCACCGTCCGCTTGAGGCAGGAGACCAGCATCATTTTGCCCGTCCCCTGGATCACCGCCCCCGCCAGGTTGCCCCGCTGGAAGGCGGTCTCGGAAAACCGGCCGAGGGCTTGCTGCCGCTGCTCGTCTTTGGCTTGGTAAAAGCCTTGGGCACTCGTATCCCTGCTTTGCCGCTCCTCCCGGGCCGGCTGCCCTTCCTCCGGCGTCTCCGCCGGCGAAAAGCCGCCGCTGCCCTGCTGCCCCAGCCTTTGGGCATGCTGTTTGCCGATCCAATCGAAGGTCTGCTGGAAGCTTTCGGTCACATGGTACAGCGGGTCCCGGTGTTCAAACTGCTGGGCGCCTGCGGCCCAAGCCAACTGGGCCCGGACAGCGGCGTCGGTCACCGGGGGCGCCGGCGCCTTTTGCCTGCGTTTGATCTGGATCTGGCCCATAGCTCCTCCTTCTCCGCCCGGCCGTCACATGCGCCCTAAGATCAGGTGCATGCTGCGCACGATATGCCGGAATTCCACCGGCCGGACGATGAAATCGGTGAAGTGAAGGCGGACTCCCTGTACGGCATACTGGGGCGTATCGTCGATCAATACGATGGCACAGCGCTTGTCCACTTGCCGCAGGGTGCGGGCGGCCAAAAAGCCTTTGCTACCGCCCAGCCCAATGAAAGCTGCCTGCCATGTGCCGGCCGGTGCTTCCACCACCGGGTAGAAGTCCCTCCAAGGCGTGCAGCGCGCTTGTACACTGTACAGGTCAGCTACCTGTTCCAGCCACCGGCAGAGCTGCTCCGTTTCCCGTTGGGAATTGCCGCATACCGCCAGCCGCATCTCCGCTGCCCTCCCCGCCACATGGCCCCCAGGCCTTTCTTTTCATGTCCACTCTCCTTCGACAATTCCGATTCTACACAATCCGCAGGGTGATTTTAAGACTTTCGACACAAACGGCCTTTCAATGTCACAACATGCAGGCCAGCTGCCCAATGGGGCATGCTATAATGGATGTAACAAAACAGCCCTGCCCGTAGAAAGGATGAACAAAGTGCCTGCTTTTTCGCTGTGCGGCCTGGAGCCCGGCCTGCTCCAGCCCTTTTCTTCTTATATATTGCCCCCTGTGCTGCATCAGGTGCGCACCGGAGAGGCCCAGGCCTATGGCGTCATCTGCGGCTCCCATTCCTGCGGCGCCGCCGCTGTCCGTTGGCAGCCGGATCAGGGCGAACTGCTCAGCCTGTTCATCGACCCTGCCGTGCGGCGGCAGGGCGCGGCCAAGGCCCTGTTGGAGCACATCGCCGCCCAGGGCCTGGCCCAGGGCATCCCTTTGCTGCGGGCCGATTATGTGCTGGACGGCGAAGAGCTGACTGCCATGGACGGCTTGTTCTGCCACCTGGGTTGCCAGCCCCAGTTCCGCGCACCGGTCTTCGCCCTGGACAGCGCCCGGTTCCACGATGACCCCCTGATCGGTCCCTGCTTTACCCCGGGTTTCGTGCCCCCCGCTTCCATCGTCCCATTCCTCTCCCTTTCGGAGCAGGAACGGCAGGCTTTGGCCGGCAGGGCCGAGATCCCGGACCATCTGCAGTGGGAGGCTTGCCGGCACAAGGCAGAGCCCGCCCTGTGTTTTGCCTGGGTGGAAAAAGGGGAGGTTGCCGCCTATGTGCTGGGCGGTGAAAGCGCCGACGGCGGCTGTTTGCAGCTGGCCACAGTGCGCACGTCCCAAGCGCCGCCCAGCGCCGTGATCTGGCTGCTGCGGACCCAGATCAACGCATTTTACTATCGGTGCGGCGGCGATTTTCTGTTTTATTCTTCCACTATCACGCCCCATTCCCGCCAGATCTTAGAGCGCATCGCCCAAGGCCGCTACCGTCTGTACGAAGAGCACGAAGCCCTGTGGCCTTTTCCTGCCGGCCGGCTCGCCCCGGCCGACTGCTGAAGCAAGCCGGTTGGCGGGTGGGCAATATCGATGCGTTCATCG
>JABLTT010041486.1_pt1 | contig 11039 bp, 8 predicted proteins | sample 7160061 | NCBI WGS metagenome assembly JABLTT01 (sample SAMN14651232, study PRJNA627086) | human gut metagenome | isolation source: feces | host: Homo sapiens | reverse complement strand
TTTGGTACTTTTGAAGCCAACTTAATAAATGAGGTTTCGTTCGTGGGAACATTTGGGAACAAACAGGAGCGATTCCTATTTATTACCTTTCAAAATGTGAGACATTTGCAGAAGCGGATCTGCGATCTCCGGCGAACTTTTTAGCAGCTGAATCAACTGTTTCGTGGAGGAATCCATGGGCAGTTGGGCGGCTGCTTTTTTGCTTTTTGGGGATGTTAGGAAAAACTGTGCTTCCATTTGCTGTGCCAGATGCTTGCGGCTGCTATCCGTGATATGGCTATATACATCCGTGACCATGTTCGCTTGCGCATGTCCAGTGTCGCCTTGCACTGCCTTGATGTCACCGCCGCTGATTTTGAGTTTCACGCTGGTGCTGCTGTGGCGCAGACTGTGAAAGACAACCGGCCGGAGATTGTTTGTTTGAATGAGTGCTTTCAGTTTTTCACTGATGTTGTGTTCTTCGAATGGCCGTCCGTTGTCCCGCGCAACGACCAGATTGAAATCTTGATACACAGAGCCGATTTCATTCTTTAATGCCATTTGATGCTCCCATGCCTGCCGCAGTGCGTGAATGACAGTAGGCGGTAGATAAATCGTGCGGACACTGCTTTCGGTCTTAGGCGTCTTGAGAACAAGTGTCGTAGTAGACGGTGATTTCTTCTTCCAGAGCGGAAAGGTAAAGTAGACATCATCTCGTCCTTGTTCCCGAAGCTTTTCTAAACTGAGATTGGTACAGCGGCGCAGTTCCTTTTCTACGCGGAGATAGGCACTGTCGTTTTGCATCAATCCTGGCGTGATATGTACGCAATCCCATGTCAGACCTAAGATTTCTCCGATACGCATGGAACAGCCGAGAGCGAGCAGCATACACAGCTTGAGAATAGGATCTGTGCAGACATCTAAGGCATATCGTGCCTCTGCATCGTCCCAGACAGCACGTTTCTCTCTTTTGTACTTGGGCAGTTCCACAGTCATAGCGGGATTCGGACCTTTTAAGTAATCCCAGCGAATCGCTTGATTCAGTGCACTGCGGATCGTGCCGTGTACTTTTTCTACAACGCTGGGAGCGATTGTTGTCTGCAAATGTTCTTTGCCTTTGGGACACACAGCAGGCTCTCGCAGAAGCTTTCTATAAAAGCGTTCCAGCCGATGGGGTGTGAGAGATTTGATTGGGATAGCACCAATATACGGGTTGATATAGTGTGTGATTCGGTGCATGGTAGAAGAAAGTGTACTCTCCGACCAATGATTTAATCCGTACAGATTGACGTATTCGTCTAACAGCTGAGAAACAGTCATGGTTTCCTGTGCCAATGCATGATTAGCATCTGGATCAACAACAGAAGCAGGCGGAAGCAGTTTGTTGTTTTTCTTTTCCAACAAGATTTGCGCAATCCGCAGATTGGCTTCTTCCTCTGTGTCAAAAGATTCATGAATCAAATCCGGATAGTTTGGGCACCGATATGTAATGCGGAATTTATTTCCGTGTTTCGTAGGTTTCATACTGACAAGATGCTCCTTGGATGAGTGATTCATCCGTACCATACAAGCCTCCTTTGTTTTATCGGAGCATTTTCCTGGTGTGAGGCAAGTATAGCACGGATTGTTTGCTGCAGCAAGTTAAGAATTTAAAAATTCTTCGAGTGCAGCGCGAGGAATGCGGATGCTTTTTCCGATACGAATGCTGTGAATCTTTCCAGACTTTACGAGGTCATACGCGGCATTGCGGCCGATTTTCAAAATAGCTGCCAGCTCCGGCACGGTATACACTTCATGATTGTTTTCCATTTCTGCGTTCTCCTTTCTTCATAACCAGACAGTTGATTGGGATGCTGAAAATATGAGAGAAAAGTTAGAATGAAATTATTCTTGAAAAAGTATGGAAAATGCAAGAAAATTGAATAAAATGCTTGGTTTACTCTTGCTAAAATGAAGAAAATATTTTATACTGAAATCAATTCCTAAAAAGACGAAAGAATTAACATTGCGCGAAAGAAGGACGGGATAAGATGAATTTAATTATTAAAATTGAAAATCCCAAAGAGGATAGAAATACACCGGATGATATTCAGATGTTAAAAGAAATCCTGAAACGCAGCGGAGTTACGATGCGTGCAGAGGATAGCTTTGGAAGCAAGAGCGTATATCGGTTGAGAGGAAGAGAAGAAAAAATTTGGGAAAAGCTGACACGTGGAGCCGGTGCGAGAGCGACGACAAAGAACATCCCGATTAAAAAGATTTTAGAGATTGAAGAAAAATACAAACGAATGCCAAAAGAAAAAGAAGCGGCATTGGCTGCGTGCGGTGTACAGCTCCGCAATTACCAAGAGATTAAGAAGAACATTTGTGACTGCTATGGGGGTTTACAAAGGGCGATGCAATGCGGTCATGTCTATTTTGTTCGCGTAAGAAAAACGAAATAATTAATAATGCGTATTTATGGATTCAGAACGCACAGATTACATAAGTAAAAAATGAACGTTGCAAAATAGTTTGAAAAACAGACAAAAAGAGAGAAATTTTCCGGTACAAGTCGCTGGAAAGTTTCTCTCTTTTTTATAATTTCAAAGATTTATTCTCACATATTTGGAATGAAAGATGGAACAGGAGGATCATAGGATGGCCCTCCTGTTTTTATGTGGATACAGAATAGCTGCATAGAAGCGTGTGGCAAGGCAGGCTGATTGACCAGCTGACAGACATAAAAAAATATGTCAGACAGCAAAGAGCAGCAGAGGTTCCGATATCCGGTTACGCGGACACAATCGTGTACGAGTAAACGGGGATATCGGAAAAACAAAATTTTCAGATGACTGAAATTGTGCTCCCCATTTGGGTTGAGCTGTTCAGATCAGATGAAAAATCAGACGATTGGTGCATAACAATCGGAAAACAATAAGAGTGCAGTGCTTCGCTTCAACACAGGTATTCACAATTTCACGATGAAAAAGGACAAAAACTATGGGACATAAAAATAAGCCGAATCGCGGCTCACTGGTAAAACAGGTGCAGGACAGTTTGGACGAAAAACTGCAAATTGGAAGAAAAAAGAAACCGGATAAGATTGCCGGTATTGCGCAGAACTCCAAGCGTTGCGCGGAACGGCCCTGTATCAGGATCGTTCCGGCTATTATTTGTATATCTCGAGCGGCAGCAAGGGCGGACGGGAACGCTATGCGCCGATTATCGGTGATAAAGATTTGGTCATCCGTTTGTGCAAGCAAGCAGGAGACGGAAAAGTATTTGAAAAAATTCCGTCCGGTGCGGATATTCACAGCTATCGGCGCGACTATGCAACGGCAATTTACCAGCAGCATGCGAGACCATTGGAACAACTGACCGCAAAAGAAAAGTATTACTGCCGCGGAGACCGAAAAGGAGAAGTGTTTGACAGAGCGGCAATGCGGATTACTTCTAATGCACTGGGGCATGGAAGAATTGCGGTAATCGCGGGGCATTATTTGAAGTAGGAAATTGATTTAGAACATGGTATAATAAACAGGAAAGAGGATATGTTTGAACATAAAAGGAGACAAAAATGGCAAGTAGCAATGATTTAATTACAAATGTTGGACAAAATTCCAATGATACAGCAGCGCTGATCTGGTCTGTGGCTGATGATCTTGTAGGAGCATACAAACCGCATGAATATGGTCTTGTTATTCTGCCTATGACGGTCATTAAGCGGTTTCATGACTGCTTGCTGCCAACACATCAGGCTGTTCTGGATACATATGAAAAATACAAAACATTCGATGTGAAAGATGGTTTCTTGTGCACAGCATCGGGCTATCAGTTTTACAATACCAGTCCATTTACATTCAAGACATTGATTGCTGACCCGGAAAATATCGTAGATAATTTCCGAGCCTATCTGAATGGATTTTCTGACAATGTTCAAGACATTCTTGCCCGGATGGATTTTGATTCTCAGATTAAGCACATGGAAGAAGCGGGACTTTTGTATCAAGTCATCTCTGACTTTTGCACAGATAAAGGTGATTTTTCCCCAGAGAAAATCAGCGCGGTTGACATGGGATATGTATTTGAAAATCTTGTCCGCAGATTTTCCGAGTCATATAACGAAGAAGCCGGAGCACATTTTACAAGCCGCGATATTATTTATCTAATGTGCGATCTGCTTGTCGCTGGTGATGAATCGGCATTTACAGAGGATGGCATTTCCAAGTTGGTCTATGATATGACGATGGGAACCTCTCAGATGCTTACCTGTATGGAAGAGCGACTCAAGCAGTTGGATGCGGATGCAGACATTACTGTATTTGGTCAGGAGTTCAATCCATTTACCTTTGGCATTGCAAAGGCAGATATGCTGATCCGTGGCGGAGACCCGAATAATATGCAGTTTGGTGATACCTTGTCTGAGGATAAATTCGACGGCTATAAGTTTGACTATGTCATCAGCAATCCACCATTTGGCATTCCGTGGAAACGGGAGGAGAAGGAAGTCACAGAAGAATTTAAGAAAGGCACAGCAGGAAGATTTGCACCGGGACTGCCGGCAAAAGGCGATGGGCAGATGTTGTTCCTGCTCAATGGTCTGGCAAAGCTAAAAGATGATGGTCAGATGGCAATTATTCAGAACGGTTCATCTTTGTTCAATGGTGATGCTGGTTCCGGTCCTTCTGAGATTCGCAGATATTTGATTGAGAATGATTGGCTGGATGCGATTGTACAGCTGCCGAACAATGCCTTTTATAATACAGGTATTGCGACGTATATTTGGCTTGTCATGAAGAATAAGCCGGCCGCACATCGTGGCAAGGTACAGCTCATTGATGCATCTGCTTGTTGTTCAGCAAGACGTAAGAATATCGGTTCAAAGAATGTAGATATTACAAAGGCTTGTCGTGATTTGATTATTGAAGCGTATGGTGCATATGCAGATGGCAAATATACCGACGTGGATGAAAATGGCAATGCCATCCTTGCCAAGAGTAAAGTCATGGATGCGGTTGACCTTGGTTATTACAAAATCGTCGTGGAAACCCCGCAGCTGGATGAAAACGGCAATGTTGTCATGAAGAGAAAGAAACCGGTGGCAGATAAGTCGAAGCGTGATACAGAAAATGTACCGCTGGCAGAAGACATTGATGCTTACTTTGAACGAGAAGTCATTCCGTACAATCCGCAGGCTTGGATTGATACATCCAAGACGAAAATAGGATATGAAATTCCGTTCACCAGAACATTCTATGAGTATAAACAGATCGAGCCGTCGGACGTCATTGCAGCACGCATTGAAGAACATGAAAAGAGTCTGATGGCGAAATTGCATGATTTGTTCGGGGAGGGTTGATTATGAAAACGGTAATTAGACCTGAAACAGAAATGACAGATAGTGGCATTGATACTGTGGAGAAAATGCCATTAAGCTGGAGTAAGATTCGGTTAAAAAATTTAGTGAAAATTAGAACTGGAAATGAAGATACACAAAATTCGACACCTAATGGCAAATATCGGTTTTATGTACGTTCACCTATTGTTGAAAGATGCGATAGATATACATTTGAAGGAGAGGCTATACTTGTAGCAGGAGACGGTGCTGGTGCTGGACGTATTTTTCATTTAGTGAATGGTAGGTATGCTGTACATCAGAGAGTATATTGCTTGTCTGATTTTAAATATAATGCTAAATTTGTTCATTATTATTTGGAAAACTTATTTCCATTTGAAATGGATAAAGGTAGCGCACAATCAACGGTTCCATCTATGCGTTTGCCGATGCTTTTAAATTTTAATCTTGTTTTACCGGGTGAAAATGAATGTTTAAAAATTGTAGATTATTTAGACGAAACTTGTTCCAAAATTGATGAAATCATTGCAGAAGCAAAGGCAAGTATTGATGAATATAAGGAATTGAAACAGTCTGTAATTTTTGAAGCAGTGACAAAAGGTCTTGATAAGAATGTTGAGATGAAGGATTCAGGAAACTTAGCCATTGGTAAAATTCCAAAGCATTGGGTTAAAGCAAGAGTAAAGAATGTTGCGACTAGGATAACAGTAGGCGTTGTTGTTACACCTGCTAATTATTTTGATGATACAGGTACGGTTGCATTTTTAAGGGGAATTAATGTAAAAGAATATGTGATTAATTCTGAACCAATGATGTATATTACGGAAGAAACAAATAAAGAACTTTCAAAAACTATTGTTCATACAAACGATTTAGTAATTGTTCGAGATGGTGCAATAGGAGTTACCGCAGTTGTTCCAGAGAAATATGATGGTGCAAATGTTGTTTCAATGATTATTGTTTCTCTTGGAAGTGAGTATAATCATGATTATTTGTGCTATGTATTGAATTCATACGTTGGGAAAATCCAATTTAATTTAACCAAAATTGGGTCTGCATTATCACATACGAGTGTATCATCTGTTTCAAATATAGAAATTCCGAAACCAAGTCTTAATGAGCAGATTGATATTGTAAATTATTTGAAGGGGCAACATAAAAAATTAGATTCCCTCATCACCGAAAAAGAATCTCTTATCAATGACCTTGAAGCATACAAGAAATCACTGATTTACGAAGTGGTGACAGGAAAAAGAAGGGTGGTATAACCTATGGCTGAAAATGAGAAACAGTTTGAATCCAACATTGAAGCCTTTCTGATTTCACCTGATGGTGGCTATGAAAAGGCGACCGATGCCGGATATGTTTCTTCGATAGATATGGCACTGGACATTCACACCTTGGTTGAGTTTGTCAAAGCAACCCAGCCGATTATGTGGCAGCGATTTGAAAAGCAATGCAGTTCTGACCCGTACAAGAAGTTTTATAAATGTTTTGAAGATGCCGTACAGATGGATGGCTTGCTGTCCGTCATGCGACATGGATTTAAACATCGGGGCATGGAGTTCAAGGTCTGCTATTTCAAGCCGGAATCCACGCTGAATGATGTTGCTGTAAAAAGATATAAACAAAATATATGCCAGTGCATCAGACAGTGGCATTATTCCGAGCACAATCGCAATTCTGTTGACATGATGCTTGCTGTGAATGGTATTCCGGTGGTTGCGATTGAATTAAAAAATCAGCTGACAGGTCAGAACGTAGACAATGCAAAATTACAGTGGCAGTATGACCGCGACCAGAGGGAACCTGCCTTTTGGCTGAATCATCGTATCTTAGCCTATTTCGCGGTAGATCTATACGAAGCATGGATGGCAACCGAACTGAAAGGCGCAAACACGTATTTTTTGCCGTTTAATCAGGGTTCCAACGGTGCCGGAAATGACGGCGGTGCCGGAAATCCGCAGACAAAAGATGGGGATTATATCACATCGTATATCTGGGAAAATGTGTTGCAGAAGGACAGCTTGCTGGATATTATTCAGAAATTTATTAGCTTTGAGGTAAAGAGCGAAAAGAAAAATGGAAAGAATGTCACAAAGAAGCGTCTGATTTTTCCTAGATTTCATCAGCTGGATGTCGTGCGCAAACTGATTGCAGATGTGCGTGAAAACGGTTCGGGAAATAATTATCTGATTCAGCATTCTGCCGGTTCCGGAAAGTCAAATTCGATTGCATGGACTGCGTATCGTCTTGCCTCCCTGCATAATGCGGAAAATGCACCTGTCTTTACATCGGTTGTAATTGTCACGGATCGACGCAATCTGGATGCCCAGCTGCAAGAGACAATTACCGGCTTTGACCATACCCTTGGCAGTGTCTGTGCGATTGATGAAAAGAAATCTTCTAAGGATTTACGGGACGCACTGAACGCCGGAAAGAGAATCATTGTCACAACCTTGCAAAAATTCCCTGTTATCTATGAAGAAGTGGATGATACAACGGATAAGAGATTTGCCATTATCGTGGATGAAGCCCATTCTTCCCAGACGGGTTCTTCTGCCATGAAATTGAAAGCTGCCCTTGCCGATGTGTCGGACGCGCTGGAAGAGTATGCGGAACTGGAAGGAAAAGCCGAAGAACAATTGTTGGATGAAAATGACCGTCTGGTGCGTGAAATGATTTCTCATGGACGGCATAAGAATCTTTCGTTTTTTGCGTTTACCGCAACACCAAAAGGTGCAACATTGGAGATGTTCGGTACGGAATGGGAAGATGGTTCGTATCATCCGTATCATGTCTATTCCATGCGTCAGGCAATCGAAGAGGGATTTATTTTGGATGTTCTTCAGAATTATACAACCTATAAAACCTGTTATCAGATTGCAAAAAACACAAAAGATAATCCAGAAGTCCCGCAGTCGAAAGCATTAAAGACCATCAAGAGATATGAAGAACTGCACCCATATAACATTCAGCAGAAATCAAAGGTTATCGTTGAGACATTCCGCGATGTAACGAAGAAGAAAATCAAGGGAAAAGGAAAAATGATGGTGGTAACATCGTCAAGACTTGCTGCGGTTCGTTACTATCATGAGATTCAAAACTATTTGAACTCCAATGGTTATCATGATGTAAAAATTTTGGCTGCGTTCTCTGGTTCTATCAAAGATCCGAATGATGCGACGGAAACCGAATGGACAGAAAGCAAACTGAATGGTGTCAATGAAGCACAGACAAAACAGGTATTCCATGACGAAGGAAATATTCTGATTGTAGCGGAAAAATACCAGACCGGATTTGATGAACCATTGCTTCATACCATGATTGTCGATAAGAAATTGCGCGGTGTAAAAGCGGTTCAGACCCTCAGCAGATTGAACCGTACCCATCCGGATAAACAGGATACATTCATCATTGATTTTGTCAATAAAACAGAAGACATTTTGGAAGCATTTCAACCGTTTTATCAGGAGACTTCTCTGGCACAGGAAATCAATACGGACTTGATTTATAAAACACAGCAAAAGCTCCGTGCATTTAAGATTTATGGTGATACGGATATTGAAAAGGTAAATCAAATTTACTTTGATGAAGATAAACGCAAAGCAAATAAGATTCAGGCGGCAATTACCAATGCGCTGCTGCCAGTTCAGCAGAAATACAATGCGTTGAATCAGGAGGAACGGTATCAGTTCCGCAGACTTTGCAGAACATTTGTAAAATGGTATGGATACATTACACAGATTGCACGAATGTTTGATAAACATATGCATGAGGAGTATATTTTCTGTTCTTATTTGGCAAAAGTTATACCGGCTGACCCAGAAATACCATTTAACCTTGGCGACAGAGTGAGACTTGAGTATTATAATCTTGAGAAAACATATGAAGGTTCCATTGACTTGGTAAAAGAGGAAAAGGGAATTTATGAGCCTGCTACATTAAAGAAACCTGTGAAAGTCGTTGAAACACTGAGCCCGTTAGAGCAAGTGATTGAGAAAATCAACGAGCAGTACATGGGCAACTTTACAGAGGGTGACAAGGTTGTTATTACTACTTTGCATCAAAAGCTAATGAAGAATAAAAAACTGATAAAAGCTGCTAAAACAGATGGACGTCAGATTTTTGAGAAGAATATTTTTCCACAGGTATTTAGCACTGCTGCACAAGAAGCATATGTTGAAAGTACGGAAACCTATGCGAAATTGTTTGAAGACGCTGGAAAGTATCGCGCGATCATGAGCGCCTTGGCTCAGGCAATGTTTGATGAAATGCGAAATACATAATAATAAGGATATTTTATTGAAAACACTTCGAGCAGTGATTGGAACATTAGATCCGACGCTGCAAGATATTTCTTTCTCTAAAGATTTGAAGGATACCTTTATTATTCGACGAGATAATACGGAGATTATCATTCAAGAAGGAAAATTATTGAATCGAGAAGTGCTTTCCAGCGGAACAGCAGAAGGAATTGACATAGCAATGTTCCTCGCTGCAATGATTGCAAATGAAGGCAGTTTTTATTATTGTGATGAACATTTTTCCTATATTCAGAGCGATATTGAAAAAAGAATATTTGGTATCATGTTAGATTGTATCGGTGAAAATCAACAGTTGATTTTTACTACACATAACACAGATATGCTTGATCTTAACCTTCCAAAACATAGCTATGTATTTTTGAGAAAATGCTTAGAAGATGGAGCATATACAGTATCTGCAATATCTGCATCGGATGTGTTGAAGCGGAATACAGATTCTCTGAGACGAGCTGTTGAAAATGATGTATTTGCTTCTTTGCCACAGGATTCCTTATTGGATGAATTAGAAATGGAGTGGCAGCATGAATAATGAATCTACTATGCAGTTGATTGCAGCGTTGAGGGAACAACCAGCAAAGCTGATTCCGAAACCAAAGAATTAATGGGCGACTAAAAGACCAACGGAATTCTTTTTTTGTAGAGAGTAACAGTGATAGCGTAAAAATCTGATTTAAAAGCACGGTGTAAAAGCCGTGCTTTTTGCTTGCAAGAAAGATGTTATATCAGAGTATCGAAATACGGAGAGCATGAACTGCCGTAAGGATGAGGTCCAGAAGCTAATGATATATTTGCTTAGACTTAAACGAATTGAATGTAATAGAAAAATAACAGCAATAGGGCAAACATTTAATTTAGGAAAATTGAAGAAAGAGTAATATTTTATTTATCCATATAGAACGTTTGACTTCTCTTTGTGGGGAATGCTCGACTTTGCTGAATTTATTTGACATAACGTTATGTAATAACTTATATCGGGATAAGATGGGAAATAATGATATAAGTTAAAAATTATAGCCCAGAAAAACTCAATTGAAGTTGTCGCTTTGGGAACAATTTGGGAACAAATCCCTGCTTCTTCTGGGAACAATTCGGGAACAAATGGGACAAAACGGTATAATTTGGGAACATCAAAGTTCAGAAAAATCTTCATTTAGTACGCAATAACACGATATAACACCAGAAAAAGTTCGATAAAACGGTCGGATTGCTGTTGGTAAGGATGAGGTCGGCAGTTCAAATCTGCCTAGCAGCTCCATTAGAAGCCTGATTTCGCAAGAAATCAGGCTTTTTTGGTACTTTTGAAGCCAACTTAATAAATGAGGTTTCGTTCGTGGGAACATTTGGGAACAAACAGGAGCGATTCCTATCTATTGCCTTTCAAAATGTGAGACATT
>JABLTT010059459.1_pt1 | contig 11043 bp, 9 predicted proteins | sample 7160061 | NCBI WGS metagenome assembly JABLTT01 (sample SAMN14651232, study PRJNA627086) | human gut metagenome | isolation source: feces | host: Homo sapiens | reverse complement strand
TGATTGATCAGCACCAGCATTTCCGCAGCCTTCTCCGGGCGGGTACTGGCCCGGTCGGTCCATATGCTTTCCAGGCGAATGAGATTTTCCCGAAGTTCATTCAAGGAAAGGTTTTTATCTAATTTTAATTCTTCATAGTAATTCGTCATGATCATTTTATTCCCTTCAGGTTTTTAGCATATGCTTTCTCTGACTATCTCGAACAAATACTATTTACAAACACAATATAACATCCAAAATCACCGATTGCCTTTCGATAGAATTTATTATCCTCTTCATACCCGAGGCGATCTCTCCATTCTGCTTTTTTCCCCTGCATTCGGAGATATCTGGCAAGCATGTTAAAATGTATGATGACTGAATCATGAATAGATGTTCTTAACGAATCCTTTTCCATCTTTTCTTCTCTGGACATCTGCTGCCAGCTGGCACGAATCGCAGCATACTTTCCGGCTTCACTTACCAGATCATCATACAATTCCACGGCTTTTGGATCCATTCCGATTTCATCAATCATTTCCTGATGAAAACGCTTCATCTGATCAAAATGGAGTGCACAAGGCTCATTTAAATAGTCGTCAAAAGTATTTATATTCATTAGAACAAACCTCCGGTATAGACTTCTTTCTATTTGGACAGAACCGATTTTTTCAGTAGTATAAATACAAGCCAGCGCTCTCCGTAATTCTGGCCTACAACGGATTTACGGGAGCGGACAGATGTTGCGGCAACATACTCCAATTTTCATTATACCAACGAAAAATAAAAATGCCCCACCCGAAAGGGTAGTTCTTCGGGTGAGACGTTTTTCGCGGCGATTTGATCAATAGTATTTCGTTTCGTAAATGCGCGTGATTTCCTGCAGATTGTCAGAAACCTCATGGATCGAACCATTTACGCGAATGCAATACCGCGCCCACGTTGTGCCGTTGTCATACAGCTCGACCAAGCCATAGCTGACACGTTTGCATTTCAGTACCATACGACATCACCTCCCTCGTTCCAGCGTAAAAACAATGCTCCTATTTAAACATAACGAACATCAGTGGCATGACTTGTTTCCTAATATTTCGGCAAAATCAGTCTTTTTTCCACAACCTCAGATACAAGCTGGACTGTACTATGGAAGCCTGTTTTTTGCAGGATATTCCGAATATGATATTTGACGGTATTAACGGACATACAGAGTGTATCCGAAATCTCCTCATATTTCATCCCCTGCGCCATGGTCCGTATCACATCCAGCTCCCGGTCCGTAAATTCATCACTTTTTGCCAGGCCGATGCGAAGGGCCGGTGTTTCTTCCGGCCATACGGATTCTCCGTTCAACGTTCTTCTGCAAATGTCGATCAAATCCACGGTGCCGTATTCCTTATACCAAAAGCTGTCACAGTTCGCAGCCTTTGCTTTTTGCTGGAAGGAATATTCCGGCATAGAGGTCATGATGATAATCTTTATTTCCGGATATTTTATTTTAATCCTCGCCGCCGCATCCAGTCCGGATTCGTCATCTGCGGTACATACATCCATCAGAATCAAATCAATTTTCCCCCTCATGCAGAGGATTTCTGCGTTAGCTGCATTCTCGATCGAGGCAAGCACCAGAAAATCCTGCTCCATTTCCAGTTGCCGTTCAAAGGCGGAACGGGAGATCCGTGAATCCTCAACAATTAAAATATGATACATATCACCCCTCCTTTGGCAGTGTAAGAATCAGCTTAACACCATTTTCACAGACAGTCTGCATCCTTGCCCCGTTCTGCTCCAGTCGCGTCCGAAGGGTTCCCAACCCTACCCCTTCCCGGATCCTTCTGGCATTTGACTGCCCATTGTCGCATATTGTCACCTGATAGCTACCCTGATCCTGCCGGATCCTTACATATAAATGGTCCGCACCGGCATGGCGCACCGCATTGGTCAGGGCTTCGCGGATGGCAGCGAACAAGAGCAGACGAGGTTGCCGTTCCACCGGCTGCTTTCCGTCTAAAACTACTTTACAGCCAATCAGTTCCGCAACGTGGAGGATCTCTGCCTCCGCGGAAGAATCGTTTTTATTTTTTACGGCGGAGAGGTCACTCATGCTGCTGATGGCATACTCCCACTCCTCACAAAGCGCCTGTGCTTCCTGCTGGCTCAATACAAGGCCGCGGGCGTTTGCCTCCAAATAATTCTTCGTTGCGATCAGGCAGCGTCCAAAATTATCGTGAATTCGGATCTTGGCATGAAGACGCTCCTTTTCTTCGTTGGTTTTGGCAATATTATTCAGCAGCACCCTCTGCCGTTCATGATAGGCACGGGTACGTTGGTTCATTTCATACAGCTTCCGGCTATATTCGTAGAGCTGCGTAATATTTTCAGCGGTGTATTGATACATAGCAATGCCGCCAATTTCAAGCTCTGCCCGTTGGAATTGCCAGACGGTTTTGTCCTCCAGCTCAAAGATCGGTGGTATTTCTGCGTTGGAAAGGTAGTTCGTTTCCCCATCTTCCGCATAGGAAAACCACTCCAGTCTTACGCCGTTTTGAACAGGCTCCCTGCTGTTTAACCACTGCCAGGTCTGTTCGGCATTCAAAATGGTCTGTCCGGTCAGGGCATGACATACTCGATTCATCGTGGGATTTGCCAGAATAGTCATGCCATTGGGATAGGCAAAGCATATCCCATCCGGATAGCTGTTGATGGCTTCTCGGATCAGCCCTGCCATTTTGTGTTTCTTCAAAGTCTTTATCATGATCAACTCTCCCGGCCATGTTGCCTCAACCGATTACCTCGTTCTCATTTCCTCTTCCAGAGAAAACAGATAAGCACCGGGTTTTTCCTCAACAAAAAAACGATAGGGTAGCCCCGAATGCTCCGGAACCCTGCGAAATTTTCCGTCCCGGCCCTGAACCAGGTAGGAAACACGTATCGGATCTACCACGATGTCAAGCTTCCGAAGATCAAAATCTTCATGTTCAATCAGTATTTCCAGCTGATCGAAAGCGCAGATCCAGAATTCCGCAGAATGCAGAGCGTCTCCGTACCAAGTCAATTCGGAAATCGCTCCCAGCTGCCGAAGAGCAAACACCATGTCCTGAAAGCACAGGCGAATATCCTCTGCAGGAATACTCCCACATTCCTGCTCGATCAGACGCAGGTTGCAGCGGCGCTTGACATAGGTTCCGATCACAAACAGGATGCGGTAGAACTGCAGATTGTCCGTACACATCCGGCACTTCTTGGCAATTTCCCGCATCATCACCAGCTGAGAAACCACTTCCTCGGAGAGCAGACTGTATATCTGGTTTTGTACCGTGACCTTCGTTTCCTCCGTTCTGACCCGGATCTCCTCCTGCAGCAACATCCCCTCATGCGACAGCTCGCTCTCTGCATTTTTCATCATAGAGATAACCTCCTGCAGCTGCCGGATGTCTTTCCGCCAGACAAAACAGGTGCCTCCGTTCTCATGCAGGATAAGCTCCTTGTCAGGGAAAACCAGCTTCTTCTCCTGTTTCAGCTGTTCAAACAGACTGCCGGTCAGGCTATCCGCATTCTGGGAACACAGAATTTGGCGGCCGTTTTCATCGGTGATCTGCATTCCTACGGTAGCATATTCAAAAATACCGGTATACTCCATATTAACCGGAACAAGGCTGGTTAAAATATAAAGTTCCCATGATAAAACTTCCAGATAATAGATTCCCGCAAAAAACTCAATGATTTCAGGAGTTCTATAGAACGAAGAAATCAGATATGGGATCATGTAAATGGCTAAGAGAGACACCTGCGCAAGGGGCAGGAATCTGCTGAGGGTATACTGTTTCGGGCTGATTTTGTTTCTCTGATAAATGACAATCGCTCTCATCAGGATCAACAGGACAGCCATCGCACAAATCAAATACAGGCCAATACCCGGATGAAAAAAAATGTTGGGCTCTGTTTCCTCCGGCAAAATACGAAATACAAAATGGTGCTTTGCATCGGTGAGGAGCAAAGCGGTCAGAAAAAGTACAGGAAGGGAAATCCAATACCACTTTTTCGGCAGCTGATAGTTCTCACCCTGTCCCAGACCCAGCGAAGCAAAAAAGCCCATAAGGAAAATAGGCAGGAGAGTAGCACTCACAAAGTACCCTGAGAACCTTAGCAACGGAAGATTTTCCTGCAGGAAGGCATCCTGCACGAAACGAATCGTGAGGCCCATCCACATCAGCACCGCCTCACCAAGCAGAAATCGGTAAATGGTTCTTTGTGTCACTCGGGATCGAAGGGAAAGTACCCAGACAACGATCAAAAAAACATAGCCTGCGTAGACAATATAATGTCTAATTCGCAAATCCGGGATGTATTGCATACTGGCCTGACGATAAGCGGAAAGAAACAGCAGAATGAAAAATGCCAGCAGTTGAAAGACTATGGCCTTTTTTCTTTCCTTCATGCAATCCACCTCCCCATGTGGTCATATTGTTCATTATTTGTCATTTTCGTGGTACGATATGAGATCGAACCGGCCCGTAAAAACGCCATCAGGCCCTGCTGTAGCAAACCTGTCCTGTAACTTCAACCTGCATTCATCATATACGAACAATGGTCCTCCCATAGGAAGATAATTTCGAATGCTTTTCTGTGTTTTCATTATATCAAAGAATGCAACAACATGCCCCACACAAAAGTGTAGTTTTTGCAGGATTCTGAAAAGGGGATCAGCCCGTAATATCAATGAAGAAATAGAGGACTCTCTACTTGCATACCATTTGCTCGACCTATAAGTTTGAACTTTGTATAAAAACTGAGTTTCGTTTGATTCTTCTCAAAAAGAAAGGGAACAGTCAAAAACCACATTGAATACATTTGCATGTTCAGTTTAGCACATTTCTATTTGCTCGAAAACATTATATTCAATTATCCCATATGGCACAAAGCTGTGATGCAAGAATTTAGGGCAACACCGCACAAATGATGGAATTCTCTGAAAGTACGCGATGTGCATCTAAATAACCCTGCAAAAGTAATTCTCTATGGTAAGGGGAGGAAATTACGTGAAGTACCGATATTACCAAATATCGCACTTCATTTACAACAGTATCTTGCGGAACATAAGCTGCATCCCTGGAAAAGCTGGACAGGCATCTATTTGTCTACCGACAGGGAAATCCGCTCACCCGTGCAGGAGCGGCCTATATTTTGGATAAGTATGTGAAGATGGCTGAACTGGACACCCATATTTCTTCCCATTTATTGAGGCACACAAAAGCCATGCACTTGCTTGAAGCAGGTATTAACATCTTTTACATAAAGGATCTCCTTGGGCATGAAGATATTTCCACTGTGGAAATTTATGCCAAGGCCAGCATTGAAACTCAGCGGTGTGCGCTGGAAAAGCATTTTTGGGTCATGCCCCCGGCAACTCCATCTTGGATAACAAACACCGATACCCTGGAATGGCTGAAATCTCTTGGCAAGTAATTTTTATGTAAAGAAAAAGCAGGGAAACTCCTTGAAAACCAAGTGGGTTTGCCCTGCTTCTTTGCATAATATCTTTCTTTACATAAGGAATTTTATGCCCTTAAGGACATAAGATGCCGTAGCCCAAGATTTCGTAGTATCCCACAGGATACTGCCTCTGCCGACAGCTATCTCCGGAATTGCCCTCCACGGTATAAACAATGCCGTTTTCGCACTTTTCCACGATACCCACATGGTCGGCTTGCCCATCCTGCGGCCCGGAGGAACCACCGGGATTGTCCCAATCAAAGAAGATAATCATGCCCGGTGTCGGCTCAATGCTGTTATCGGCCCATTGCCCACGGTCTTTGAACCACTGGACGCCGTTGATACAGCCTGCAAATTTCGGAATCACACCAGTGTCGATGTAGCCGCACTCGTTGGCACACCAGCTCACGAAGCAGGCGCACCATTCCACACGGGAACTGAACCCATACCATGACCAATATGGCTGACCGCCGATATTGCCTACCTGGGACAGTGCCACGGCCACAATCGCATCGTCGCTGACGCCGATCCCATACAGCACCGCCGCCCACAGAGAATTGTTTTCGTCCGCCAGAAGCTCGGCAAGCTGCGCCCTCTGGTCTGCGGTGAAGCCAAGCTGTTCCGCCATTTGGGGTAGTTCCGGGCGCGACATGAAGGAAATCTGTCCGCCATCTTCCTGTGCAGGATTGTTAAAATCCGCAAAATCAAAGAGGGATAACTGCTGGCTGTCATAGCTCTTCGGCGGCGTGATTTTGGTATTGATGAAGTATTCCTTTTTCTCAATAAGCTGGGCCGTCCAGCCGGCAACAACGCCCCATGAAAAAACGGACTCGCTGGTACGGGAAAGGTAAGCACCCTCCCACATCAGAAGTCCGTCCGCCTGGGGCTTGTAGCCCACACGCACCCCGTCCACCAGGATTTCCGTGTATCTGTCCTGGTAGGCAGATTTCAGATATTCGGCCCGGTCCGTTTCCTCCGGGTGAATGGAGAAATACAATTCAATCTGCTGTTTCTTGTATTTCAGGTCATCGTCTTTGTTTGCAACGATGGCCATAATGAGCCGTTCATCCAAAAAGGCGGGCAGCTCTGCGCTGTCCGCCTCCGAATTTTGCTCTGTTAGTTGTAGATCAGTTCTGCCAGCACTGTCTCCTCCGCTGAGTGCCGGAGGTTGTTCATCAGGCCCGTCCATTTCATCGGGTCGCTGGCTTTCAGCTCCTCCGTCACGCCCTCGGCTTTCGCCATCTGCGCCATGATCTGCTCGATCCGGGTTTTCGCTGTCTGCTCGATCTCCATCAAGTGCTGATTCAGCTTGCCCGATGTCAGCAGATTCGTGTAAGTCACTCTCCGGTGCTGTTTCAGGTATGTTCTCCGGAGCAATGCGTATTTCCCAAGGTGCATTTCCGGCTCCTGGGGCGGAAGCAGATTCGGCAGCCGGTAGCCGCCCTGCATCGTGTATGTCAGTTCGCTCATTGGTTTCGCTCCTTTCGGTCGTTGTGGTATCCTGTTCAGCTTCAGGATACTGGATTGTCGGTTTTTCCGCAAATGTGCGATTTCCTCTTTCAGCCTGTCTTTGTAAGGTGAGAGCCGTGCGGGAAACCACTGAAAGGCACATCTGTCCAATATCCCCGGTGGCTGTGCCAAGGGCATTGAGGGTGTTCGGTGTATTAAAATCCACAACATCCCGGAAATCATCGTCTGTAAAATATTCCGCCGGGTCGATTACGCAACGGGCCAGAAGCATAAAGCCGATGCTGTTTTCCAGTGCTCTGCGGTATTCCACTTCAATATTCAGGTCGTCCAGTTCCTCCAGAAAGCTGTTTTCCTTGTAGTATTTCAGTTCTGTGAGGTAATCGGGCATATTGTCCTCCACGGCGTTTTTTGCCGCAGAAAGCAGTGCCGCCGCAAGGTCGAATTTGTCCTCCAGTTCCCCAAAGCTGTTTTCCAGTGCTTCTGTCACAGCAGGCTCATATTCCGGGCGCATGGTCCAGATCGGCACAGGCCGTGCGAATCGGCTTTCATGGGTATCCGAAATATCAAAATAGTATTTCAGCCGGGAGCGTCCCACTGCATCCCCGTCAAAGACGGCAATGCCTGTTGCTCCACGGTTGACCCAACGCCCGAAACGCTGATTGGCATCCGTGGTATAGGTGTCAACGAGCTGGTCGCCTTTGTAAATGCCATAGGTGGCACCGGCAAGGTAAGCATTGCCCTGGGCTGTTCCGGTTTCCCGGTCGCTCTTGGTCACAGTGGCGTTCCACTTTTTCAGCACATTGGAAACGCTCTTTTCGGTGACAGTGTTCCACTCTACCGCCGCCGTCTGACTTTCGGGAACCACATAACGGATCGGGGTGTCCACTTCTTCCAGCACATAGCCGGAGCCGATCAGAACATCTTTGAAATACGCCTTGCCGCTGCTGTCGGTCACAGCATATTCATCCACAGCAATACCGGAGAGTGAAGTGCCGTACAGATGGAACTTCATGCCTTCCACCAGACCGTCCTCGCTGGTCTTGGTTACGGTCAGATCGCCGCGCTTCAGAACATTGTTGAAGGTTACGGTGGATGTACGCCCTCCGATGACTGTCACACGCTGAACGCTCTGCGGCTCATATTTCTCATAGCTCTGCTCTGTCACAGTGTAAACACCGGGAGTCAGACCGTCAATCAGGATCTCGCCTGCCGCATTGGTTTTGACCGTCTGCTGGATTCCGTTGCCTTCCACCGTGAAGGTGATGCCCTCCACCTTTCCATCCTCAGAAGTCTTTTTCAGACCAATGGTTCCGGTAGGTGTTTCCACATTCAGATAGGCGCTCACACCATCCGTATTTTCTACCCCCGTAACCAAATCCTGCAGGTTGGGATCGCCATAAGCAATCAGCTTGGCGCTCTCGCTCACAACCGGGATATTATTCCGGGTTGCGGTGATGCGCACAGAGCCAGAAAAAGCATTGGCAGAAGAAATCGTCAGCGTATTCCCGGACTTGGAAACACTCACATTGCGGTCCGAACTGGAAAAGCTGTATTCGGACAGGACGCCGTTGGTATCCGTCAAAGTCAGCACATACTGGCCGTCCTTGTACTCCAAATCCCTGGTCGAACCGTTCATAAAGCTGGGAACCGTATTATGCTTTGTCAGCATGGATACGATCTGGTCGTAAGCCGCCCTGGCTCCGCTGTTGGGATAGTTGGAACCGAAGTGCAGAGAGTAAACCGTGGTGTCCGTCTGTGCAAAGGAGCCTGTGGAATTACGGCATCCGGTCACAAACTCCCACACAAGGGTCTGTGTGGCCAGCCACTTTTCATCGTCGCTTCCTGTCAGACCGTCACGGTTGCCCTGATAGCCATACAGAAGTGCCAGCCCCACAGCCTTTTTCTGACTGGCTGAAAGAGCATTCCATGTTTCAGATGAATTTTCAGCGGAACACCAGGCTGAATACAGAATGCCGTGGAACCATCCACATACATCCGGTACTTGTTCTTGCCTGTACCACCGGCAGTGTAACCGTTGATCACGGCACTGGAATTGTAGTACATCGCATTTCCTGCCGAATCGTAAGTGCGGGTAAAGGAAATCGTACCCACATCTCCTGTCGCTGCGAACGCAGTCGTCGGCAACAGGGACAAAACTGTGACCGCAGCCATTACCGTAGCTGCGGCCTTTTTGAAAAACTGTTTGATTTTCATTGTTACATTCAAATCCTTTCTTTGTGATTTTACCGTCTGAAAAGAAGTCAGCCGTTGCTGCCTTTTGGTTTCTACACCTCCCCAGTTCTGCAAGTACCGCAGCATCTATCTCTCTTTTTCGGCTGGTACAGCAGGTTTAGAGGGGGTGAGGTGTGGAGAGGGGGAGAACGGGAGCTGCCCTGCTGCAGAAAAATAGGCATAGTTCCCCCTTGGCGGCGCGTCGTCACAAACTCCATATCGTTCGTTTCGCCGCTAGCGGCAAAAGCTCTCTCATTCCGTTGCTCCTCCTTTCCCCAAAAAGTCTGCGACTTTCCGGGGACCCCGTTTTTCATCGTTCCATATCCCGCTGTCGCTTGCGGTAAAGTTCCAGTGCTTTCACGATGGTATCCTCCATTTTCTTCGCGGGCGTCCCCGGCGAGAAGAATTTTGAAATACGATCCTTGGGAATCTTGAATTGCTCCACCTGATTGGGCTTTTCCTCCTGCATGATGGATAACAGCACATTGGCGTCCAGTCTGCCCTCCTGAGAGAACTGCCGCATTTTGATGGCCTGGGCATGGGACGGCGTACAATCTTCGCTCTCCATGATTTCCACCAAAGCCTGCTGTTCTTTTTCGGTGAGGTAGGACAGCTCCACCGCAGGACGGAGGGCAATTTGCAGCATCTCCTTTTCTTTGAGGACGGAGTTATCCACCAAATCCAGAATTGTGGGGATAAGGTGGGTTAAGCGGACATACTTACGGATTTGCTCATGGCTTTCACCGGTTTGTTCAGCCAGAACATCACGGGATTTCTTTCCACTGAACTTGTGCAACGGTGTTGCACAAGTTAAATCAGACCGTTGCCCTTGTCGCTTCATGGCATCCAGTTTCAACTTGTAAGCAAAAGCTTTCTCCGATGGCAGGATTTGCTCTCTTTGCAGGTTGGAATCGACCATGACAATGGTGGCTTCATCATCGGTCATATCCCGGACAATGCAGGATAGTGTCGGCTTCTCCGCCAGCTCACTGGCCATTCTTCGCCGGTGTCCGGCAATCATCTCATAGCCGCCGTCCGGTTTCGGGCGCACCAGCGCAGGCACTAAAACGCCATATTGTTTTACGCTGTCCACCATTTCCATCATGCTTTCATCCATACGCACCTTAAATGGATGGTTGGGAAAGTCGCTGATTTCCTCCAGTGGAATGTCCCGGACGGTTTCCCGCTGGGCTTCGTCACGCTCGGCCTGGGTGGTAAAGAGGCTACCGACACTCAGCAGGTCTGCCACGTTGTTTTTCGCCAATCGCCAGCACCTCCTTTACCAGATTCCCGTAAGCCGCCGCAGCCTGTCCTTTGGGTTCGTGCTTGAAAATGCTTTTGTCCGCTGTGCTGACTTCCGCAAGGCGTACCGTTGCCGGGATCACCGCCTGCAAAACCGGCAAATGCTTGCCAAAGTTTTCTTTTACCGCCCGAACGGTATCCTTGCGGAAGTTGGTTTCGTTGGCCATTGTCAGGAACACGCCGCCGATTTTCAGCTTGGGATTGATCTGCCGTTTGACCTGCTGCACGGTGCCGATCAGCTCCGTCATATCCTCGGCCGCCAGGTAGTCAGCCTGTACGGGGATAAGAACATAATCGGATGCCGCCAACGCGTTAATAACCAGCATACCGAGAGAAGGACGGCAATCCAACAGCACATAGTCATAGTCTTTTTTTACGCTGTCAACATACTGCCGCAATACCGTTTCCCGGCTCATGACATTCACAAGCCCGACTTCCACAGCGGACAAGGCACGGTTTCCCGGCACAAAGTCAAATCCCTCATGGTGGTGCATGATTTCTGTATGTTCGGCAATTTCTCTGCCGGATACCACATCGCTCATCACATCACCGAGGGCGCGGAGCAGGTCG
>JABLTT010033928.1_pt1 | contig 11073 bp, 11 predicted proteins | sample 7160061 | NCBI WGS metagenome assembly JABLTT01 (sample SAMN14651232, study PRJNA627086) | human gut metagenome | isolation source: feces | host: Homo sapiens | reverse complement strand
GGTTCATCAGGGTGGATTTGCCCACGTTCGGCCGCCCGGCGATCACCGTCTCCACGCCCTCGCGCAGGACGCGGCCCGCCTCAAACTGGGAGAGAAGGCGGTCCAGCTCCTGGGCCGCGTGTTCCAGCGATTCCTGGAGGCCGCTGCCGTCCACCTCCGGGATGTCCTCGTCGGGGTAGTCCGCCCAGGCGTCCAGATGCGCCGCGATGGTGGTCAATCCCTCGCGGATCTGGATGATCCGGCGTTCCAGTGCGCCGTCGCGCCCGGCCATGGCCGCTTTCCCGGCCTCCAGGCCCTGGGCGGAGATGATCTGCATCACGGATTCCGCCTCGGTCAGGCCGATCTTCCCATTCAGGAACGCGCGCCGGGTGAACTCCCCCGGCCCCGCCGGGGCAGCGCCCGCCGCAAAGACCGCCTGCAAGACGCGGCGCATGACGTAGATCCCCCCATGGCAGGAGAGTTCCACCACATCCTCCCCGGTAAAGCTGGCCGGGGCGATGAAATTCAGGGCGATCGCCTCGTCGATCTCCCCCTCCGCGTCGTGGACGCGGCCATACAGGGCGGTATACCCGCGGCATTGTTCCAGCGTCTTCCCGCGCGCGGACGTGAAGACGCGCCCGGCGATGGCGCGCGCCTCCGGGCCGGAAATGCGTACGATGCCAATCCCGCCCGCGGCCTGCGGGGTGGAGATGGCAGCTATGGTCTTTGGCATGGATGTTCCTCCTTTTTCGATGCGTCCGCGGCCTTCCGGAAAATGGCCGCCCGGCCAGCAATCCCCATCCAGCCGCGGGGCCGGGGTTCGCGGGCTGGGAAGAAGGCGGCCGATCCCCTTTCCGCCCCTGCGGGGAAAAGGCGCTGCCCGGCCAGGCGCGCAGATTTCCCGCAGGGGCGCATGGCCTGCCAAAACAGAAAGGGCTTGCCGCGCGTCCCTGTGTTTCCGATGCGCTTCCTGGCGCGCAGGGGCCCTTCCCCCGAGCGCGCCCATGGCATGACAAAAAGGGACGATTCCGCAGAACCGTCCCCCTTCCGTCTGGTATCCAAACGACAGCCTTATTCGCCGTCTTTATTCCGATTGATGTCGATGCGGCCGTAGAGCGGGCCGGAGGTCTCTTTCCTCGGCTGGGAGCGCTGCTGCGTCTGCCCGGCCGGCCGCTGCCCCTGCGGGCGCGGGCCTCTGCCGCCGCCGTAGTTGTTCTTGTGGTAGTCCCCGCGGGATTTATCGCCGTACGGTTTGCGGGGCCCGCGCGAATGATAGGGCTTGCGCGGCTGCGGGCGCTCCCCATCCACCGGGCCGATCACCACATGGCGGTTGAGGTCTTCGCCTTCGCTCCAGCTCTTTGCGCCCTCCACAGTCTGCACCGCCGTATGGATGATGCGGCGCTCGTACGGGTTCATGGGCTCGAGGGAGCAATTGCGGCCCGACTTGACCGCCTTGTTTGCGATCTTTTTGCCGAGCACTTCCAGGGTGTCCTTGCGCTTCTCGCGGTAATTGCCGATATCGAGCGTAATGCGGAAGTACGTATTCTCAATGTGGTTGGCCACCAGGCCGGCCAAATACTGGAGCGCGTCGAGCGTCTCCCCGCGGTGCCCGATGATAAAGCCCACGTCCTCGCCGGACAGGGAGATCAAAGCGCCGCTCTCCTCCTCCTGGATGTCGAACTGCACGTTGGACAACCCCATATTGGAGAGGATGTTCTTCAAATACTGCGCCGCAGCATCTGCGGGGCTGTCTTTGACATAGGCGCGCACCTTTGCGGGATTGCCGCCAAACAGGCCGAATGTCTTTTTCACGGGCATTTCCAGAATCTCGAATTCTGCCTCGTGGGACTCCACGCCCAACTCCTTGCATGCGGCCTCAAAGGCCTCTTCCACCGTATTCCCGGTTCCAATTGCTTCTTTAATCACGTTTAACCCTCCCGGCTCCACACCGCACGGTTGTCTTCTTGATACGCGGCGCGTTTCTCGTTATTTTTTTGTTCCCCGGTAATCGTCGCTGCTCTGTTTTTGCTTTCCCTTTTGTTTTTGTGGATGCTGCGCAGACGCCTTTTCCTTTTTCTGCTGCTTTGGCGCGGGCCCTGCATGGATCTTCAGGGGCACGGCCAGAGGCTTCATCCTCGCCTCTTCCACCTCGCGCAGCGCGACTCGCTGCGCCTCCGCCTTTGCGCTCACCAGCGCGGGGCTATAGAATTTGCGCAATAGCATGGACTGCACAAAGCTCACCGTGGTCTGGATGGTCCAATAGAAGCCGACGGCCCCCGGGACGGTGTACGCGATCCAGGCGGTCAGAAGCGGCATCAGGTAGAGCATCCATTTCATGCAGCCCTGCTGCTGGCTCATGCCGGGCTGCATCTTCATCATAATCACCTGCGACAGCAGGGAGGTCAGAAGGCACAGCGCGGGGATGACCCACATAAAGGTCAGGAAGTGGCTGCTTTGCGGCGTATCCAAAAGGTTCAGGCCACAGAAATTGAATCCGCGGCTCAGGGATTCCATGCGGGACAGCTCGTCCCCGGTAAACATCGTCAGATGCGGACGGAGCTGGTCGAAATGTTTGATGATCTCCATCTGGGAGTAGTAGCCGACGTTCAGCGTCGTGCCCACGCCCGGGATCTGCGACAACAGGGCGGTCGCTTTATTGATCGAATCAATGCTGATATGCAGAACGTTCTGCAGCGGGTACAGAACCGTGTAGTAAATGCCGAGCATGATCGGGAACGGGATCAGGGTCACCAGGCAACCGCTGGTGGGGTTGACCCCCTCCTGCTCCATCAGCTTCTGCATTTCCTCCTGCATTTTCAGCCGGTCGTTTGCATATTTGGTGCGGATCTCCTGCTGCTTGGCCGCCATCTTGCTGTTGGCCGCCATGGATTTCTGCTGCTTGACCGAAAAAGGAAGGAGCAAAAGCTTGGTGATGATTGTAAACAGAATAATTGCAACACCATAGTTCGGGATAATTTCATAAAGGAACCACAACAAATATCCCAGAATACTGCCGAACCAATTGAAAATTTCCATGTATGCTTTCTCCTCTATTTTGATGTTCCCTTTTCCTTCTTCTCCGGGACCGGGTCATACCCGCCCCGGCTGAACGGATTGCAGCGCAAAATGCGGTACAGCGCCAAAAGGGAACCCTTCAGCGCGCCGAAACGCTCAATCGCCTCCAACGCATAATTGGAACAGGTGGGATAATATTTGCAGCAGGGCTGTTTGAATGGGGAGATCGCCTGCTGATAAAATCGAATAAGCAAAATAAGCAGGCGTTTCATTTCAAAACACCCGCGTCTTTCAATTGCCGCATCAAAACGCGGTAAATATCCGTGCTTTTTACAAAGGGCGTGCGGCCGCGCGCCACCAGGACAAAATCAAACCCTTCCCGCACCTGCGGGGCAGCCTGCCGGAACGCTTCCCGGATAATCCTGCGGGAGCGGTTGCGCTTGACGGCATTGCCGGTCTTTTTCCCCGTCGTAATGCCCACGCGCACGTTCTGGCTGCGGTTTTTTAAAACATAGGTCACGACCACCGGCGACACATACGACTTGCCCCGCGTATAGATGCGCCGGAAATCCCGATTCTCTTTGATTGGTGTAAACAAGTCCATCATTCTTCCACGATCCCTCTTCGGGATGCCAGAAACGCACATTGGATGCGCCATCCGGGACCTATTCCCGAAAAACATCCGCCGGTTTGCCCGTTGTTTGCCTCAACAGGCAAAAAAACGGCCCATATGCCCCTTATTTAGAGGGCTGCTGCAACAAACAGCGCGCAGCAAAACCGGCGCGTTTGAAAACCGGAAGGGCCGCCCTGTTTTTGGAGCCCCCTTCCGCATCCGCGTGCCATTGTCTCCCGTCCAACGATTTCCGGCGGCCTGGGAAGCCGCCGCGCGGCTCGTGCTAAAAAGAAAGGCCACACTCCGGTGGCCTTTTGTCTTAGTAGCTCAGGCGCGCTCTGCCTTTTGCTCTACGGCGGGCTAATACCTTGCGGCCGTTGCTGGTAGACATTCTTTTGCGGAAGCCGTGCTCCTTTTTTCTGTGGAGCTTCTTGGGCTGATACGTTCTCAGCATACATACACCCTCCTTTCGGGGTACAAACCTTGCAATTTAGCATTATATATTATATGCGTCCGGGCTGTCAACCTTTTCTTAGCGAAAAAATGCGCGGGAAACCGGCATTCCTGCGGGATTTTCGCAAGAACTAAGGGGCATGCCCTTTCCCGACCACAAGATGCAGGGCCGTATCTTTTTAAAAGAACAATGCGAAAAAATTTTTCACCGGCAAACCGGGGGCGGATGGGGCCTTTTGCAGGGGCGTTTCCCAGCCGGTTTCCCTTCCGGGACGGGGCGTTCCGGCGTGCCTTTTTTGGGGAATCTGTGGAAAAAGCGGTTTTCTGCCCGGCAAAGCCCCGGTTTTTCCGGCGGGGACGCCCTTTTTTACACGGGATTCTTTTCCACAGCTTTTCACCAAATCGATTTCTAACTGTTGAAAAGTTGTAAAAGCGATGAAATTGTGATACTATAAGATATATACTGCCTGAAGTCTATCGATTTCCAAAACTGGTGAAATTTGGATGTGCCGGTCCCGGTTTCACCGGCTTTGTTTGCAAGGAAAACATGCGCGCAAGGACGATTTTGAAAACACGGAGGTTCAAACATGGAATCTTTTACCGAAGCCTGGAGTTTTATTTGCGAATACTGCAAAAAACACATCACCGAGGTGGCTTACACCACCTGGATCAGCCGGATTGAGCCGGTCAGCCTGGACTTTGCAAAGGGGATCGCCCTTCTGAAGGCGCCGAATGAATTCCACCGGCAGACGCTGAACCGGTGCTATATGGATCTTCTGAACGATGCGGTGGCCGAGATCTTCGGGCCGGGCATCCAGGTGCAGATCTGCGTGCCGGAGGACGTGCCCTCCGCGGAGAAGGAGGAGGAAGAGGACGCCTCTTCCCAGAACGACGACTACGAGTTCACCTTCGACACGTTCATCGTGGGGCCGTCGAACAAATTTGCGCATGCGGCTTCCATGGCGGTCGCCACAAAGCCGGCGACACTCTACAACCCGCTGTTCATCTACGGCAATTCCGGCCTCGGGAAAACCCACCTGCTCTATGCCATCTGCAACGAGATCGCAAGAAGGCATCCGGAGATGAACATCGTCTACATCAAAGGCGACGAATTCACCAACGAGCTGATCGAAGCCATCCGCCACGGCACCACCGCGGAGTTCCACCAGCGGTACCGCAAGGCGGACGTGTTCCTCGTGGACGATATCCAGTTCATCGCGGGCAAGGAATCCACCCAGGAGGAATTCTTCCACACCTTTAATACCTTATATGAGGCAAAAAAGCAGATCGTCCTCACATCCGACCGGCCGCCCAAGGACATCGCCACCCTGGAAGAGCGCCTGCTCACCCGGTTTGAGTGGGGCCTGACCGCGGACATCCAGCCGCCGGATTTTGAAACGCGCATCGCGATCATCAAGCGCAAGGCGGAGCTGCTCGGTATCGACCTGCCGAACAACGTGATCGAATACATCGCCAACCGGCTGAAAAACAACATCCGCCAGTTGGAGGGCACGGTCAAGAAGATGAAGGCGTACTACCTGCTCAACGGCGACGCCCTCAACCTGTCCACGGCGCAGATGGCGGTCAGCGACATCATCAACAACGAGCAGCCGGTCCCGGTGACCGTGGAGAAGATCATCGAGGAGGTCGCACGCACGTACGGCACCAGCCCGGAGGACATCCGCTCGAGCAAGCGCTCGGCCAACATCTCCAACGCGCGCCAGGTGGCCATGTATGTGGTGCGCGAGATCACCCAGATGCCCATGACCTCGATCGGCGAGGAGTTCGGCGGCCGCGACCACTCGACGGTGGTCTACGCCATCCAGCAGGTGGAGAAGGGCATGGCCCGCGACCCCAAGACCAAGGGCACCGTGGAGGACATCATCAAGAACATCCGCGACCGGTAACCCCCGGCAGGGTCCCGGCATTTTGCGCCCGCAGGGCGGCTGTGTAACCATGCAGCGCTTTGCGGATTCGTGCGCCCTTCGTTATACAAATAGTTATAATACAAATTGTATAGATGCTATGCAGAGTGTGCCGTTTCTTAAAAAGAGCCTTTTAAGAAACCGGATTTTTGCGCCTTGAAATCTTTTAACGTGTTTTCAACTTTCCCCACAGAGTTTTCAACAAATTGTTGATTCTGGGGTGGATAATACAACCTTCCACAATGCATAAACATACAAAAAATGAAAATTCCGGCGTTTTTTGCCGCGCCAGCGCTGGGTTTCCGGAGATTTTCCACATTTCCCCGGCCCCTACTGCTGGTACTAAATCAAAAGCATTCCATTGCTATGCTTATAAAGAGAGAAAACCGGAAGTTGCGGTGGAAACCCCGCAAACAAGGTGGAAAACATCGAGCCGCTTGGCCCAAACAGATAAAAGGGTGATACAATGAAAATAACTTGCAGCAAACAACAGTTGACGGAAGCCGTCTCCAATGTGCAGCGGGCCGTCTCGACCAAATCCTCCATCCCCGCGCTCGAAGGCATCCTCCTGAAAGCGCACGGGCAGGAGGTGACCCTCTGCGGGTATGACCTGGAGCTGGGCATGACCACCACCATCGAAGCCTCTGTGGAGGAGCCCGGCAACCTGGTCTTAAGCGCACGTTTGTTCGGTGATATCGTGCGCCGCCTCCCCGGGGAGCAGGTCTGCATCGCGTCCGATGAAAAGAACATCACCGCGATCACCTGCGGCCTGAGCGAATTTTCGATCGTCGGCATCCCGGCGGAGGAGTATCCGGAAATCCCCTCGATCACCGGGGAGACCACGATCGATTTGCCGCACAGCATGCTCAAGAGCATGATCCGCCAGACGATCTTTGCCGTGGCGGACACGGACGCAAAGCCCATCCACACGGGGACCCTGTTTGAGCTGGGCGGCGGCACGCTGCGGCTGGTGTCCGTGGACGGGTACCGCCTGGCGATCCGCGAGGAGCCGGTGCAGGCAAACGAAGAGGCCAGCTTTGTGGTCCCGGGCAAGACGCTCAACGAGGTGACGAAGCTGCTCAGCGACAGCGAGGAAGAGACCCTTTCCCTGGTCGTAGGGCGCCGCCATATCCTGTTTAAGATCGGGAACTATACGGTGATCTCCCGGCTTTTGGAGGGCGAATTCCTCGATTACAAGGCGGCGATCCCCGCCGCAAGCAGCACCGAGGTGCTGGTCAACACGCGCAGCTTTATCGAGAGCGTGGAGCGCGTGTCGCTTCTGATCACCGACCGCCTGAAGAGCCCGGTGCGCTGCCTGTTTGAGGACAATGAGATCAAGCTGTCCTGCTCCACCTCCATGGGGCGCGCGAACGACCAGTTCGAAGCGCAGATTACAGGGGGGAATGTGGAGATTGGATTTAACAACCGGTATTTGCTCGACGCCCTGCGGAACGCGGAGGGCGACGAGGTCAAGGTGCAGCTGAACGGCCCCTTGAGCCCGATGAAGGTCCTCCCGCGGGAGGGGAACGCCTTCCTGTTCCTGGTGCTTCCGGTCCGCCTGAAGAGCGACAGCTGACGCCCCGCTTTGCCCGGCGTTTGCGAAAAAACCGGCGCGGCTGCCTGCGCAGCACGCAGCCCATATTTTACAGAAAAGAGACCGATCTATGAAGAAAGAAAGCATTTCGATCGACACAGAGTTCATCCGCCTGGACGCCCTGCTCAAACGCGGCGGCGCCGTGGATACGGGCGGGCAGGCGAAATTTGAGATCCAGTCCGGGAACGTGCAGGTGAACGGCGAGCCGTGCACCATGCGCGGGAAAAAGATGCGGCCCGGCGACCAGGCGGTCTATAACAACGTATGTTACGAGGTGTGTAGTTCTGAAAATACAGAGTCTGGCGTTTGAACACTACCGCAACCTCTGCGCGGGAAGCCTCACCCCCTGCCCGGGGATGAACGTCATCTACGGCAGGAATGCGCAGGGGAAAACCAACCTGTTGGAGGCAATCTGGCTGTTTACCGGCGGGCGCTCGTTCCGGGGCGCGCGCGACGGCGAGCTGGTGGCCTTCGGCCAGGAAAAGGCGGCGCTGCACCTGCAATTTTACAGCGAGGAGCGCGAGCAGGAGGCGGAGCTCACCATCCAGAACGGGCGGCGCAGCGCGTCGCTCAACGGCGTGCCAAAGCGCTCCCCCGCGGAGCTGGTCGGCAAATTCCGCGCCGTGCTGTTCTCCCCGGAGCACCTCTCCCTCATCAAGAGCGGCCCGGCGCTGCGGCGGAATTTCATCGACGCGGCCCTCTGCCAGGTAAAGCCGGCCTATGCGCCGCTTCTGTCGCGGTATCACCACACGCTGGTGCAGCGCAACGCGCTGCTGAAAGACATCCCACGCCACGCTGAGCTTCTGGATACCCTGGAGATCTGGGACGACCGCCTCGCGCGGTACGGCGACGCCGTGGCAAGGGAGCGCGCGGCGTACATACAAAAAATCGAGGCGCCCGCGCGGGAGCTCTACGCGGGGATTTCGGAAAATAAGGAACAATTTGGAATACAGTATCAAAAAAGCGCCGAAAATCTAAGGGAGGCATTGGCGGCGGCGCGCCGGGACGACCTACAGAGCGGCCACACCACGGTGGGGCCGCACCGCGACGACCTGGAGGTCACCGTGGACGGCGTCTCTGCGCGGGCCTATGGGTCCCAGGGGCAGCAGCGCTCCCTGGTGTTGGCGCTCAAGCTGGCCGAGGCCGATGTGCTGGAGCAGGAGGGCGGCGAAGCGCCGGTCATCCTGCTGGACGATGTGATGAGCGAGCTCGACGCCGGCCGGCAGCATTACCTGCTCAACCGCTTGGACGGGCGGCAGGTGTTTCTCACGTGCTGCGAGCCGGGCGCGGTCAAGCGCCTGGAGGAAGGCGCGCTGTTTGAAGTGCGGAGAGGAGAACTTTATGTACCTACATCTGGGGCAGGACACGGTGATTAAGATGGACGAAATCGTCGGCATCTTCAATATGGAGACCTCGACGATCTCCAAAACCACACGGAACTACCTGGCGCAGGCGGAGAAGGCCGGAAAGGTCGTCAACGTCAGAATGGAGCTGCCGAAGTCCTTTGTGCTTTGCCGCGACAGCCAGAACCGGGAGACGGTCTATATCTCCCAGATTTCCTCGTCCACGCTGTTGAAGCGGACGGGGTACATCGACGAAATTTCCAATGTTTGAAACAGTAGAAGGGGAACATCATGCGACTCATGCTTCCAAAATGCCCGCACTGCGGGAAACAGGTCAACTGGTTCCGCGCATGGGCTCTGAAAACACAGGGGGAATACCGCTGCGGGAAATGCGGCGAATGCTCGAACGTCGCGCTGGATAAAGCGCTTTATCCGCTTGCGGCCGTGGCAGCCATCGCCGGCGCGGTGTTTTTCGTCCTGTTTGTGACACTGGTGCAGGAATTCAGCTTTACCTCCCTGGTTCTGATCGCCGTCCCGTTTTTGCTTTTCTTTTTGATCAGCCCGTTTTTTGTCCGCCTGCGGCCCATCCAGCCGGCAAAGATGCCGCCGGCTGCGCCGGAGAGGGCGCGCCGCAGGCCGGCTCCGGGACAGATGCACGATACGCAGCGCGGGGGCCAGCGGCAGAGCCAGGCGCCCGGCCGGACGGCCAGGGGCGCACCCAGCGGCGGGGAATCCGGGCGCCGTCCCAATCCGCGGACGGCCCGGCGGTTATAGCGCCTTTTGAACATCGCGGAAGGTTTTTTGAAACAGGCTGGGAATGTGCCGGAAAAAGCGGCGGCCTGCCGGATTTGGGCGGCCAAAGGGCCGGGAAAACCAGGGCCCGCTGCGGCCGCAGGCAGGGAAGGTCCCGCAGCCTTTATGTGTGTTATTGGGGGAATCATGTAACATGGATATAAACGAAGTCTTGCAAACGAATCAGACATACGACGAAAACCAGATCCAGGTGTTGGAGGGGCTGGAGGCTGTCCGGAAGCGCCCGGGCATGTACATCGGCTCCACCGGGCCGCGCGGCCTGCACCATCTGGTCTATGAGATCGTGGACAATGCGATCGACGAAGCGCTGGCCGGGTACTGCGACAAGATCGACGTGGTGATCCTGCCCGGCGACGTGATCCGCGTCACGGACAACGGGCGCGGCATCCCGGTGGGCATCCAGCACAAGACCGGCCTGCCCGCGGTCACGGTGGTCTTTACGATCCTGCACGCGGGCGGCAAATTCGGCGGCGGCGGCTATAAGGTCGCGGGCGGCCTGCACGGGGTCGGCGCGTCCGTGGTCAACGCGCTGTCCGTCTGGCTGGAGGTCGAGGTCTACCACGAGGGGAAGATCTACCACCAGCGGTTTGAATACGGCAAGGCGACCGGCGACCTGGAGGTCATCGGCGACTGCCCGGCGGACAAGACCGGCACCACCGTCACCTTTAAGCCGGATGCGTCGATTTTTAAGGACACCACGGTCTATGACTATGAGACGCTGCAAAAGCGCCTGCGCGAACAGGCCTTCCTGAACGCGGGCGTACACATCGAGCTGCGGGACGAACGCGACCCGGAGAACCTTTTGCAGGACAACTACTGCTACCAGGGCGGCATTTCCAGCTTTGTGGAGTTCCTCAACAAGGAGAAGGAGCCCATCCACGACGACATCATCCATTTCTCCTGCACGGCGGCGGACAACAACTCCACAGCGGAAATCGCCATGCAGTACAACGACTCCTATAACGAGCTGATGCTCAGCTTTGCCAACAACATCCACACCACGGACGGCGGCACCCATGAGGACGGCTTTAAGCGGGCGCTCACGCGCGTGATGAACGAATACGCCCGCAAATACAACATCCTCAAGGACAACGACAAGAACCTGTCCGGCGAGGACGTGCGCGAGGGCCTGACCGCGATCATCAGCATCAAGGTCAAGGACGCGCAGTTCGAGGGCCAGACCAAGGCGCGCCTGGGCAACACCGAGGTCGGCACGCTGGTCAGCCAGCTGGTGTCCGACAAATTGGCCACCTACCTGGAGGAGAACCCCGCCACGGCGCGCACGATCTTTGACAAGGCGCTGGCCGCCTCCCGCGCGCGGGAGGCCGCGCGCAAGGC
>JABLTT010078656.1_pt1 | contig 11086 bp, 10 predicted proteins | sample 7160061 | NCBI WGS metagenome assembly JABLTT01 (sample SAMN14651232, study PRJNA627086) | human gut metagenome | isolation source: feces | host: Homo sapiens | reverse complement strand
TTTTACTTTTATCACAAATTGTCTTATTTTTATCAAAACAAACAATAAATTTTATTAAATATTAGTAATAAAAGTAAAAAGGCTGGTACACACCCACGTTTCCGCATCAGTGTATACCAGTTTTCATCAGCCGATTTTTAATTTAAATTTCTGTACATCTCTTTCTGAATCGACACGTTCAATTAAAGCACCAAGACTTCTTAACTTTCCTTCAAAATCTTCGTACCCTCTCTGAATATATTCAATGTCCTCAATTTCGGAAATGCCTTCCGCTGCAAGTGCTGCAAGTACAAGTGCCGCACCCGCACGTAAATCCGGTGCTGCAAGCTGTGCGCCTGTAAATCCGGATACACCTTCGATATAAGCGGTGTTACCCTCTACCTTAATCTTGCTGCCCATGCGGTTTAATTCGTCTACATATTTAAAACGGTTTTCAAAAATGCTTTCCGTTACCATGCTTGAACCGTTGGCAAGTGCAAGAACAACTGCCATCTGTGGCTGCATATCCGTTGGAAATCCCGGATACGGGAGTGTCTTTACATTGGTAGATTTTAATTCTTCACTGCCAATAACACGTACGCTGTCATCACCTTCAATGACCTGACATCCGATTTCAAGCAGCTTTGCAGATAAAGATTCCAGATGTTTTGGAATGACATCTCTTACCGTAATATCACCTTTGGTTGCTGCTGCCGCAAACATAAATGTTCCCGCTTCAATCTGATCCGGAATAATCGAATACGTCGTACCGTGCAGACGGGAAACGCCTTTAATACGGATAACGTCTGTTCCGGCCCCTTTGATATTCGCGCCCATTGCATTTAAGAAGTTCGCTACATCTACGATATGCGGCTCTTTTGCTGCATTTTCAAGAATCGTATCGCCTTCTGCCATGCAGGAAGCTAACATCAGGTTAATTGTTGCGCCGACTGTCACGACATCAAAATAAATGTGGCTGCCCACAAGCTTTTCTGCCTTTGTATGAATCTTTCCGTAGGAAATATCCACTTCCGCACCCAGAGCCTTAAAGCCCTTGATGTGCTGGTCAATCGGACGGCTTCCGATATTACATCCGCCCGGAAGAGCCACCTGGGATTCCTTGTACTTTCCAAGCAGTGCGCCCAGTAAATAATATGACGCCCTAATTTTCTTAATATATTCGTAATCTACATTAATATCACTGATAGAACCACCGTTAATCTGAACGGAATTATTGTATACATAAGTAACCTTTGCACCAATCCCCTCAATTGCCTGTAAAAGTACACGAATATCCCGTACATTCGGCACGTTTTCTATCGTTACCGTTTCATCTGTCATAATCGCAGCAGCGAGAATGCCGAGTGCTGCATTCTTTGCTCCACCTATGGAAACTTCTCCTTGAAGGCGTACTCCACCCTTAATCACATACTGTTCCATTGTTATGCACCTCTATCTTATCTATATCAACTTCATTATTATTTTCAACATATTCTGTTAAATTATAACATAAACATCACATTTGTAAAGAGTACAGCCAAAAAAACCTTGCGAAAATAGCTTTATTTTGCAAAGGCGCATTTACAGTATATGCTTTATCTGATACATAAGAACTATCTTTTACTGAATAAAGCGCAGTGGATTTACGGTGCTGCCGTTTATCCACAGCTCAAAATACAGACACGGCTGTTCACAGTTCCCGGTGCTGCCGCTGTTGGCAATCAGCTGTCCTGCTGTCACATTCTGCCCTTTTACCACACCAATTGCATCAAGGTGTCCATATCTTGTTACGGAGCCGTCTTTATGTGTAATGTCAATACAATATCCGTAATCTGCATACCATCCGGTACGTGTCACCGTACCCTCTGCTGCCGCATAAACAGATGTCCGCTCTTTTGCAAGCCAGATGACACCGTTATTTACATTTCCGCCAAACTGTCCGGAAACCGGTAATCCATACGCACTGTCTGACTTCGTACCCACTGAAATCACCTGTGGCTGCGATTCTGTCTGGACTTTTTCATCTATAATCTTCGTATCTGTCCGTCTTCCATTAATATAGGAAACCTCTGCCGTAACCTTTCTGGTTCCTGTGCTTCCTTCTTCCTCTATCGTATTCTTACCCTTCTGTGCTTCCTCATCCTGTATATACTGCGGTGTTGCACGATACGTCTCATCATATGTTTCACGCTTTGTCATCACAACAGACAGCAGGGTTTCCGGTACGGAAAGTGTTATCATCTCACCCTCTGCAAGCACCGAATCCGTATCCAGCTGCGTATTCCATTCGTAAATCTGTTCTTTATCAATTCTGTAATCGGAAGCGACGGATTCAACGGTTTCTCCCGCCTTTACTTCATATAACACACGGTTTTCTGATGATTTTGTCACTGCTTCGTAAGCCGTGTCCACATTGACAATCCCGGTCTTTGCAAGAAGCACTTCGCTGACAGTTACATTCTGCGCAAAATCAATGGATGTAATCCCGTCATGCACGACCGTTCCGTCTTCCTGTGTCGTGGATGCCTGTCCGCTTAGTACCGCAGATACGATGTCTTTGCTGGCATCCGTCTGGGTCTTTTCAAAGCTGACGGTATAATCTCCGCTGCTGCCTGTGGCATTTAACTGCACCGTATACTCTTTTTGGGTGTCATACTGCTGTTCCACACGGGAAAGCAGCGTATACACATCATCCAGACTTGCAAGTGTAACCGTTGCATCGTCCATTCTGACCATATAGGCAATCTGTGAATTCACATCTGTTATACTGGAAAATAATGCACTATAGATACTGTCTGAGAGTTCTTCCTCACTCATGCGTTCCGCCGTAAGATGGCTCTCTTTAATTACCGTATACTCCGGCTCCATATATATAACATCAGGATAAATACCGGAAAGCCGTCCTCTTGCATCTGCAAGCGCTTTTGCCGCATCTGCGCGGGAATTGGCTGCCCCGACTTCTGTTCCGTTTACTTCTATACGGTAATACGCTACCTGATTATTTAAAAGATTCTTTTCTACAAACGGTATTGCAAATAAGCATACCATACTGGCAACAAACATTGCTGTCAGCAGCATCAGTCTCATTCTTTTCCCATATTTGGTAAAATGTGACATGACTCTCTCCATTTCTGCCGTGTGACGGCATTTCTATCATAATCTATAACATAATCCATAAACTGTGTAGTTTACTGTTTTGTAACACTTTTGTAATATTTGTCATGTTACCATATCCGGAGCAATTTGTAAAGAGCGGGCATCTTTGATGTCCGCCCCTTTAAGCCTGTAGTGTTATTCTTCTTTTTTACGCGAATCAAAGTAGACAAACGCATCTATTTTTTCAAGAATATCCGCGAAAATTTCCCGCGGCGCAGCTTCAATGTATTTCGTCAGGATTTCATTTTCCTGCTTTTTATAACGGCCGTAGAAAATGTCGTACAGGTTGTGACCGCGCACGTAAATCCGGATATTTTCAATGTTATCCACAATGTCCTGACGGGACTGTATCTTTATCCCCGTTTTTTTTAACATGGCTTTCACACTTGTTAATTTATAGAGATATTCCTGATATTTACTCCACAAAATGTCGTAAAACGCATCGACACTTTTTACAACACCAATCTGCGCCATGACTTCCGGAAACAGAAAATAATTCTCAAACGAATAATATTTTAAAATCAGCACATTTTTCTCCGTAACCCGTGGAAGATTGCCTTTATCTTCATGTGACCGGTCGCCGTAATATTTGCAGAGCTGCTGTCCTAACTGCATCCTGTTTTTGCCGTCGCTGTCCCGGATCATCATAAAACTGTCCTTTAAATAAACGGAATTAATGTATTTTAAATTGGCATACGTCTTGATATTCGTGCAGCTGTTGGTGGAAATAATCGCAATGCGCTTGAGCTGTCCGGACTCATCATAGACCTCGGAATAATATTTTTTAAGCAGCAGCGGCAGGCGGCTCTTATCCTGCTTACCTTCAACAATAAAGACAAAGCTCACATTCATCAAGTCATTTGCCGTGTAACCCAGATCATTTAAAATGGCATCCAAGTCGGTGTCTTCACGTACACACGTATTGTACCTGCTGTCGGAATACACCTGACGGATCTGTCCCGATGTAAAGTTAAACAGCATTTCCGGCTCGTGCGTGGAAAATATAACCTGATTCTTTTTGGACAGCCGGTAAAGAATTTCACTCGCAACCTTTTTTAACTGCGGGTGCAGATAAATTTCCGGTGTATCTACCATAATAATATACGGTGCTGTGTTTTTTGTATCCACATAGGTCTGAAGCAGGGATAAAATGTAAATGCTTTTTAAGCCTTCACCGAGCGCATCCAGTCCGCCCTCTTTTTTGCTGCCGCGCATACGCACAACGGTATCAATTTTAAACAGTTCGTCCGCATCAAATTTAATCTCATAATGAATTTCATGGGACTGCCCGCCGTTGCGGCTGAAATAGTAGTTTAAACGCTCTGACAACCGGTTTAAATTACACGTAAATAATTTGTACTGCAACAGGCGGCTCGTTTCCATCAGTGTCAGCTGTTCCGGCGTTTTTTTCTGGATTACGCCGATACATTCAAAGCACTGGTGGCATTTGCGTTTTTCATCAAAAATGCACCGGTCGTCCCGCAGTGCCTGCAGTCCGGTATCCTGCTGTAATAAAATCAAATCCTGACTGATATCTTCTTTGTCACGGTACTGGTCCACGAAATAGATTTTCGGAAAAATACTTTTGATATAACGGTTGTTTTTAAAATAACCGTCTTTATAGCGTACGATGCCGTTTCTGCCGTAAATGTATTCAAATTCAAGCGTGCCGCCATCCTCCGTTTCCTGATAGGACGGCAGCTTTTTACAAAAATTTTCTTTCCACAGTGAGAACTGCTTGAAATTACCGACAATGCCGTTCTGATGCAGATACTCTAAATCTTCATCTGTAATCAGAAGCTGTATGCCGATGGTAATATTGCCGTCCCGGTGGTGAAAATCCGCTTCGGATATGGCATAATCGCCGGATACCGCGCGGATTGCATCAAGCATGACAGATTTTCCGGCATTGTTTCTTCCGACTAAAATAAGTACGTCTTCAATATCGCGGATTACCAGTTCCTCTACGGATTTAAAATTTTTAATGGACAACTGTGTAATTTTCAACGAAAATGCCCCCTTTTTGTCTTACTTTTTTCCTTTTTCTTTTCGGGTATGTTTACCGCTTCTGCCTTTCGCTTTTACACCTTTTTTTGTGCTGCTTTTAGACTTGTGTTTCGGGTTGTTTCCGGCAATGCTTTGGGGTTTGTTTTTTGCTACGGAGTATCCGAATGTGCCAATCTTTTTACCCAGTGTAAAATATTCACCGTGGGAATATGTCACTAAATCTGCCGCATTTAAGTCAAATCTGCCTTTTTCATCCATGTAATCATCATCAACCCGCACCGCCACGACTTCTGCCAGAAACATATCGTGTGTGCCCAGTTCAAGCACCTGTGTCACACGGCACTCTATATTGACCGGACTTTCCGCAATGCCCGGTGCTTTTACCTTTTCTGACGGCTGCGGTGTCAGGTGCATTTCCTGAAACTTATCAACATCCCTGCCGGAACGCACACCACAGTAATCGGTTGCACGGCATAACTGCTTTGTCGTCAGATTTACAACAAATTCTTTTGTTTCCTTTATAATGTCATAGGAATATCGGTTTTTCCTTACGGAAATTGAAAGCATTGCCGGATCTGAACAGATTGTTCCTGCCCATGCCACGGTAATAATATTCGGTTTTCCGCCCTCGCGCTGGCAGCTCACCATCACTGCCGGTACGGGATATAACATATTTCCCGGTTTCCACGTCTGTTTTGCCATTTTTAAATGTCCTTTCTGATTTTTGTATTCGGTTTCTGTGTTATATTTGCATTCTTTTATGGATACACTATCTTATGATGTCATCATCAAACCTTTGTATATGCCGTATTCCGGCGGATTGGAGTTTTATGAATACTGTCACCCAGAAACTTACGCGCTTAAAAATATTTACCGCAGTTTCTTTTATCCTTACTGCGGCGCTTGGCACTGCCTGTCACTTTGCCTTTGATTTTTTCGGTGAGAGCCGTCTGATTGCCCCTTTTGTTCCTGTCAATGAGTCTACATGGGAACATTTAAAGCTATTGTTTTTTCCGTTTCTTTTACTGCTTGTAATCGGCTGTTTTGCCGGTATTGCAGGCGGCAATGCACCTATTTCCAACCGCAGTCTGAAAAAAATGTTTTTATCCTGCTACTGGGACGGCGCGGCATTTGGCGAACTCTGCGGCATGGCGGCCGTTGTCGTCTTATTTTACGGCATCAACGGCATTTTAGGCTTTAATCTGGACTGGGTAAACATCGCTATTTATTTTATTGCTGTTTTATACGCCCACTATACCTTTTACCGGTATGCGTGTCTTCCATATTATAATACATTTTCCTACCACAAACCGCATCGTCCGGTTCCGCTGATTCTGCCTGTTTTTGTACTGGTATTTGTGACATTTTTATTCATGCTTTTTACCTTTTATCCACCGCACATCGGTCTTTTTTCCGACCCGCAAAATGGCAACTACGGTCTGTCCGCCAGTCTTTTTACCAGATACTCATATCCTTCCAGAATGACGGCACTGTGGTCAGAAGCCAGCAGGGTCGTGTGTTCCATCGTATAGGTTTTATTTTCAAGTACCGCACCCGGACTCCACTCTACACGGACCTGGGATTCCGTGCGGACCGCCAGTTCCTTATTTTCAAGGCATAACCGATGCGTCGCGCAGACTGTACCGTCTGCGTTGTTTTTTCTTGAAATTTCGGTATCTTTTATTGTAAACCAGCCTGCATTTTTAGCATCATCGCCAGCTTTTTCATGCAGAAGTCCCTCCGGCACCAGCGCAATATAGGCAGTTGTGATAATCCGCGTACGCGGGTCCCTGTCATATGCACCATATGTTTTTAACTGTTCAAAGTTTAAATGCTCAATTCCTGTTTCTTCCTGTAATTCTCTTGCTGCCGCCGTTTCGAGATTTTCCCTGTACTCCACAAATCCGCCCGGCAGCGCCCACCATCCGATGCTTGGATGGTTTCCCCGCTGAATCAGCAGTACTTTTGTCACTTTCTTTTCGGATTCATTATAGGCAAATACCGCCATATCTACGGTATTGCACGGATTCTGGTATTTATGCGGGTCATATTTTTCCAAAAATGTGACTAAATCTTCTCCGGCTGCGTTTTTTTCTCCCGTTCCCATAAATGCTTTTACAGCTTTTTCTTTATCTAAATACATATTTCTCTCCATTCCGCAGGTATTATAATGCCGGAGGAATCGCGAACTGAATTTATTCAGTTCTGCGATAAAAAGCGGATTTGTGACGCATGCGACACAAATCGCTGTGTGAAAAATCTTAGATTTAAGGATTTTTCACACTTTTCTCCATTCCGCAGGCAATTTCTCATCTGCCATCACATTTCTCCTGCTTTTTCGCCGTGCATGTGCGGGAAAGCAAAGCTTCCCCGCACTGTCGGGCATTCGCCCTATCGCTTAAAATCTTCAAGAAGTGCCCTGTGCAAGCACGGCACTTCTTTCCGCTTTCTCCTGCTCTTTCGCCGTGCATGTGCGGGAAAGCAAAGCCTCCCCGCACTGTCGGGCATTCGCCCTATCGCTTAAAATCTTCAAGAAGTGTCCTGTGCAAGCACGGCACTTCTTTCCGCTTTTAACCGGCACGGCTCATTGCTTACGCACATTTTACCACAAATGGGGGTTGTATTAAATCCCTGTGGTTACAATTGTTTTTATTTTCTGTCTTTTTTGAGTTTTTATTAAATTTTTATTTTTTTTAGTTCTATTTTATGCTACTTGTACATCTTATTTATTTATGCTACAATGCAATTATAAGAATTCGTGGAACATCATAGAAAAGATTACATATTTTCCGCCTTTCCAAGGGGGTTTTATGCCTTTTAAAGTTGTGTCGTCCCACGATGATATTACCGCAAATGCGGAGGAATGGAGGATTTTATGATTGGAAATGTAATCGTTGGTCAGTCTGGTGGTCCAACATCAGTAATTAACTCAAGTCTGGTAGGTGTATACAAAACTGCACGTGACAGAGGGGCAAAAAAAGTATACGGTATGCTTCACGGCATCAAGGGGCTGCTGGACGGACAGTATGTTGACCTTTCTGAAAAGATTAAGACTGATATTGACATCGATTTGTTAAAGAGAACCCCATCTTCTTATCTGGGTTCCTGTCGTTACAAACTGCCGGAGGTAAATGAAGATAAAGCTGTATATGAAAAAATCTTTAAGACACTTGAAGATTTGGAAGTAAAATACTTCTTCTACATCGGTGGTAACGATTCCATGGATACCATTAAGAAGCTTTCCGATTATGCAAATCTTGTAAACAGTGACATTAAATTTATGGGTGTTCCAAAAACTATCGATAATGACCTCGCTGTTACTGACCACACACCGGGTTACGGTAGTGCTGCCAAGTATATTGCGGCAACGATGAAAGAAATTATCCGTGACGGTCTTGTTTATGATTATCCGACAATCACAATTGTTGAAATCATGGGACGTAATGCCGGATGGCTGACTGCTGCTGCTGCTCTCGCAAAGGGCGAAGACTGTGAAGGCGTAGATATGATTTACCTTCCTGAAAAGGTATTTGATATTGACAAGTTCATGGCAAGAGTAAAATCTTTAAGCGAACAGGGTCGTTCTATGGTTATTGCGATTTCAGAAGGTATTAAGGTTGCTGACGGCAGATATGTATTTGAACTTTCTGACCACGTAGAATTTGTCGATGCATTCGGACACAAGCAGTTAGCAGGTTCTGCAAAGTTCCTTGCAAACAAGATTGGTTCTGAACTCGGCATCAAGACAAGAGCAATTGAACTTTCTACCATGCAGCGTTGTGCCGCACACATGACTTCCCGTACGGATATCACAGAGGCCTTCAACGTAGGTGGTGCAGCTGTAAAGGCAGCTTTTGAGGGTGCTACAGGACAGGTTGTTGTCTTAAAGAGAATTTCTGATGACCCATATATGTGCATTACAGAAACACATGATGTTCATGATATTGCCAATGTGGAAAAGAAGATTCCGTTAGAATGGATTACAGATGACGACTATGTTACAGATGATCTGATTCACTATATCAGACCACTCATTCAGGCTGAACTTTCACCAATTATGGTTGACGGTCTTCCAAGACATTTAAATGTCAATTTCTAAAACTGAATAACATTTTAGGTGAAATCCCCGGAAACCCGTGTCTCGGCTGACCGGGGATTTTTATTTTTAAATTTTTCCAATATAATAATTTTTTGTTCTTCCCCTTGTCATTCTCCCGATTATCCATTACAATCACTGTATCCTAAAAATATAAACATACACGGACAGCCGCTTCTTTTAACGGACTGCCGGCTGTTTTTTGAAGAATGGAGATTTAAAAATGAAATTTGTAATACAGCGTGTCAATCACGCAAGTGTCACCGTTGACGGTCAAACGGTCGGTTCTATCGGTAAAGGACTGCTGATTTTATTCGGCGCCGGAAAAGGAGATACTGAAGAAATGCTGCCAAAGTTTGTGGATAAAATCACAAAGCTGCGGATTTTCTCTGATGAAAATGACAAAATCAATCTTTCCCTTTTGGACGTAGGTGGCGAACTGCTTGTCGTAAGCCAGTTTACACTTTACGCAGACTGCCGCAAGGGAAACCGTCCAAGCTTTTTTGATGCCCTTGAACCGGACCGTGCCGATGCTTTATACGAGAAATTTGTTGCATTGTGCCGCGAAAAAGTCACCAAAGTAGAAACCGGAAGCTTCGGTGCACATATGCGTGTTGACCTTGAAAATGACGGTCCGTTTACCGTTGTCTTAGACAGCCGTGATTTTTTCAAAGAATCCTCAAATGAAAGGCGGGAAAATTAAGATGTTCCGATTATGGTGTAAATTATTTGATGACAGCAATCATCTGCTCAAGGATATGGTGGTGGAAAATGATGATGCGGCCACAAACCGTACCCGAAAAATTTTTGACGGTATCCACAGTGCCTGCTATGCCTTTGATTTAAGCGAGCCTATCTGGCTGGATTCCAATGTTGCGGAGTTTAAACGTCATTCCAAAGTCCGTTTCTATCAGGATAATTTTATTGACAGCATTGACTTTTCTTATATGGAAATTCAGGTGATTGAAGAAGACTAATACAAAAGACTATTCTTGCAATAATTTTTTTAATAAATACAGTTCCAATACACATTTATTTTTGTAAATGTGTATTGGAACTTTTTAGACTGTAACAAAAATATCTGTGTATCAGCGTTTTGTCTGATTCATCGACCGTGCCAGCTTCTCAACTGTTTCTTCTGGCCGTTCTGCCAAGTCTGCTACCGATTGAATGTCATTGCCAAATGCAAGCAGTTTTTTTGCAATCTGGATTTTGGTCTGTTCTTCTCCCTCACGCCGTCCTTCCGCGCGTCCCCGGTTTAAGATGTCTTTTGCTTCATAGTTTAATACTTTTCCGCCCATTTGCTGACTCACTCCCTTCGCTACTTTTTCGTACTTTGCCGCTAAATGCTCCATTACTTTGCGTGACATTGCAAGAATTACAACTTTCGGATACTCCGTTAAATCACCCATCTGGCAGGCAATTTCAAGCCGTTCACGGATTGCGGCATATTCTTCCTCCAGCTGTTTTAACTTTTTCTTATTTTCTTCGAGTTCTTTAAAATCCTTTTCATACACAAAGATATGAAACGGTATCAGAAAGAACAGTTTTTTTTCAAACAGTTCATGAATCGTATAGCGTTTTACTTTTAATACCGGCACGATATAGGATACCTTTCCGCCCGGGGTTAAGACTTTAACCGTCATGTGTTCCGGGGTGTTTTGGGTATGCCGGAGGGATACAATCGCTGAATCTGGGAATTGTACTGTCAAAATATTTGATGTAAACTCCCTGTTTTCTAATGCAAGCTGTGTATCGTACTCAAACATTCGCACAATCATGGTGCCGTCCTCCGTACTCTGACATTCAATGTGATACCGTTTGCGCTGTGATGTGTTACAGCTGGCA
>JABLTT010034165.1_pt1 | contig 11106 bp, 8 predicted proteins | sample 7160061 | NCBI WGS metagenome assembly JABLTT01 (sample SAMN14651232, study PRJNA627086) | human gut metagenome | isolation source: feces | host: Homo sapiens | reverse complement strand
TGCCGGTGCCAATGGCAATGCCCCGAAGCAGATCCACCGCCGTAATCACCGAACCCCGTACGCCATATTTCTCGCGGAACGATGGATAGGAAATCGGACTTCCCTCGCCCCACGCCCATATGGAATTAGCCGGGTTCTTGCCCTGGGCCATTCGCCTCAGATTGATGGGATGATCCTTCAGAATTTGATGGCTTCGCTTCATCAGTTCTAAAATCGCTGGGTCCTTCGGCAGATACTCACGGATCAGGCGGTCGCTGATATCATGGGGCGGTGTAAAATCATGGCGCCCCTCGCCGCCTTTCTGCAACAGAATATGGCGGTAACTTACGCCAGCATAAAAGTGATATCGGTCTGTAGACAGCGCTTCTTTCAGCGCAGCGATCAATTCTCGGGATTCCTCCGTCGAAATCTCGCCAGCGGAATAATCCACCATCCGCTTATCCTCATAGTCCTCTTCCTCCGACAGCGTGACAAGATTAATTCGATAGGTCATATCCCCCTGTTCCATCGGGACTCCAATACTGAGCGCCTCCAGGGGAGACCGCCCCGCATAGTACTGTTTCGGGTTATATCCTAAGATCGACAGATTGCCCACATCACTGCCCGCCGGCAAACCCTCCGGTATCGTAAATAGCTCGAGAATCTCACTGCTTGCCGCCAGGCGATCTATATTCGGGGTCTTAGCCGCCATCACCGGCGTCTTGCCTTGGAGCGCCTCCTGCTTTTCGTCTGCCATCCCATCGGCAAGTACAATAATATATTTCATTGTTCCCTCCATCCTGCCGCGCCAACGGCATTCTAATTCATCTGAATCATGCCTAAAATGCCACAGCCTGCCTCTGTGAGCGCTTCCCTGATTTCCGACAGCTGTTGCTCGTTCACCAGGCCGGTGGTAAATGCATGGACCCCGGAAACTGGCACCGTCTGTGCAAAATACGGCGTAGACGCCGCGACCGGGCAATCTGTCCGAATCATGTACGCCGCCGCCATCAGCCTAGAGTCCGTCAGATCCAAAATTTCCTCTTCCCAATGGCAGCGCGCTGATATCCGGTAAGGAAAATAGCGGGCCGCCGTCATGATGTCGGCCACGACTGCACTGGCGGTCGCTTTCTTTCCTGCGCCCTTCCCCTGCAACACAATGTCATCCACCATATTTCCCCGAATCAGAACACCATTGTAAACGCCACATATGGACGCCAATGGATGGGACAGCTTCAACAGAAGGGGAGAGACCTTGGCGAATACCTTGCCATCGGCCTGATAGCTTCTCGCGACGAGCTTGACCTTGCGCCCCAATGCCTTTGCCACTTTTAGATCATCCAGTGTAATCTTGGTGATCCCCTCCGTTGGGATCTGTTCGTAATCTACGGTTTTTCCAAAGGCTAAGGAGGACAGAATGGCAATCTTCCGGCATGCGTCATATCCCTCCACATCCGCCTTTGGATTTCGCTCCGCATACCCCTTCTCCTGCGCCTGTTTCAATGCCTCCTCAAACGTCGCACCCGCCTCCTCCATTTGGGTCAGGATATAATTCGTAGTTCCATTGAGAATTCCCATGACCTCAATAAAGTATTCCGGAGTCAACGACATGTTCATGGTTCGAATGACGGGAATGCCTCCCCCAACGCTGGCCTCAAAGAAAAAGTTGACATGATGCACTTCCGCAATCCGCAAAAGCTGCGCTCCATAGGCCGCTACCAGTTCCTTGTTGGAAGTGGCAACGCTCTTTCCCGCCTCCAAGGAGGCGCGGACAAACTCATAGGCGGGGTGTAGGCCTCCCATGGCCTCCGCCACAATCTTAACATCCGGATCTTGCAAGATCACCTGAAAATCCTTAACCAGCTTCCTCTGCACCGGATCTCCCGGAAAATCCCGGAGATCGAGGACATATTTCACCCGCAGCGGACACCCTGCTTTTTTTTCAATCACATCCTGATTGACCTTTAATACTTCCACAACGCCGGAACCGATGGTCCCATATCCCAATACCGCAACATCCATTGCCGCTCACTCCCTCGCTAAAATTTTAATGGCATGGACGCCGGGCAACTTCCGCAGTGCGTCGATAATCTCTGTGATGGACCATGCCTCCTCCAATACCTCAATACTCATGGAAATATCCGCAACCCCGTTGATGGGAATGGACTGATGGATTGTCAAGATATTGGCCTTCGCCTCTCCGATGACCGCCAGAAGTTGGGATAGAACACCCGGTTCATCGTCCAGCGTACAGGCGATGGTTACGGTCTTTTTGTGGGCCGTATCGGTAAAAGGCTCAATCATATCTTTATATTTGTAAAATGAGCTTCTGCTGATTTTCAAAAGCTCTGTAGCCTCCTGGACAGTCTGAACCTGTCCCGTTAAAAGCAGCCGCTTTGCCTCCACAACTTTGACGAAAACATCCGGCAGTGCCTCCCGGTCGACAATATAATATTCTGTTCTGAATGCCATTTCCTCACCTCATGTTCTTTGTACAAATACATGTGTTTTCGTAATAAAGAATATAACACAGATTTTGTTGGCCGTCAAGAGCGACCGAGTGCAAATATCATTGATTCCTGTTTTTCTTGCCACCGGGAATGTGCAGCAATCAATTCATCTTGTCATAAAAAAACCGTCAAATGGACTCTTGTGGATTCAATACGTAAAATTTCACAAAATTATGCAATATTTCCAAATATTGCCTTGCCAAATTTTTCTAAATACGGTAAGATAGAGATAGCGATTCAACAGAGCGTTTTTTGAATGCGCTGGCTTGAAAACCCGATATTTCCCGTTTCACAAGCAGCCATGTTGCCAAAGGGGGGACAAGGTGCAGTAAATGTCATGATGAAACAATATACCGGACAAAATGTAATGGAAGCGCTGTTGGACAGGCTGGACTATGTATTTAAAGAGTTTGATAATATCTATGTGTCCTTCTCCGGAGGAAAGGATAGCGGTTTATTGCTGAACCTAACGCTGGATTTTCAAAAAAAATACTACGCGAATAAGCGAATCGGTGTATTTCACCAAGATTTTGAAGCGCAGTATACCGTCACAACCCAGTATATAGAGCGCACCTTTGCACGGATTGAACAGGATGTTGAGCCATACTGGGTGTGCCTGCCCATGGCCACCCGGACCGCTCTTAGCAGCTATGAAATGTTCTGGTATCCGTGGGACGATACGAAAGAATCTTCCTGGGTACGTCCAATGCCTGACCATCCATACGTGATCAATCTAGATCATAATCCCATGACCACCTACCGTTACCGTATGCGTCAGGAGGACCTGGCTAAACAGTTTGGCCGTTGGTACCGCCAATCCCATGGAGATGGGAAAACGATATGTCTTCTCGGCATTCGCACAGATGAGTCTTTGCAGAGATACAGCGGCATCATCAATAAGAAACATGGATATGAAGGCAAGTGCTGGATTAGCAAACAGTTTAAAGATGTCTGGTGCGCTTCTCCTATGTATGATTGGTCGACCAGTGATGTATGGCATGCAAACGCTCTCTTTGGTTATGAGTATAATCACTTATATGATCTATACTATATGGCAGGGCTTAAGCCGGACCAGATGCGGGTGGCCTCACCGTTTAACGACTATGCCAAAGACAGTTTGAATTTGTACCGCGTGATCGACCCGGAAATATGGACGAAGCTAGTGGGAAGAGTTCGGGGTGTCAACTTTGGAGCCATCTATGGAAAGACAAAAGCAATGGGATACCGAAACCTTACGCTTCCCGAGGGGTACACCTGGGAGGCCTATACAAAGTTTCTGTTGGACACGCTGCCGGCCCGGCTCAAAAATAACTATGTCAAAAAGTTCAATACATCCATAGAGTTCTGGCACAAGACAGGCGGCGGCCTGGAGGAGGCGACAATACAGGAACTCTTGGATCACGGCTACAATATCCGCCGAAATGGGGTCTCCAACTATACCTTAAAGAAAAATTCCCGCGTGGTATTCATTGGCAAAATCCCCGATCATACCGATGATATCAAATCCTCAAAGGATCTCCCTAGCTGGAAGCGAATGTGTTATTGTATCCTAAAAAATGACCACACCTGCCGGTTTATGGGTTTCGGGCCCACAAGGCAGCAGCAAAAGCAAATTGATCTCTTACGGCGAAAATACAGCAAAGTTGGTAATTAAAATGGCATACAAAAGTCCTGTATATAATGTGATCGCAGTTCCAATCCAAAAAATTGTTCCAAATACATATAATCCTAACTCCGTTGCCCCACCGGAACTGAAGCTGCTCTATGACAGCATCAAAGAAGATGGCTATACGATGCCAATTGTGTGCTACTATGAGAAGAATAAAGACATCTATGTGATTGTGGATGGCTTCCACCGCTATCGTATTATGTTAGAGTATCCGGATATCTATGAGCGCGAAGGCGGATTATTGCCAGTTTCGGTGATCAATAAACCTTTGGATCATCGTCTGGCGAGTACCATCCGGCATAACCGGGCAAGAGGTTCCCACAATGTAGACCTTATGAGCAACATCATTAAAGAGCTACACGAAATCGGCAGATCCGATGCCTGGATCTCCAAACACCTGGGTATGGACCGGGATGAAATCCTGCGGCTCAAGCAGATTACCGGACTGACCTCGCTTTTTAAGGACGTAAAATTCGGAACTGCGTGGCAGCCAGCAGAGGATTGGAAGACTCCTGAAGATGAAGCGTAACCCATACCGCGGCCCCTTGTTAGGTTCCAATAAAAGAGTTCGCCTTCGCGAACTCAGATCTAGGTCCGCCTCACGTCGGACTTTCCAGGGCAAAAGAATCGCCTGATTCACTGTCTTTACAGTTTTCAGGCGATTCTTTTTGTGGACTCTTTGCTTTCCTTATCTTACGACTCGGAATCCTGAGACAGACACGCTTCCAATGCGCTCCACATCGTGTTAAATTGATCATAATTACAGGCAAACCATGTGTCCTCATCGATCTGCGTGACATAGTAGAACTCCGAGAGCTTATAGTATTTCACCGTATAGCTGGTACCGTCGAGGAAGGAAAACTCAAAGGTAACGGCATCCTTCTCATCGTACTCCGGTTTCTCCTTATAGATCTCGTAGTCCGGCATAATCCCGATGACACCCTGATAAGCTTTCTTAAACAGATCTTCCTTGGTCAATGTATCGTTGACCCGGTAGGCGACCAGCGGATCCTCAGAATCATCGGAATCGTCCGAATCGTCCAACGTCTCCTCAACCTGTTCACGCTTAATGGACAGAGTATAGGTTCCCTCATTGCCGGTCACCTTCAAGACGTCCACCTTCTCGATGTTGTTCAGATAGACCAGCTTCTGAATATACGTAAAGGGCTTGAAATCCACATTATCCAGGAAGGACTTTTCGATGCCAAAGACCTCGTCTGAATCCCCCTCGCGGAAGTAGATCATCGAATCGTCATCCCCATAGGTGAAGCCAAAATAGTAATCAACCGTTGCATACTCATACTCCGGCTCCGCGTCCGCGTCGGAATCGTCGCTGGCCAGCTCCGTGCGGGTGGTCATCTTCAATCTGTATTCCGGCTCCTCCCCGACTCCGTATTTGTCCAGGTCTGTGCAGTTCTCCTCAATCTGATCCTTGATGGTGATGGATCCAATGCTCGTAAACAGTTCGGAAAGATTGCCCGTCACTTCCACCGTCGGATTGTCATAGGGCTGCTTCAGAGTGTAATAGCTCATGTGATAATTCCAGTCTTCCGTTTCGGGAATATCGCCCACATATTGAATCTCAATTGGACGTTCCCCCTTCTGCTGTGCGAAGAAATAATAGAGCTCATCCTCTGTGCTGACGCTGCTGGAGCTTACATTGCGCAGGCTGGACAGAGTCGCCGTCGCCGCTTTTCCCGGCGTGCTGCCCAAAGTATACAGCGCAGAATCGCCCTCCACCATGCCGTAGTAATAGATTCCATCTGGTGTATTGTCGCCGAACATGACTTTCTTCTGCGTGCCATCTTCCAGCGTAACGGTCACAATCGCTACCGGGGTCTCCAGCCCAAATTCCGCCAGATCCACATTGCTCGCATCCTCGTTGACTAGAGCGCTGGCATTGAGCTGCGTGCCGATCCCCACAAGATTGCTGATGGAAGTGGAATTCAGCGTCCAGTCTTCATGTCCTTCGATATACCATGTCAGCGTCTCTTCCGGCTCTCCACTCTCGTCGCTGCTCTCCTTGGTCTCCTTCTTCAACAGCAGTGTGTATTCATCCGTTTTATTCTTGACCGCAATGGACTTCAGCGTATTTTCCTCATTTTCCAGGATCACGCCGTAGGTCGAGGACAGAGACGTGGAGGAGGACTCTTCGTCCGTTTCGTTTTTCTTCAAGATCACCACGGCTGATAATGTGCCCACTAGCAGAACCAGCACCAAACATAAAACCAGCAGCCGTTTTCCCTTGCTCATAGATGTTTCCTCCTTAAATAGACCACGAGACCACAGGCTAAAACAGCCAGCGGAATCAGAATCACAAAGACCGCGCCCCCTGTGATAATCGTCCGCGTCGTGACAGGCACCGTGTCTTCAACAAGACTCTTGGAGCTGATATAAAGGGAGCTCACCTCATCCTGTAGATAATCACAGACGTTTATAAACATTGTGTAATTTCCCTGAAGCATCGTGCCGCTATTGCGCTCAATAAAGGAGGAGCTTCCCAATACAACCATCTTCGCCGTGACCACGGAATTATCCAGGGATTTCTGTTCCTCCGCCACCAGACCGAGGGTAAAGGGACCTTTTGTGTCGCCCTCCTCGTAAGCCAAGACGGTGGATTCCGGATCTCCTTTGATCAGCGCGTCATCCGACGTAGTCATGATCGGCGTGATGGTCGTGGCACGGTTCCGGTCCTCTGAGACGGTCAGCGCCGCCGGATTCAGCATGAGCAGATACGAGTTAGCGCCCGTCATGTCGGAGGTAATGTCATGATCGCCATAGTTGGGTATGACAAGGTTCGGATACATGTAGTAGTTTCTCGCGGATGTCTCCCACACGCTCCCCCGCTCAACGCTTATTCCAAAGCGGGTCAACAGTTTTTCAAAGTTGGGCAGGGATGGCAAGTCGCTCTCCACCAGCACCAACATGCGTCCGCCTTTTTCCATATAATCCAGCAGGATCTCATATTCATTATCTGTCAGATCACTCTGAGGATTGTTGATCATCACAATGGTGTAGTTATTCGCTTCCAGCGTCACGGCATCCTCTCCCTCCGCGGGGCGAATCAGATCCAAAGATGACACATCAAAGTTGGATTTTTTCAGATAGCTGGTCATGGTGCTGTCAAGCTCAGCTTCCGAATGGCCAGTCAGCTGATAGATGATGGGATTGTTCTCCGAGGTTACATACTGGACCGCTGACGTCAGCGCTTCCTCCGCGGAGAATGCCGTCACCTCCGATGATCCAGTGGAAGAATTCGTCGATACGGTGTAAAAATCGCTGAGCGTTAAGATCTTAAATGACTCCGAGTCCGCCGCCTGCACAATGATGCTGCCATTGCTGATGCTGTCGGTCGTGTCCGATGTGAACTGCTTTGTAAAAGTCGGGTTGGCCAGGGGATCAATCTGCGTGTAGTGCAGCCGACTAGAATTTTCCACATAGCTTGTGACAAAACGCTTGACCTGGGGGTTATAATCCCCCTGTTCGTCAGTTCCAGGGCTGTAGATGCCATAGATATTGACATCCTGCGTCAGGCCATCCAGAATCTCTGTGGTTTTCTCCCCGACGGAGTATAGCTTGTTGGGCGTCAAGTCAATTGTGATTTTCAATTGTTGGAACAGTACGTTCACAACCACAAGAACAACCAGCACAACTATGGTCACAATGGTGGCGTAACCGCCAAAACGGAGGTTTTTATTGCGCTTGACCGCGTTTTTAAAGTCTAATTTTGACATCGGTTATCTCCCCCCTTAGCTCCATCTTCTTTTTTCTACCATCTGTACTGTCAGGAAGACAAAGAAGGCAGTCAGTGTTAAATAGTAAACGATATGACTAAAGTCAAAAATGCCAGTGTAGAAATCATAGTACCGGGTGAGGATCGACAGCCAGTCCAGGACATTGGCCACCAGACCGTCATACACAGTCGGCTTGACAAAATATAGAACGATGATTGCAGCCAAGCCCAGGATTCCAATGATTCCCGAAAGATAGATATCACGGATCGCCCTGTAAATCAGGAAAATCACAACAGCCAGAACCACGATGCAGCAACCCATGGCGAAAGCGCGGTCCGTGGGCAGGATCGATCCGATTCCATCGGTTAAAAAGATCAGCAAAAACACTGCAATGGTGGAAATACAGGCAACCAGCTGGTTGTCCGTCAAGGATGATATGAAGATTCCCATACCGATGAGGACACATCCCATCAGAAAGAATCCAATGTACGCTCCCACAACCTGCTCCACCGGCAGAGTCCCTCCGAGTCCAACGATGGTCAGAGGCTGCGGCACCGTCAGGAGCAAAGAGATGGCAAACAGCGCCACTGCCGCCAGATATTTTCCCAACACGATCTGATAGGTCTTGACAGGCGATGTCAGCAGGAGCTGATCCGTCTTGTTCTTCATCTCCTCCGACATAAGCCGCATGGTCAGAATTGGCATCGCAAATACGATCAGGCTGGTCACGCCCGATAATACATACGCGTAATTCGGCGTCTGCTGATATAAACAGTAGACAAAGAAGTAGAATCCAAAGATCACCAACATAAACGCAATATAGGCATATCCTAATGGACTCTTGAAATAGGACTTAAATTCTTTCAAAAATATGGCTCGCATTACCGCTTACCCCCCTTTTCTCCGGTAATCTGGAGGAAGACATCCTCGAGATTCATCTCCATGGTCTTCATCATGAGGATTGGATAATCATGCTCGCGGCAAAACTCAAAAATGGCTTCCCGCACGTCCACATTCTCTTCGGATTCCACATTTAGATCAATGGAATCTTCCTCACGGATCCGCAGAATCTCAGCGGTTTCCACACCTGGAATCGCCTTAATTCCGCTGAGAATATCGTTCTTGGGCCCCTTGATGCGCAGATCCAATTTATTGACCTGTAGGATATGCTGTGACAGAGCTTCCGGCGTATCCGTCGCTACAATATGTCCATGGCTGATGATGATCACGCGGTCACATACCGCCTGAACTTCCTGCAAAATATGGGAACTCAAAATAACCGTATGGTTTTTGCCCAGATTCTTAACTAAGTCACGCACTTCAATAATCTGCTTCGGGTCAAGGCCAACGGTAGGCTCGTCCAAAATCAAGACTGGAGGATTGCCGATCAATGCCTGCGCCAGGCCAACGCGCTGCTTATATCCCTTTGACAGATTTTTGATCAATCGCTTCTGGACGTCCGCGATTCGAGCCAACTTAGCCACCTGCGCGATGGTCTCCTTCTGCTTCGCAGCTGGGATCTTCTTAATATCGCAAACAAATCGCAAATATTCATCCACGGTCATATCCGAATACAGAGGCGGCATCTCCGGCAAATATCCCACTTTTTGCTTAGCTGCCATAGGGTTTTCCAGCACGTTGACGCCATCTATATACGCCTCACCCTCCGTGGCCGACAAATAGCCGGTAATGATGTTCATCGTCGTACTTTTGCCAGCGCCGTTAGGGCCCAAAAATCCTACGATCTCGCCCTTTTGCACTGCGAAGGAAACGTTATCCAGGGCTACATGTTGCCCGTAGCGTTTCGTCAAGTTCTTAACTTCGATCACGGCAGAAACCTCCCTACACTTGTATTTCTATACCAGTGTAATACAGAAAAATGAATATACTATGAACAAACTGTAAAAGCCTATAAAAGTGCGCCGTATTTTATGTGTTTTGCCATAAAAACTTACAAAACGCCGGGAGATAATCCCCGGCGTCTTGTCTATGGCGTCAATCGCCTCTGCATACTGCTTATACCCTTTCTTTGGCGGTATATTGGGTGTGCAGCAGGTGATGCGCCTTTTCTGAATTCGGCTTGACCAGATACTCTTCATACAGCTTTTTGATAGACGGATTTTCATGGGATTTTCTGATGGGCTTTCCGCAGTCTTCCCGGTACAGCGCGGCCTGACGCGCCTGAATCTTCTTCATGTCACCGTGGGCATAGGGCTGTCCACCACCGTTTACGCAGCCGCCTGGGCAGGCCATGATCTCGATTGCGTGGAGATTGTTGGGATTGCCCGCCTTGATCTCCTCCAACAGAGCACGCGCATTTCCAAGGCCGCTGGAAATTCCGATGTTCAGGGTCAGATCCCCAACTTTTATATGGGCAACCTTTAATCCGTAGGAGGTGGAACGGATATCCTCAAACTCCACATTCTCCAACGTCTCCCCGGTAACCCATTCATAGGCCGTGCGCAGTGCCGCCTCAATAACGCCGCCTGTTTTGCCGAAAATGACAGCGGCTCCAGAGGATTCTCCTAGAGGATCGTCGAAGTCTTCCTCCGGCAGTTCCTTAAGGTCCATATTCATGCGCTTGATCAGATTGGCCAGCTCCCTGGTGGAGATGGAATAGTCCACATCCTGATTGTTGTCATCCTCAAATTTTGTCGCCTCATACTTTTTGGCCAAACAGGGCATTACCGAGACGACCACCATCTGATCGCGGCGGACTCCCAACTTCTCTGCAAAGTAGGATTTCGCAATGGCGCCAAACATCTGTTGGGGCGATCTTGCGGAAGATGGTATGTCCAGCAGCTCCGGATACTGTGACTCGATAAAGTTGACCCACGCAGGACAACAGGATGTCAACAGTGGCAGCGGCACGTCCTCACCGTTAAGGTGGCGCGTCAGGCGATCCACCAGCTCAGTGGCTTCCTCCATGATGGTCAGATCCGCCGCAAAATCTGTGTCAAACACATAGTCAAATCCCAGCCGGCGAAGAGCCGCCGCCATCTGTCCCGTGACAAGGCTTCCTGGCTCCAATCCGAACTCTTCACCGAGAGCAGCGCGGACAGCGGGGGCGGTCTGGACGACAACAATCTTGTCCGGATCGTTCAACGCCTCGACCACCTCCCAGGTAGAATCGTGCTCCGTCAGAGCGCCAACAGGACATACCTGAACACATTGACCGCAGCCTACACAAGGTGTATCTACTGTCTTCTTGTCA
>JABLTT010025707.1_pt1 | contig 11118 bp, 9 predicted proteins | sample 7160061 | NCBI WGS metagenome assembly JABLTT01 (sample SAMN14651232, study PRJNA627086) | human gut metagenome | isolation source: feces | host: Homo sapiens | reverse complement strand
CGGTTGTGCCAGCAGGTTACGCACGCGAGTCTGCATCAGTTTTTCCAGCATCGCCTGGCTTTGCAGGGTTTCCGGAAGATCCATCGAGATATTTTGCTGGCTTAACTGGTCCACCTCGTCGAGGAACGCTTTGGTGGTGGCATCATCAGTATCGTAGTAAGCACGTACCCAGGTGGAGACGTTCTCCAGCGCCTGGCGATAAGTCTCTTCCTGGTGACGCGGTACAGCTTGTGCTGCGACCAGCAGGCGAGAGCGAATATTTTCGCGCAGATAGATATCCTGATTTGGCGCTAACAGCGGTACGGCGGTGTCATCACGACGGCGAATCGTAATGAAGTTGTCCATAAAGTTCTGCCAGCTTTTTTGCAGATTGATACGCCATTCGCTGATGGAACTGGAAAGCTCTTCACCGTCTGAATCCATCGGCGAACCATCGCTGTCATTATCGGCCAGACGCAGGTTATCTACCTGATTTGAAAGCTGATTAAGCTTAAGGATGATGCCGTCATAATCCACCTGCGATACTGCAGAAAGGCTGGCGATATCATCGGTAATTGCCCGACGAACGGTAATCAGACTCGGGTCATTCATATCCGCCAGGCTGGCGTCTGCACTTTTCAGCAACGCTGCAGCGGTCGTGACGTCCTGATCGCTCCACAGCTTCCGTCCGGCGAGTTTCACCAGAAAATCGGCCTGAGCCAGCAGCCAGGTTTTAGCATCGCTGCCGGAAATGGTGGCGACCTTTTGTTGGACCTCATCCAACTGTTTTGCCAGCGTTTCTTGCTGACGATTCGCCTGCTTAAGCTGTGCAGCTTGTTGCTTAATAATGCCTTCCAGCTCGGCTTTTTGGCTCTCCTGGGCTTTTTGCAATGCCGTCAGTTGGTTAGCCAGGGCATCGCTGGTGGCGGTCTGATTGACGGCCTGTTGTTTACCCCAGCCATACAAACCGACGCCCGCCGCCAGAGCAATAGCGATAGCCACCGCGCTGAGAATCAATGCGGTATTGTTCTTACTCTTTTTTTCTGTTGCGACAGGTTGTGACGTGGTGTCCACGGCCTCCCTGGTCTCTTCAACCACGGCGGAGGTTTTTTCTTGTTCCGTCATTATGGCTTCCTGTTATGAGAGTTATTGTAATGCCCGTAAAAGCGCATCGTTGTCAGCGTTATCGGCGACCTTAATGTCTTGCCAGCCCAGTTCCCGGGCGAGTTTCGCCAAACGCTCACTGACGACCAATAGTCGACAGTGTAGTAACCAGTGCTCACGATACCATTGTGGGATCAGCGACCAGAGTTGCTGCAACATTTCACCGCTGGTAACAACGACCGTCGTCACCTCGCGGGATTGCCAGCGCATCGCTTCTTCTGCACCATCGTAATGGATTGCGCATCGTTGATAACATTCACAAAAAGTGACCTCAGCACCGCGCGCCGTCAGGGTATCCCCAATTAGCTCACGACCACCATTGCCACGTAATATCAGCGCACGTTTGCCCGCAATATTTTGTAATTCAGGTAATTGTAGCAAGACTTCGCTGATTTCCCGATCCTGCGGGTAGAGAATCTTCTGTCCGCTTACGGTATGTAGTGCCAGTGCGGTGGTGCGTCCAATGGCGAAATAATCAGGTAGTCGGGGCCATTTACGATCTTGCTGATGCAGCTGTGATTGGGCAAAAGCAACCGCGTGTTGCGAGAGGGCAAACAACAGATCGCTCTCCCCCAGCGCTGCCAGTTGATCAGCAAGTTGCGGTAATTGTTGACCCGGAGAAAACTCAGTCAGCGGAAAATGCCAGGCCACCTGCCCCAGTGTGCGCAGACGGCTCACTAACTCTTCTCCAGCGGGAGACGGGCGGGTGACAAGGATACTCATGCCGGGGCGTCTCCGTTATAGACTTCAGCGAGGATCTCGCGCGCGCCGTTATTCAGTAGCTCTTCTGCCAGCGAAATCCCCATTTGTTCGGCATCTTGCGGCGCACCGCGGCGTTCACCGCGAATAATCTGCGAACCGTCCGGCGCGCCGACCAGCGCACGCAGCCAGATTTCGCCATCAATAAGCTCGGCGTAGCTACCAATTGGCACCTGACATCCGCCTTCGAGACGGGTATTCATGGCGCGTTCTGCGGTAACGCGCAGTGCAGTTTCGTGGTGATTCAGCGCGGCAAGCAGCTCGCGAGTGCGTGAATCATCAAGGCGGCATTCAATACCCACCGCACCTTGTCCTACCGCCGGAAGAGAAATCTCGGGTGGCAACGCGGCGCGAATACGTGACTCCAGACCTAAACGTTTTAGTCCGGCTACGGCAAGAATGATGGCATCGTATTCGCCGTTATCCAGTTTGCTCAGGCGAGTGCCGACGTTGCCGCGCAGGGAGCGGATAATCAGATCCGGACGGCGTTCAGCCAGTTGGCACTGTAGACGTAAACTGGACGTCCCGACGATACTGCCTGCCGGTAACGCATCCAGACTGTCATAGTTATTGGACACAAAGGCATCGCGAGGATCTTCACGCTCACAAATAGTGACCAGTCCCAGACCTTGCGGGAATTCAACCGGCACATCTTTCATTGAGTGTACGGCGATATCGGCGCGATTTTCGAGGAGCGCGACTTCCAGCTCTTTTACAAATAAGCCTTTTCCGCCTACTTTCGCCAGCGGCGTATCAAGAATCACATCGCCGCGCGTCACCATCGGTACCAGTTCAACGACCAGGCCCGGATGGCTCGCCATCAACTTGTCTTTGACATAGTGTGCCTGCCAGAGTGCAAGTGGGCTTTGGCGTGTGGCAATTCTTAAAACATTGTCTAACATGCTTGTTACCGTCATTATCATCCGTGGTCCATCCTAACATCCTTGCCAGAGTGATGTCAGTGTTGTGGTGAAACGTAGACGCCTGCGCAAACCGTAAAATGAGGTCTGGCAGTGGATCCTGACAGGCGTTTCACGCCGTTGTAATAAGGAATTTACAGAGAATAAACGGTGCTACACTTGTATGTAGCGCATCTTTCTTTACGGTCAATCAGCAAGGTGTTAAATTGATCACGTTTTAGACCATTTTTTCGTCGTGAAACTAAAAAAACCAGGCGCGAAAAGTGGTAACGGTTACCTTTGACATACGAAATATCCCGAATGCCGCGTGTTACCGTTGATGTTGGCGGAATCACAGTCATGACGGGTAGCAAATCAGGCGATACGTCTTGTACCTCTATATTGAGACTCTGAAACAGAGACTGGATGCCATAAATCAATTGCGTGTGGATCGCGCGCTTGCTGCTATGGGGCCTGCATTCCAACAGGTCTACAGTCTACTGCCGACATTGTTGCACTATCACCATCCGCTAATGCCGGGTTACCTTGATGGTAACGTTCCCAAAGGCATTTGCCTTTACACGCCTGATGAAACTCAACGCCACTACCTGAACGAGCTTGAACTGTATCGTGGAATGTCAGTACAGGATCCGCCGAAAGGTGAGCTTCCAATTACTGGTGTATACACCATGGGCAGCACCTCGTCCGTAGGGCAAAGTTGTTCCTCTGACCTGGATATCTGGGTCTGTCATCAATCCTGGCTCGATAGCGAAGAGCGCCAATTGCTACAACGTAAATGTAGCCTGCTGGAAAACTGGGCCGCCTCGCTGGGTGTGGAAGTCAGCTTCTTCCTGATTGATGAAAACCGCTTCCGTCATAATGAAAGCGGCAGCCTGGGGGGCGAAGATTGTGGCTCCACCCAGCATATACTGCTGCTTGACGAATTTTATCGTACCGCCGTGCGTCTCGCCGGTAAGCGTATTCTGTGGAATATGGTGCCGTGCGACGAAGAAGAGCATTACGACGACTATGTGATGACGCTTTACGCGCAGGGCGTGCTGACGCCAAATGAATGGCTGGATCTCGGTGGCTTAAGCTCGCTTTCTGCTGAAGAGTACTTTGGTGCCAGCCTTTGGCAGCTCTACAAGAGTATCGATTCCCCATACAAAGCGGTACTGAAAACACTGCTGCTGGAAGCCTATTCCTGGGAATACCCGAACCCACGTCTGCTGGCGAAAGATATCAAACAGCGTTTGCACGACGGCGAGATTGTATCGTTTGGTCTCGATCCATACTGCATGATGCTGGAGCGTGTTACTGAATACCTGACGGCGATTGAAGATTTTACCCGTCTGGATTTAGTACGTCGCTGCTTCTATTTAAAAGTGTGCGAAAAGCTCAGCCGTGAACGCGCCTGCGTAGGCTGGCGTCGCGCAGTGTTGAGCCAGTTAGTGAGCGAGTGGGGTTGGGACGAAGCTCGTCTGGCAATGCTCGATAACCGCGCTAACTGGAAGATTGATCAGGTGCGTGAGGCGCACAACGAGTTGCTCGACGCGATGATGCAGAGCTACCGTAATCTGATCCGCTTTGCGCGTCGCAATAACCTTAGCGTCTCCGCCAGTCCGCAGGATATCGGCGTGCTGACGCGTAAGCTGTATGCCGCGTTTGAAGCATTACCAGGTAAAGTGACGCTGGTAAACCCGCAGATTTCACCCGATCTCTCGGAACCGAATCTGACCTTTATTTATGTGCCGCCGGGCCGGGCTAACCGTTCAGGTTGGTATCTGTATAACCGCGCGCCAAATATTGAGTCGATCATCAGCCATCAGCCGCTGGAATATAACCGTTACCTGAATAAACTGGTGGCGTGGGCATGGTTTAACGGCCTGCTGACCTCGCGCACCCGTTTGTATATTAAAGGTAACGGCATTGTCGATTTGCCTAAGTTGCAGGAGATGGTCGCCGACGTGTCGCACCATTTCCCGCTGCGCTTACCTGCACCGACACCGAAGGCGCTCTACAGCCCGTGTGAGATCCGCCATCTGGCGATTATCGTTAACCTGGAATATGACCCGACAGCGGCGTTCCGCAATCAGGTGGTGCATTTCGATTTCCGTAAGCTGGATGTCTTCAGCTTTGGCGAGAATCAAAATTGCCTGGTAGGTAGCGTTGACCTGCTGTACCGCAACTCGTGGAACGAAGTGCGTACGCTGCACTTCAACGGCGAGCAATCGATGATCGAAGCCCTGAAAACTATTCTCGGCAAAATGCATCAGGACGCCGCACCGCCAGATAGCGTGGAAGTCTTCTGTTATAGCCAGCATCTGCGCGGCTTAATTCGTACTCGCGTGCAGCAACTGGTTTCTGAGTGTATTGAATTGCGTCTTTCCAGCACCCGCCAGGAAACCGGGCGTTTCAAGGCGCTGCGCGTTTCTGGTCAAACCTGGGGGTTGTTCTTCGAACGCCTGAATGTATCGGTACAGAAACTGGAAAACGCCATCGAGTTTTATGGCGCGATTTCGCATAACAAACTGCACGGCCTGTCAGTGCAGGTTGAAACCAATCACGTCAAATTACCGGCGGTGGTGGACGGCTTTGCCAGCGAAGGGATCATCCAGTTCTTTTTCGAAGAAACGCAAGACGAGAATGGCTTTAATATCTACATTCTCGACGAAAGCAACCGGGTTGAGGTATATCACCACTGCGAAGGCAGCAAAGAGGAGCTGGTACGTGACGTCAGTCGCTTCTACTCGTCATCGCATGACCGTTTTACCTACGGCTCAAGCTTCATCAACTTCAACCTGCCGCAGTTCTATCAGATTGTGAAGGTTGATGGTCGTGAACAGGTGATTCCGTTCCGCACAAAATCTATCGGTAACATGCCGCCTGCCAATCAGGATCACGATACGCCGCTATTACAGCAATATTTTTCGTGATGAACGTGCCGGAAAGCGAGGCTTATCCGGCATGCAATCTTAGCGGAAACTGACTGTTTCACCCGCCTGCTGCGTCGCCGCCTGTTCCAGCAAATCCCAGAAGGTTTCGCCGCTGCGATCACAAATCCACTCATCGCCTTTCAGGTCAAAATGGTAGCCGCCCTGTTTGGTTGCCAGCCATACCTGGTGCAGCGGCTCCTGGCGGTTGATAATGATTTTGCTGCCATTCTCAAAGGTAATGGTCAGTACGCCGCCGTTGATTTCGCAGTCGATATCGCTGTCGCCATCCCAGTCGTCCAGGCGTTCTTCAATGGTCAGCCAGAGTTGATCAGCCAGGCGATGAAATTCACTGTCGTTCATTGTTGTATCCTGTTTTTAAGTGATGGCGGCAGTATAGCGGCATGGGGTCAGGGCTTCAAAGTTTGCACCTCTGCGGCTGCGTTCCGGCACGATTCATCCGTCACCGGAATAATGATGTCTCTGTGTAGCGAAAGATTTGTCTCTTCATTAGGGCGCAGTTACACCACGTCTTTCCCTGTTTCTGGTAAACATTATGATCAGGTTTACCGAGCGAGCATCCTCACGCTGACGGAACTAAAAAAGACAACAAACAAACCACATTGCGATAGTGCATAAAGCCATCCTGGCGCGAGGTGCCGATCACGAAACTACCAGCAAAACATAAATCCCCACGAGTAAGCGTTATACTCGCAGCATTTCCTCACTTTTCAGACTTCATAAAGAGTCGCTAAACGCTTGCTTTTACGTCTTCTCCTGCGATGATAGAAAGCAGAAAGCGATGAACTTTACAGGCAATCCATAATGAAAAACGTGTTTAAGGCACTCACTGTATTACTTACTCTCTTCAGCCTGACGGGCTGCGGTCTGAAAGGTCCGCTCTATTTCCCGCCTGCAGATAAAAACGCACCGCCGCCGACCAAACCGGTAGAGACGCAAACGCAATCCACGGTGCCGGATAAAAACGATCGCGCCACTGGCGATGGTCCATCCCAGGTGAATTACTAAAAGTCAGTTTCTGTACCCGCGTGATTGGAGTAAATGATGCAGTTCTAGAAAATGCATGGCCTTGGCAACGATTTTATGGTCGTCGACGCGGTAACGCAGAATGTCTTTTTTTCACCGGAGCTGATTCGTCGCCTGGCTGATCGGCACCTGGGGGTAGGGTTTGACCAACTGCTGGTGGTTGAGCCGCCGTATGATCCTGAACTGGATTTTCACTATCGCATTTTCAATGCTGATGGCAGTGAAGTGGCGCAGTGCGGCAACGGTGCGCGCTGCTTTGCCCGTTTTGTGCGTCTGAAAGGACTGACCAATAAGCGTGATATCCGCGTCAGCACCGCCAACGGGCGGATGGTTCTGACCGTCACCGATGATGATCTGGTCCGCGTAAATATGGGCGAACCCAACTTCGAACCTTCCGCCGTGCCGTTTCGCGCTAACAAAGCGGAAAAGACCTATATTATGCGCGCCGCCGAGCAGACAATCTTATGCGGCGTGGTGTCGATGGGAAATCCGCATTGCGTGATTCAGGTCGATGATGTCGATACCGCGGCGGTAGAAACGCTTGGTCCTGTTCTGGAAAGCCACGAGCGTTTTCCGGAGCGCGCCAATATCGGTTTTATGCAAGTGGTTAAGCGCGAGCATATTCGTTTACGCGTTTATGAGCGTGGGGCAGGAGAAACCCAGGCCTGCGGCAGCGGCGCGTGTGCGGCGGTTGCAGTAGGGATTCAGCAAGGTTTGCTGGCCGAAGAAGTACGCGTGGAACTCCCCGGCGGTCGTCTTGATATCGCCTGGAAAGGTCCGGGTCACCCGTTATATATGACTGGCCCGGCGGTACATGTCTACGACGGATTTATTCATCTATGAAGCAACCAGGGGAAGAACTGCAGGAAACACTCACGGAGCTTGATGACCGGGCGGTTGTCGATTATCTGATTAAAAATCCTGAGTTTTTTATCCGTAATGCGCGCGCAGTAGAAGCGATACGTGTGCCGCATCCGGTACGCGGCACCGTTTCGTTGGTCGAGTGGCACATGGCCCGCGCACGTAATCATATTCATGTTCTGGAAGAGAACATGGCGCTGTTGATGGAACAGGCTATCGCCAACGAAGGCCTGTTTTATCGCTTACTCTACCTGCAGCGCAGTCTCACCGCCGCCAGCAGTCTCGACGATATGCTGATGCGCTTTCACCGCTGGGCGCGCGATCTCGGCCTGGCAGGTGCGAGTCTGCGCCTGTTTCCGGATCGCTGGCGCTTAGGTGCGCCGTCGAACCACACTCATCTGGCATTAAGCCGTCAGTCTTTCGAACCGCTGCGTATTCAGCGTTTGGGGCAGGAACAGCACTATCTTGGGCCGCTTAACGGACCAGAGCTGCTGGTGGTGCTACCGGAAGCGAAAGCGGTGGGATCGGTGGCGATGTCGATGCTGGGAAGCGATGCTGATTTGGGTGTCGTGCTGTTTACCAGTCGCGATGCCAGTCACTATCAACAAGGGCAAGGAACGCAGTTACTTCATGAAATTGCGCTGATGTTGCCGGAGCTTCTGGAGCGTTGGATTGAACGCGTATGACCGATTTACACACCGATGTAGAACGCTACCTACGTTATCTGAGCGTGGAGCGCCAGCTTAGCCCGATAACCCTGCTTAACTACCAGCGTCAGCTTGAGGCGATCATCAATTTTGCCAGCGAAAACGGCCTGCAAAGCTGGCAGCAATGTGATGTGACGATGGTGCGCAATTTTGCTGTACGCAGTCGCCGTAAAGGGCTGGGAGCAGCAAGTCTGGCGTTACGGCTTTCTGCGCTACGTAGCTTTTTTGACTGGCTGGTCAGCCAGAACGAACTCAAAGCTAACCCGGCGAAAGGTGTTTCGGCACCGAAAGCGCCGCGTCATCTGCCGAAAAACATCGACGTCGACGATATGAATCGGCTGCTGGATATTGATATCAATGATCCCCTCGCTGTACGCGACCGTGCAATGCTGGAAGTGATGTACGGCGCGGGTCTGCGTCTTTCTGAGCTGGTGGGGCTGGATATTAAACACCTCGACCTGGAGTCTGGTGAAGTGTGGGTTATGGGGAAAGGCAGCAAAGAGCGCCGCCTGCCGATTGGTCGCAACGCTGTGGCGTGGATTGAGCACTGGCTTGATTTGCGCGACCTGTTTGGTAGCGAAGACGACGCGCTTTTTCTGTCGAAACTGGGCAAGCGTATCTCCGCGCGTAATGTGCAGAAACGCTTTGCCGAATGGGGCATAAAACAAGGGCTGAATAATCACGTTCATCCGCATAAATTACGTCACTCGTTCGCCACGCATATGCTGGAGTCGAGCGGCGATCTTCGTGGTGTGCAGGAGCTGCTGGGTCATGCCAACCTCTCCACCACGCAAATCTATACTCATCTTGATTTTCAACACCTTGCCTCGGTGTACGATGCGGCGCATCCACGCGCCAAACGGGGGAAATAATGCGTTTTTACCGGCCTTTGGGGCGCATCTCGGCGCTCACCTTTGACCTGGATGATACCCTTTACGATAACCGTCCGGTGATTTTGCGCACCGAGCGAGAGGCGCTTACCTTTGTGCAAAATTATCATCCGGCGCTGCGCAGCTTCCAGAATGAAGATCTGCAACGCCTGCGCCAGGCGGTACGGGAAGCGGAACCCGAGATTTATCACGACGTGACGCGCTGGCGTTTTCGTTCGATTGAACAAGCGATGCTCGACGCCGGGCTGAGTGCCGAAGAAGCCAGTGCAGGCGCACACGCAGCAATGATCAACTTTGCCAAATGGCGCAGCCGAATCGACGTCCCGCAGCAAACTCACGACACCTTAAAACAGCTGGCGAAGAAATGGCCGCTGGTGGCGATCACCAACGGTAACGCCCAGCCGGAGCTGTTTGGTTTGGGGGATTATTTTGAGTTTGTGCTGCGCGCTGGCCCGCACGGGCGCTCAAAACCGTTCAGCGATATGTACTTTTTGGCTGCGGAAAAACTCAACGTGCCGATCGGCGAGATCTTACATGTTGGGGACGATCTCACCACTGACGTGGGTGGGGCAATTCGCAGCGGAATGCAGGCTTGTTGGATCAGACCGGAAAATGGCGATCTGATGCAAACCTGGGACAGCCGTTTACTGCCGCATCTGGAAATTTCCCGGTTGGCATCTCTGACCTCGCTGATATAATCAGCAAATCTGTATATATACCCAGCTTTTTGGCGGAGGGCGTTGCGCTTCTCCGCCCAACCTATTTTTACGCGGCGGTGCCAATGGAGGTTTCTTCCCTGCTCGACAGCCTTAATGACAAACAGCGCGAAGCGGTGGCCGCGCCACGCAGCAACCTTCTGGTGCTGGCGGGCGCGGGCAGTGGTAAGACGCGCGTACTGGTGCATCGTATCGCCTGGTTGATGAGCGTGGAAAACTGCTCGCCATACTCGATTATGGCGGTGACGTTTACCAACAAAGCGGCGGCGGAGATGCGTCATCGTATCGGGCAACTGATGGGCACGAGCCAGGGCGGTATGTGGGTCGGCACCTTCCACGGGCTGGCGCACCGTTTGCTGCGTGCGCACCATATGGACGCCAATCTGCCGCAGGATTTCCAGATCCTCGACAGTGAAGACCAGCTACGCCTGCTTAAGCGTCTGATCAAAGCCATGAACCTCGACGAGAAGCAGTGGCCGCCGCGGCAGGCAATGTGGTACATCAACAGCCAGAAAGATGAAGGCCTGCGTCCGCATCATATTCAAAGCTACGGTAATCCGGTGGAGCAGACCTGGCAGAAGGTGTATCAGGCGTATCAGGAAGCGTGTGACCGCGCGGGCCTGGTGGACTTCGCCGAGCTGCTGCTGCGCGCTCACGAGTTGTGGCTTAACAAGCCGCATATCCTGCAACACTACCGCGAACGTTTTACCAATATCCTGGTGGACGAATTCCAGGATACCAACAACATTCAGTACGCGTGGATCCGCCTGCTGGCGGGCGACACCGGCAAAGTGATGATCGTCGGTGATGACGACCAGTCAATCTACGGCTGGCGCGGGGCGCAGGTGGAGAATATTCAGCGTTTCCTTAATGATTTCCCCGGTGCCGAAACTATTCGTCTGGAGCAAAACTACCGCTCTACCAGCAATATTCTGAGCGCCGCTAACGCCCTGATTGAAAACAATAACGGGCGTCTGGGTAAAAAACTGTGGACCGATGGCGCGGACGGTGAGCCTATTTCCCTCTATTGCGCTTTTAACGAACTCGATGAAGCGCGTTTTGTGGTTAACCGCATCAAAACCTGGCAGGACAACGGCGGAGCGCTTGCCGAGTGCGCCATTCTCTACCGCAGCAACGCCCAGTCGCGGGTGCTCGAAGAGGCG
>JABLTT010064679.1_pt1 | contig 11169 bp, 10 predicted proteins | sample 7160061 | NCBI WGS metagenome assembly JABLTT01 (sample SAMN14651232, study PRJNA627086) | human gut metagenome | isolation source: feces | host: Homo sapiens | reverse complement strand
GCACCCCTCAATGTGCATCCACAGCGTTTCGCTCGGCTCCAGCGCGTGAAATCGGTGCGGAAGCGTGCAGTCAATCAGGGCAATTTGTCCGGCGCGGACGGTGCTGCATACGCCGGCGTTTTCGACGTGCAAACGGCCGGAACAGACGTAATAGAGCGTGGAATTGCGATGGCTGGGCAGCTGCGCCACATCGCAGTCATCCCGAAAATCGTATTCCGTCGAGCAGTAGTAATGCCCGCAGCGTGTAATATAATAAAATAATTTTCCGGCGGCAGCACTGGGCGTGTTAAAGTAACGGTCCGACTGCAGCAAAACACCGGGTTCTGTACATTTTCCCATAACGTTCTCTCCTTTTCTCCAGTATATCATTTTTGCAGCATAAAATCAAAACGATTGGGCGGAAAAATGCATTGCAATTTGTTCAAACATGCGTATAATAGAAGCAATGCAACGGAAAATTTGCGCAAATTGGTGGAATTTAGAAAAAAATAACAGGAAAGTGAGGAGAACTATGCATGATTCAAGATAAGAGATTTTATAAATCCTTTGCCGGACTGACGGCGAGCATTGCCATTTTCCGCCTGCTGTTGTATTTTTCTGCTTGAAAATGGATCAGATTGGAAAGTGCCCGATTATTTACCTGCGCGCGAAATCATACCGCTGGATTCATATTCTGACAAGAGAATCGGCATCTTGACAAAGAGAGAATATCACGGCATTCTGTGTCATGTGCTTTACAACACGCGCTTTTTTCCGTATAATACAGAAGAAATTATGACGAGGAGAACAAGCACATGAAATTGACCCTGTTGGGAACCGGCAATGCGCTGGTGACGGAATGCTATAATACCTGCTTTGTGCTCAGTGAAGGAGAAAAGCACTTTATGATAGATGCGGGCGGCGGAAACACCGTTTTGCGTCAGCTCAAGCGGGCGGGGATAGATGTCAACGCCATTCACGATTTGTTTTTGACACACAAGCACGTCGATCACTTTATGGGCATCATCTGGATGATTCGTGTTATCTGCCAGAATATGCAGAAGGGTGTCTATCACGGAGAAGCGCGGATTTACGGTCATGCAGAGGTGATAGAGCAGGTGCATCAGATTGCACATATGCTTTTGGGCAAAAAGCAGACCAAATACATCGGCGACCGTGTGCATTTGATTGCTGTTGCGGACGGAGAAACCCGAGAGATTCAGGGCAATGCCGTCACGTTCTTTGATATTCAGTCTACAAAGGCAAAACAGTTTGGATTTCGTATGACACTTCCGGACGGAAAAAGCTTGACCTGCTGCGGCGATGAGCCGTATCGTGACTGTGAAGAAAACTATGCACAGAACAGTGATTGGCTGCTGCACGAGGCGTTTTGTCTGGATGCACAGGCGGATATTTTTCATCCGTATGAAAAGAGCCATTCCACGGCAAAGGATGCCTGCCAGACGGCGGAAAAGCTGGGTGTGAAAAATTTGGTATTGTATCATACCGAGGATAAAAACATCGCACGCCGGCGGGAGCTGTATACGGCGGAAGGTCAGCCGTATTTTAGCGGCAACCTGTATGTGCCGGACGACTTGGATGTGATAGAGCTGTAAACAAAAACAAGTCTGATTCTTTTTTGAATCAGACTTGTTCAGATTGATGTCAATGTGCTTTCATCTGCCTATTTGAAAAATACCAATGGTCTCATTGAAAACGCAATAGCTGAAGAAAAAGCCACTACGCTGTTACGGACAGCAGGGGTCACAATGCCCAAGACGTCCGTACAAATACATAGTGGCTATATAGCTAGTATACGCGATGCCGACTCTCCTGTCAAGCCGAAATTGAAAAATGTTACGGAATCCGTGCAGTTCAAAAGATGGTTTGGAGATTGGCAGAGACACACTAGAGATGTAAGCAAGATTCAAAATGCGGATGGTTCTCCTATCGCACCGGTTGTCATTGATGGGTATGCAAAGCAGAATAACGTTTTGCTGGACAGCAATGCAGTGACAAGCATCCACGGGAGAAACAACGCTGTCACCAAGTTGCTGGCAAATGCGTTGAACGATTATACCAATGGACAAAACACCTTGTTTTACTGGAATAAAAAACAAGCCATCGCGCTGTTGCAGAAGACAAGGGTCGTAATGCCCAAGGATTCTGCACAAATACACGATGGCTATATAGCTAGTATACGTGATGCCGGCAAGGCTGCTCTGGATGGCTTTGCGGATGTAGAGGGCACGAAGATCATGGTTTACTATCCAGTAGACGGTGTCAGCACGATTCAGAAGCTGCAGATGGTCACCCAGCGCGGCAGCAACGTACAGGTATGCGCGATTCGCGGCAATTTCGACGATGCGCAGAGCGCAGTCAAGAAAATCTTCACGGATAAGGATTCGATTCGCAAGCTGGATGAGCAGGGCATGACGCTGTCCTCTGCAAACTCCATCAACTGGGGGCGTTTGGCGCCGCAGATTGCATACTATGTCTCTGCATACTGCGACATGCTCAACCGCGGAGATATTCAGATGGGCGATGCCATCAACGTCTGCGTGCCGACCGGCAACTTTGGCAATATTTTGGCAGCTTATTTTGCAAAGCAGATGGGCGTTCCGATTGCCAAGCTGATTTGCGCATCCAATGAAAATAACGTGCTGACAGACTTCTTCCGCTCCAGCGGCACCTATGACAGAAACCGTCCGTTCCACACGACGATTTCTCCGTCGATGGATATTCTGATTTCCAGCAATCTGGAGCGTTTACTGTTCTTGGTTTCCGGATATAATGATGCTATGGTTGCGGATTTGATGAAGCAGCTCAACGAAACCGGCAAGTATTCGGTACCGGCTGACGTCTTTGAAACCATTGGCAACCAGTTCGAGGGCGGCTTCTGCGATGACGTGCAGACCAAGCAGACCATCGCACAGCTGTTTGACGAGAAAAAGTATCTGGCAGATACGCACACAGCGGTAGCTGTCAAGGTATACGAGGATTACCGTGAACGCACGGGCGATACGACGCCGACGGTCATCGCTTCGACAGCAAGCCCGTTTAAGTTTTGCCAGAGCGTTATTTCTGCGCTGGGCGGCACCGTATCCAGCGACGGCACAGAGCTGCTGGATCAGCTGCACGACATGACCGGCGCACCGATTCCGGCACCGCTTGCTGCTCTGTCCGGTCTCAAGCCGCGCTTTGACTTGGTTATTGACCGCGAAAACATTCTGAATACCGTAGATCTGCTGGGACAGATTTAATCCATGGCGCTGTATACGATTGCAGACCTGCATTTGTCCGCCGGTGTCCAAAAGCCAATGGACATCTTCGGCGGCAAATGGCAGGGATACATGGAAAAGATTCAGAAAAACTGGCGGGCAGTCATTCAGCCGGAGGATACGGTCGTGATCGGCGGCGATATTTCCTGGGGAATCAATCTTCAGCAGAGCCTGCCGGATTTTCGGATTTTATCCGATTTGCCGGGGAAAAAAATCATCGGAAAGGGCAATCATGACCTCTGGTGGTGCACGGTAAAGAAGATGAAACGATTTTTTGAAGAAAATCAGATAAAAAATATTGATTTCCTCTTTAATAATTGTTTCATTTATGATAATATTGGTATTTGTGGAACACGCGGTTGGTTTTACGAGGAAGATTTCAAGGAAAGTCACGACGAAAAGATCTTTCGGCGGGAGCTTCTCCGGCTGGAACACTCGTTTCAGGCCGCGCAGGCGCAGGGCGCGGAAGAAATTTACTGCTTCCTGCACTACCCGCCCGTCTTCACGAGCTTTCGCTGCGGGGAGATCATTGACCTGATGCATCGGTATCAGGTCGAGCAGTGCATCTATGGACATTTACACTCGGACAGCCTGCGCTACGCGGTGACGGGCATCCATGAAGGCATCAATTTTCGTCTGGTTTCCGGAGATTATATTGATTTTATGCCTGTACTGCTAAAAAAATAGAAAAAATTGTAGCCAAAAAGCCAACTATCTGATAAAATAGATTGGACATATATTTAGGAGGAGTCATTCAATATGGAACTCAAGAATACCGAAAAGCTGGAGCACAGCCAGGTAAAGCTGACTGTTGCAGTATCTGCTGAAGAATTAGATAAGGCAAAGGAAGCTGCTTACAAGAAGAACAAGAATCAGTTTCAGATTCCGGGCTTCCGTAAGGGCAAGGCAACTCGTAAGGTTATCGAGCGCCTGTACGGCAAGGATTTCTTTGTAAACGACGCAATCAACAACCTGTATCCGGAGATGTATCCGCAGGCTCTTGAGGCTGCTGGCATCGAGCCGGTTGGCCAGGGCGATGTGAAGATTGACGAGTCTCTGGAGAACTTTGACAACGGTTTTGACTTTATCTTCACTGTACCGGTTTACCCGGAAGTTTCCGTTGGCGAGTACAAGGGCATCGAGGCAGAGCGCGCTGACGACACCGTATCTGAGGATGACGTAAACGCTGAGCTGAACCGTCTGGCAGAGCGTGACGCAAGCACCGAGACCGCTGAGCGTCCGGCACAGAACGGCGATACCGTAGTCATCGACTTCGAGGGCTTTGTTGATGATAAGGCATTTGAAGGCGGCAAGGGCGAGGACTACAGCCTGAAGCTGGGTTCCGGCACCTTTATCCCGGGCTTCGAGGATCAGCTGGTTGGCAAGTCTGCCGGCGAGTCCTGCGACGTAAACGTTACCTTCCCGGAAGAGTATCAGGCTGCTGAGCTGGCAGGCAAGCCGGCTGTATTCAAGTGCACCGTGAAGTCTGTTCAGGAGACCATCCTGCCGGAAATCGACGATGAGTTTGCAAAGGACGTTTCCGAGTTCGAGACGCTGGAAGAGCTGAAGAAGGACACCGAGAAGAAGATCGCAGAGTCCAAGAAGAACGCTGCTGACCGTGACTTCGAGGAAAAGATTCTGGATAAGGTTCTGGAGACACTGGAAGCTGATATTCCGGAAGCTATGTTCGAGGCACAGCTGGACAATGTGATGCAGGACTACGGCTACCGCATCCAGTCTCAGGGCATCTCTCTGCAGGACTACGTAAAGCAGATGGGCATGGATATGGCATCCTTCCGCAACATCTTCCGCGATCAGGCTGAGCGTCAGGTAAAGGTTCAGCTGGCTCTGAAGAAGATCTCTGAGCTGGAGAGCATCGAGCCGTCTGAGGACGAGATCGAGGCTGAGTACAAGAGACTGGCAGAGGCTTATGGTCTGGAAGAGGATAAGGTTAAGAACTTCGTTCCGGTTGATTCCGTAAAGTCTGACCTGACCACCCAGAAGACCCTCGACATGCTGAAGGAGAGCGCTGTAGCAGTAGCTCCGGCAGCTGACGCAGAGTAAGAGTTATTCAAACCCCCCTCCGGCGTTACATACCCCCGAAAGGGAAGGAGGAATATTTTATGAGTTTAGTCCCTTATGTAGTAGAGCAGACCAATCGCGGTGAACGCTCTTATGACATTTTTTCCCGACTGCTCAACGACCGCATCATTATGCTTTCCGAAGATGTCAATGATACGACCGCTTCGCTCATCGTAGCGCAGCTGCTGTATCTGGAGGCGCAGGATCCGGATAAGGACATTCAGTTCTATATCAACTCTCCTGGCGGCTCCATCACATCCGGTATGGCAATCTATGATACCATGCAGTACATAAAGTGCGATGTATCCACAATTTGCATCGGCATGGCGGCGTCTATGGGCGCATTTCTGCTGTCTTCCGGCACCAAGGGCAAGCGTTTTGCTCTGCCGAACAGCGAGATTATGATCCATCAGCCGCTGATTGGCGGAAATGGTCTGTCGGGTCAAGCGACTGACATCAAGATCCATACGGATCATCTGGTTCGCACCAGAAACAAGCTGAACGAAATCCTTGCAAAGAATACGGGCAAGTCCATTGAGGAAATTGCGCGTGATACCGAGCGTGATAATTTCATGTATGCGGAACAGGCAAAGGAATACGGCCTGATTGACGAGGTTATGGTTCACAGATAAAAAGAACGCGATCACCGGAATGGCTGGAACGTGCAGTCGTTCCGGTGATTCGACATTGTAATCCCTACCGAAAGGCAGGGGTTGGAAAATCGAGGTGTATTATGGCACGAAACGACGATAAGCATGAGATTCGCTGCTCGTTTTGCGGAAAGCCCCAGTCCAGTGTGCACAAACTGATTGCAGGACCAAATGTGTATATCTGCAATGAATGCATCGAGATCTGCCAGAGTATCCTGGATGAAGAATTCGGATATGAGGAAGATACGCCGACGGCTTCCGTGATGAAGGCTGCAGCGGGTCCGGAGAAGCTTCCGACACCGCGTGAGCTGAAAGAAACGCTCGATCAGTATGTCATCGGACAGGATCGCGCGAAGGTCGCGCTGAGTGTTGCGGTATATAATCACTACAAGCGTATTTTCAAAGGCTCGGATGACGGCGTAGAGCTGCAGAAGAGCAATATTCTCCTCGTCGGCCCGTCTGGCTCCGGCAAAACGCTGCTGGCGCAGACCTTGGCAAAGACGCTGGAAGTTCCGTTTGCGATTGCAGATGCAACCACATTGACAGAGGCAGGTTATGTTGGCGAAGATGTCGAAAACATCCTGCTGCGCCTGATTCAGGCTGCTGATTTTGATGTGGAGCGCGCACAGCGCGGCATCATCTATGTCGATGAGATTGACAAAATCGCACGCAAGAGCGAAAATGCCTCCATTACGCGTGATGTAAGCGGCGAGGGCGTTCAGCAGGCACTGCTGAAGATGCTCGAAGGCACCGTGGCTAATGTTCCGCCGCAGGGTGGCCGCAAGCATCCGCATCAGGAGTTTATTCAGATTGATACCACCAATATCTTGTTCATCTGCGGCGGCGCGTTCAACGGTCTGGAAAAGATTGTTGAAAACCGCACGACTAAGAGCAGCATGGGATTTGGCGCGCAAATCAAATCTAATACAGAAAAAGACATCGGCACGATTCTCCGCGATTTGGAGCCACACGATCTGATGAAGTTCGGTCTGATTCCGGAGCTGATTGGACGTCTGCCGGCGCTGGTATCGCTGGATTCTCTGGACAGAGAAGCGCTGATTCGCATTCTCAAGGAGCCGAAGAATGCGTTGGTAAAGCAGTACGAGAAGCTGTTTGATATGGACGGCGTCAAGCTGACCTTTGACGATGCCGCTTTGGAGCGCGTGGCAGACATTGCGCTGGAGCGTCAGACAGGTGCCCGCGGTCTGCGCGGCGTCATGGAAGACGCGATGACGGATATTATGTTTGCCATCCCGTCGGATGACAATATTCAGTCCGTGCGCATCACCAAGGATGTTATCGACAAAAAGGGAAAGCCGGAAATCACGCTGAAGCCGCAGAAAACTGCTTGACAGGAGAGGTGAGAGCGCGTGAACGAATTTACTGAAAATCCATATATCATTCGCAGTCTGTACATCCTTCCGGATGAAGAGCCGGTTGTGAAGTATCTCAACGGTACGGAAGCACAGATGGAGGAACTGGTACATGGCAAAATCGCTTCGGCAGGCATTGAGGAAGGCGTTTGCGTCATTCACAATGCGCTGAGCGAGCTGCTTAAGATGACGGAAAACCGCGTCATTGATGGAACCCAGTTTTACGGCCCGATGATTGTGGTGTCTTTTGACAATGTCGGAAACATCATTTCGCTGACCGAAGATGATGCGGAATACTTTGCGGAACAATTTGCTTTGAAAAAGTAAAGCTTTGCATGTTACAGCCTACAGACCTGCTTTTGGTGTCTGTAGGCTGTTTTTGTGCGGCAATTCCCCCTCAAATAGTATAATATGAGAAAATACACTAGATTGCACGGAAAAGCGCACAAAACCATTGGTATATTTAGGAATTTTCGCCATGTATCGGATTCCTCTGAGACTTGAAAAGCACAATAAAATACTATATAATTTTAAGAAGTATGAAATATTGAAGTGCAGTTCGTTCATTTGACAAGCAGGGACTCCAAATGAAGGCTGTACGCAGCGCTGGGAATTCTATCCCGCCGCGCTGCCGGGAGGAGGTAAGATCAAATGTCCCAGATTGAAGAAGTGGTACATGATACCCGTGAGGAATCCGAAGTGCTGCCGGTGCTGCCGCTGCGCGGGTTGGTGGCGTTTCCGGAAATGCTGATTCATTTTGATGTCGGCCGTTTGATTTCCATGAAGGCGCTGGAGCAGTCCATGCAAGACAATCAGCGTCTGTTTCTGACAGCACAGCGTGATATTCGCACGGACGCACCGACAACAGATGATTTGTTTGTCGTAGGCACTGTGTGTACCGTCAAGCAGATTTTGCGTTTGCCGGGCGATAACATCCGCGTATTGGTGGAGGGCTCGTACCGCGCCGGTGTCGAACAGTTCTCCAAAGAGGACGATGGCTGCATGCGTGCCCGCGTTTTTCGTATGGAAACCGAGCCGGGGCGCGTGGCGGAGCGCCGCAAGGAAGCACTGGTTCGCGCATTGCAGGACAGATTTGAAGAATATGCAGGACTTGCATCCCAGATCACCAATGACGTTGTCATGACGGTACTGGATGGCGGAGAACCGGGATATCTGGCGGATTATGTCGCACAAAACACACCGCTGGCATATGAAACCAAACAGGAGCTGCTTGAAGAACTGCATGATGGGGGCCGCTTGGAACGCGTTGTTCGCGTGCTCGGTCATGAGATTGAAATTCTTCAGATTGAGAACTCCATTCAAGATAAATTAAAAGAACAAATTGATAAGAACCAGAAGGAATACTACCTGCGTGAGCAGCTCAAGATTATTCAGACCGAGCTGGGAGATCAGGATCTGGGAGAAGAAGTCGAGGAATACCGCGAAAAAATCCGTGCACTGCATTTGGATGAGGCGGCGGAAACCAAGCTGCTCAAGGAAGCAGGCCGTCTGGAAAAAATGCAGCCGATGTCCGCAGAGAGCGGCGTTGTCCGTACCTATCTGGATACCTGCTTGGAGCTTCCGTGGAACAGCACGACTTCCGAACGCGTCAATTTAAAGCAGGCACGCAAGGTGCTTGACTGCGACCATTTCGGACTGGATAAAGTAAAAGATCGCATTATGGAATTTTTGGCGGTTAAATCTCTTGCGCCGCAGCTCAAGGGACAGGTACTGTGTCTGGTCGGCCCTCCGGGTGTCGGCAAGACGTCCATTGTTCGCTCTGTCGCAGAGGCGATGAACCGCAAGTACGCACGCATGTCGCTCGGCGGTGTGCGCGATGAAGCGGATATTCGCGGACACAGAAAGACTTATATCGGTGCAATGCCGGGTCGTATTATGACGGCGCTGACACAGGCAGGCAGCAAAAATGCCTTGATTTTGATGGACGAAATTGATAAGATGGGCGCAGACTCCCGCGGTGATCCAGCTGCTGCTCTGCTCGAAGTGTTGGATACAGAGCAGAACAACGCTTTCCGCGATCATTATATTGAGCTGCCGTTTGACTTGTCCGATGTGCTGTTTATCACAACGGCGAACACACTGGATACCATTCCGCGTCCGCTGCTCGACCGCATGGAGATTATCGAGCTGTCCAGCTATACGGAGCAGGAAAAGGCAGAAATTGCGATGCGTCATCTGCTGCCCAAGCAGCTGGAGCATCACGGTCTCAAAAAGTCCAATCTGGCGCTGAGTCGTGACACCATGGTATATCTCATTGATGCATATACCAGAGAAGCAGGCGTGCGCCGCTTGGAGCAGCAGATCGCAAAGGTATGCCGAAAAGCAGCCAAGATCATTGCTGAGGATCAGCAGGAGCATCCGGATCGCAAGACGCGCAAGCGCGTGACGGTCAACCGCTCGAATATGGAGAGCTTTTTGGGTACGCCACGGTACAAACATGACAATGTCACCAAGAAAGACGAAATTGGCGTGGTCAATGGTCTGGCGTGGACTTCGGTTGGCGGCGAAATGCTTCAGGTAGAAGTCAATGCCGTGCCGGGCACCGGCAAGCTGGAAATTACCGGCAATCTGGGCAAGGTTATGACAGAATCCGCCAAGGCAGCGGTTACATATGTGCGCTCTGCAGCGGAAAAGCTGGGCATTGACCCGATGTTCTATAAAGAAAAAGATATTCACATTCATTTTCCGGAAGCGGCAATCCCGAAGGACGGCCCATCTGCCGGCGTGACCATGACAACGGCGATTGCATCGGCGCTGTCAGACATTCCGGTGCGCCATGACGTCGCGATGACCGGCGAAGTGACCCTGCGCGGCCGCGTGATGCCGATTGGCGGATTGAAGGAAAAGACCATGGCGGCATACCGTTCCGGCATGAAAACCGTCATTGTTCCGGCGGAAAATGAACCGGATTTACAGGATATTGACCCGATTGTACGTGAAAATGTAGAATTTGTCATTGCAGAAACCATGGATACGGTATTGCAGACAGCACTGCGCCGTCCGGCAAAGGACGGCAAAACAGAAGCGGCTGTGGTGACGGATGCTTCTGTGCAGTCTGGAAAAACCGGTGCGAGACAAGGAGAATTATGCTGAATTTACATCTGGTAGAATTTGTGCGGTCTGCTGTCAAAACAGCGGATTTCCCCAATGATAATTTGCCGCAGATCGCCTTTGCCGGCAAATCCAATGTCGGTAAATCGTCGACGATTAACCGCCTGCTCAACCGAAAGAATTTTGCCCGCGTCGGCAATGCGCCGGGAAAAACCATCCATATCAACTTTTTTGAGATTGATAAAAAAGCATACTTTGTAGACTTGCCGGGTTACGGCTATGCAAAGGTATCCAAGAAGGAGCGCGACCGCTGGGGCAAGCTCATGGATGAGTATTTTGCGAGTGATGATACGCTGACAATGGGATTCCAGATTGTGGATATCCGTCACAAGCCGACGGTGGACGACGTCACGATGGCCAATTGGTTCCTGCAGACAGGCGTGCCGTTTGCAATCATTGCCAACAAATTGGACAAAATCAAAAAGAGCCAGCTGGAAGGCAGTTTGCAGACCATTCGCACAACGCTGCACCTTCCGGAAAATGTGCCGGTTATTCCGTTTTCCGCAGAAAAGGGCAACGGCAAGGATGAAGTTCTTGCGCTGATTCTGGAACATATTCATGAAGAAAAATAATGTATCCTTCCTGTGCGGGGAGATATAGATAGAAAAGGATGATTCAGACCAATGAACGAAAAGAAACCATTTATCACCAAGGAACAGGCAGAGGCAATTG
>JABLTT010089724.1_pt1 | contig 11186 bp, 8 predicted proteins | sample 7160061 | NCBI WGS metagenome assembly JABLTT01 (sample SAMN14651232, study PRJNA627086) | human gut metagenome | isolation source: feces | host: Homo sapiens | reverse complement strand
TCTTCCGGCAGATGACTCCTGATACCGGCATGGACAATGCCGCAGGAGATCAGGCCATTGACTTCGCAGTTGTGGCCCAAGCTGTTGCGGCGACGATTGACGAAGTTTATGAGCGTACCGGCCAGGACTCCATTCTGGTAACCCATTCACAGGGCGGTATGCCTGGCTGGGAGGTTCCCCTGTATACGGATCATGTGGCTGCCATCGTGGCCATTGAGCCGGGTATGGCCCCAGAGGTAGGCAGTGACTCTTACAATGCTATGGTGGAGCAGAATATCCCTGTTACTTTCTACTATGGGGATTACATCGGTGAGGAGTTTGCAGATGTTCCTGCCGCCTCCATGTGGTCTATGATGGCCGCCAGCGCGGATACCTTTACCGATGCCTATACTGCTGCCGGCGGCAACAGCACAGTGGTCCATCTGCCCGACGAGGGTATCACCGGCAACGACCACTTTATGTTCCAGGATCTGAACAATGATGTAATTGCCGACCACATCGAAGCCTGGATTCAAGAAAATGTGACGGAATAACTGATGTAAAAAATTACAAAAAGCTATGCGCTTCATAGTGCGGAAGATGTGATAGAAATCGTTTGTGGCGCTGGATATCTCTCTGTCTCGGAAAGTATATCTCATTTCGTTAGATCTACTTTTGGTGGAGAAACGGTACTCAAATCCTGCGGGGGAATAAAACAATAAAACCCTCCGTGATTTACAGGAGCCTCGTGCTCCGCTATACTAAAAGCAGAGAGGTGCAGTGAAGGCGCGCTCGCATAAGGAAGTAATTTTATTGCCGCAGGGTGGCATGGCTGAAAGGTCATGCTGTCCTGCCTTTCCTTTGCCGTTCGACGGTCTGATCGTCACCCGGCAGATTGACTTCTCCGATGAAGTTCCAGACCAGTTCAATCTTCTGCCTGCGGTGGCCGCTGGACTTGTCCGGCGCATGGACGCGGACCCATTCGTATCATTTCCCGCGCCGCCGTATTTCGGGCAGCGGCCGGAAGTTACCGGTCAGCCCCTGCGCCTTCAGGGGGGCGCCTGTTCCATCAGGGTCATATATTCCCGCACCATACAGGCTCGTTCCCGTTCGGGGGGGCTGCATCTTCGTAAACGTACCGGATGCTAGCGCCATCGCTGATTTTGCACAGAGGAAGACCCATCTATTCCACAGGGAGCAGGCCATCCTGCTCCGGCTGTGCCGTGAAGTCTTTTCGGCGAAGAGTGATGCAAAGTTCCCGAAAAAACGGATTGCGATCCATTTCGTTTCCCTCCTAAATCTTAGTGCCCTTTTTGAGATTGCCTGAAAATGAAAAAGGGTGCCAACTCATTGGCCCGTCACGACCAACAAGTTGACGCCGCAAATTTTGTGTATTCTATTGGCAGAAAAATAGCGCCCTTTTTGAAAATTGTTGCTTCAAAAAGAGCGCTGCATAGTTTCGGTTTTGCCAACTACTGAGAAAAAGGGGTTTGAATCCCACCAGTTAGGTGGAAACAGCGGTTGGCATCTATAGAATCATCGGTGAAATTTCGAGCTGAAAAATCCCGGAAACAGTAGATGCCACTGGCGCAAAGCCAGTGGCATCTACTGTTTTGATTTTATGGTGGACCTGAAGGGATTCGAACCCACGACCTCTCGGATGCGAACCGAACGCTCTCCCAGCTGAGCTACAGGCCCATATTTCTGCCGCCAAAGGCATCTCCCTTGACGGCGATATTTATTATAGCATGTTCTTTCAAACAATGCAAGTCCTAAAACAAATTTTTTGACAAAAAGATTCTAGCTTTTCCCGCAAATAGGGGATGTTTGCATGAATGCGGGTTTCTTTTTACCCATGTCCATCAATCCATAGAGACATACCGTCCATCTTTATGGTACAATACTCCTGGAAGATAAGCGTGTTTCCAAAGTACCATCAGAAAAAGAGCCTCTACTAAGGGTTCATGTGATCTGGCCACACAGCCGTTACAGGCATTCTTACACCGGAAGCATTTTTCCATTTATATAAGGAGGAATTTGTATGGCGGTTTTGAAACGGATTCATTACAATACACCGGTCGTTTTGACCTTTTTCTTTCTCTCTCTGGCGGCGCTGCTGTTGGGCGCTCTGACCGGCGGATGGACAACGCAGGCTTTCTTCTCCGTCTACCGGTCACCGTTGACTGACCCGCTCGGATACGTCCGTCTGTTTGGCCATGTTCTAGGACATGCGGGATATGAGCATTTTGCGGGAAATATGCTCCTTTTCTTGGTGATCGGCCCACCTATGGAAGAGAAATATGGAAGCAAAGTCCTCCTGACTGGCATTCTGTTGACCGCGCTGATCTCGGGCCTGCTGCAATGCATCTTTTTTCCAGTCACCGCGCTGTTGGGAGCAAGCGGTATTGTATTTATGCTCGTTATGCTTTCCTCCTTGGCGGGGATGAAAGAGGGGAGAGTCCCCCTGACGCTGATCCTGGTTGCTATTCTGTATCTCGGACAGGAGGTCTACGCCGCTCTCTTTGTTCAAGACAATGTAGCGCATTTTATGCATCTGGTGGGTGGCGCTTGCGGCACTGTTTTTGGATTCGCCGCCGCACGAAAGAAGCTATAAAGAAAAGGCGGTATCGGATTCTCTAAAAAAGTCCTCAGGCAAACCGTTGCGTTTCCCTGAGGACTCTTCTTTTTGATAGAGATCAGACAACTGTCACCTGTACATTCCGTTTGCGTAGGCCTTCGCAGATTTCAGAATCTGCGCTGGCATCGGTAATCAACTCGGAAACGCTGGAGGTACTCAAAAAAGATACCGTCCCACTTTTTCCCAACTTGGAACCGTCCAGCAGCATACAGATGCGATCTGCACAATGGACCATCTCGCGCAGCGCCTCTGCGCGCTCCATATCTACACCGAAGAATCCACCCGCAACAGTAAACCCGTCCGCGCCGACAAACGCGGTGTTTACGTGGAAATCTTGCAAGCACCGCTTGACCAACGGCCCCACCATGCATTGGGAGTGCTTCTGATAACTGCCGCCCAGCAGAATGATCCGTCCATCCGGCTCCTTGCAGAGGTTCGCCGCAACATAGGCGGAGTTGGTCAGGATGGTGACATTGCGCCGAGTTTCGGCCACCTGTGCGGCAAACATGGCACAGGTGCTTCCGGTGCCGACAATGATTGTCTCGCCGTCCCGCACCCTCTGGGCTGCGGCCGCCGCGATCTTCAGCTTTGCCTCATAGTGCAGAGCCATATGATAATTCGTGTCGTCCGGGTTGGGGAGGGTCGCATAGCCGCGCCGCCGGGCCAGGATTCCCTTTTTAGACAGGGTGTTTAAATCATTGCGCACAGTCACTTCGCTGGTATTCAGCAGGCGGGCAAGCTGCCCTGTCTCAATTTCGCCGCGTTCCGCGACCAGTTCAATCATCTTTACATGGCGTTCGATCATGTCCATTCTCCAATCCGGCTATCGTTCGTTTACTTCCACAGCAAGCCCGCCCGCGTCCAGCGTATCGACTATCGCCTGCACCGCGGCGACGGACAAAGGTTCGCTGCCCAGGGTATAAGGCATGCTGAGATTGGTGTATTTGCTGATGCCAAATGTATGATAGGGGAGCAGGGTTACCTTTTTGGCACCGGACTCCCGTGCGAAGCGGAGAATATCCTGCAATTCGTCCGCCGTGTCGTTGAAAGTGGGGATAACGGGAACCCGCAAATCGGTGGCATTATGTGCCAGGTAATACTGGGCGGAAGCGAGCGACTGCCGGTTGGATACCCCTGTGAACCGGCGGTGCTTTTCGTCGTCCGTGTGCTTGACGTCCACCATCACATAGTCGAGCAAAGGGGAAAGGCGCGCGGTCAGCTCTAACGGATAGTTGCCGTTGGTCTCAATAGCGGTCTGAATTCCCTGTTCCCGGCAGGCTTCCAGGCATTGCAGAAGAAATTCACTCTGCACAGCCGGTTCCCCTCCGGAGAACGTGACCCCGCCCCCGGTGCGCTGGTAGAAATCCCGGTCCTTGCAGACCAGCTTGACAACTTCTTCCACCGTTTTATCATAGCCCACCAACATCAGCGCGTCGCTCGGACACAGGTCGATGCAGTGGCCGCAGCGCACGCATTTGGTATGGTCGGTGAGGAAGCCCGCATCGTTGTGGGAAACCGCCCCGTGCGGGCAGACCTCCTCGCACCGGCCGCATCTCGTACACAGGCTGTCTTTGCGCAAAACCTGCGGCGCCGGGAGGAGCGATTCCGGATTGTGACACCAGAGACAAACTTGGTTGCAGCCTTTGAGAAAGACAACCGTGCGGATACCGGGACCGTCGTCCAGACTAAACCGCTGGATATTGAACAAATGACCTGTCATAAAAACCTCCGATTAAGCGAATGCATCGTATTCTGTGCGGGCGATCAGGTGATCCTGCCATTTCTTTTCCAGCTCGCAGTAGAAGCAGCTAAAGCCGGCCACCTTGACCACCAAGGAGCGATAATTTTCCGGATGCTGCTGTGCGTCGAGCAGCACTTCGCGGCCGACCACATTGAACTGCACCTGGAATCCGCCCTTCTCAAAATAGACCGCGATGGCTTGGGCGATCTTTTCGATCTTCTCCGGGCTGTTCAGCGCCGAAGGATGGAAACGGATGTTTAAGATGGAGCCGTTGTCCATCAGGGCGTGGTCGATCTTGGCGAGGCTGTTGAAGACGCCGGTGATCCCCTGCAAATCCGTGCCAGGGGTGGGGGACATATTGTCGGCCAGGCTTTCGCCTGCGCGCCGTCCATCGGGCGTAGCGCCGACCACTGCACCGTCGGTCACGTTCATAACGACCGTTTGGGCCGTGCAGCCGAACTGCCCGCCGCGCAGCGGGGTAAACTGGCGCATCTTCGCCGGCAAAATGGTAAAGAGGTCGCGGCAGAGATCGTCCACCTCGTCGTCGTCGTTGCCGAATTTTGGCGCATTCAACAGGGCCTTGCGGATCGCCATTCCCTTGTCGCTGGCGAAGTTCTCGTCGATGGCCTCCATAACCTCTTTCAGGGTATATTTCTGATCTTTAAAGCACACGCGTTCCAGCGCTTCCAAGGCGTTGGCGGCATTTGGGTAGCCGTGCGCATGCACGATGGTGTCGTTGTAATTGGGTCCGCGTCCCCAGGAGATGTCCTTGCCCATCTCAATGCGGTAATCCACCACGCCGGAGAGGAACGGCGTCGGGGTCAGCGTATAGTAGCTCTCCGCGATGGCCCGTTCGATCCGCGGGATAAAGGGGAGATAGAAGTCGAGCTGTTCCTCCCAAAGAGCGATAACCTCCTTGAGATTGCGGCACTCAACAAAGGGACGGCTGGACGGGCGCAAACATTTGCCCGTATTGGGGTTGTATCCGTCGTGGAGCGCCAACTCCAACAGCTTCATTACATTGACATAGACCGGCGTAACGCCTGTGCCGTGTTTGCCGGGAATGCGCACTTCGCTGCAGCCCATACCGGCCCAATTGCGGGCGTCGCTCAGCGGGATCCCCGCACGCACCATCATATCGACCGCGACATCGTCGTTGAAGAACGCCGGCATCCCGCCGCCGTGACGCACCAACGCGCGCAAAGCTGCTTCATAGAATTCCAGCGGTGTGGTGCTGCCCATGCTGACGATCACGGTTGGAATATTCATATTGGTATTGCCGAGCGCCTCCAAGAAGATGTACGACAGCTCGTTGACCGCTGTCTTCCCATCCTGGGTTTGGCCGCCCAGCGTGATGGTCTGGAAAAGCTGGTTGCCGCCGAGGTTTTCGGTGGTGCCCCAGTCGCGCAGCTTGTTGGCCTCAAAGCATTTGAGCAGGAAGCACTCGCAGAGCTGCTGTGCAAAGGCTGCGTCAATCCGGCCGGCCTCGCGGTCGCGGTCATAATATTTCTTCAAATAGCTGTCCATGCGGCCCATGGAAATGCTGTGGCCGTTCGATTCCATCTGGATCATCAGGTGGATGAACAGGACAAACTGCAACGCCTCGTAGAAGGTATCCGGCGCCTTGCGCGGCACCTTTGCACAGATGCGGGCGATCTCCGTCAATTCCGCACGGCGTTCCGGCGTCGGCGCGGATTTCGCCTTTTCAAAGGCCAGCTTTGCTAGGCGGTCGGCATAGTCGAGCGCGCCCTGCATACAAATCACGACGCTCTCCAGGAACGCCTTCTTCTCTAAGTATTCCGGATCATCTTCGCGCAGGAGGGCGAGGTTGCGCTGTGCCTCGTCGATGACACCCTCCAGGCCGATATCGAGCAGCTTCACATAATCCGGGATGATATGGCCGTCGCCGTTCTGGTTGTGCTCGATAATCATCGTCTCGTTGACGCTCGGATGCTGCTCGCCGATCAGATACTCCCCGATGGTGTTCTTCAAATTGTAGCCCACCCGGTCGTAGTGGGTGTAGCCCTTCCATTTTTCGCACATGGACAGGATCTCATCGTGCAGCTCCGGCGGCACGATAAAGCGCTGGCGGTCGCGCTTCTCAAACGTATCAAGCTCCTCTTCGATCCAGTCCACCGCAAATTCCGGGAACAGGGCGGCTGCCAGCGGCTTGCTGGCGGTATTGCCCACAAGCAGGTCGTCGTCGCCGATATAGATGGTCATTTCCCGCAGGTAGCGCGCAAAAGCCTCCGCACGGCGGATGACCAGCGGGCGCTCCGGGTGGGAAAAGAATTCCTCTGTATAGATACGTCCGCGCTCCATGCAGATCTCCGGGGGATAGGAGCGGATGTAGTCCTTGATTCGCTGGGTCCTCGTCATATCGATTCCATCCTTTCTATACAAAATCAATCGTTTATGAATGGGCCTTGAGAAACGCTTCCAACTCTGCACGGCTGGGAGCGCCCTCCATAGGGCCTTGTTTGCGTACGCTCATCGCGCCGGCTGCACAGGCAAAACGACCGCACTCCGAAAGAGGCTTGCCTTCGATCAGAGCGGTCAGGAACGCCCCGCAGAAGGTATCACCGGCGCCGGTGGGGTCAACTTCCTCCACCTGGAAGCTGGGAACCGGGATTTTCTCGTTTCCCTGGTAGATGATGCAACCCTCGCTGCCGTTTTTCAAAACGACCAGTTTTCCCTGGTCCGCCCAGAGACGGCATCCTTCCTCGTCGGTGGCGCATCCGGTAAACAGGGCGGCCTCTGTCTTGCTGGGGAAAATGATGCTCGCCTTCTCAATGACCGGCCGGCAGAGCTCCCGCACTTCCTCCACGCTGAGGGATTCGGGGCGGATGTTGGGGTCAAAGCTGATGCGGCTGCCCTCCGGCAGCTCGTCGACAATGCGGTAGCACGTCTCCTGCAAGCTCTTGCTCACGCTCATGTTGTAGCCGGTGAGATGGAACCACTTGGTTCCCTGTAGTTTCTCCATGTCGAGATCCTCGGCGTGGGTCATCCCGGCTGCGGCGTGGCGGCTGTGGTACAGGAAATCGCGGCTGCCGTCCGAATAATAGCAGACAAACGCGCAGCCGGTGGAAGCGCCGGGAATGTCCTTGACCATGCTCACATCGACGCCGCTGGAGACCATCTGCGCCTTAAAGCACTTGCCAAAGGGGTCCGGGCCCACGCTGCCGATGACCGCTGTCTTTGCGCCCAGCTTTGCAGCGATGTTTACCGTGATCGGCGTATCGCCGCTTGCATAGGGACCGGTAAAGTCCGCTGGTTTGTCCAGCGGTTTATCCAATTCCTTGCGCATAATTTCGCACAGGATTGCACTGACTGTCACAAGATCGTATGCCATACGTTTCGCCCTTTCTCAATTAAATTTTACACGAAATAGGTCTATCTTACAACTCCTCAATAAAGGAAAAATGCAGGGAATAGGTTTTGCTTTCACCGGGTTGCAGGATGGGTGCCAAGCACCCCTCTTCACCGATTTTCTTTCCGTCCAGGGGCGCGTTGAGCGGCTCCATGCCGAGCACATATTCGCCCTTTCCCAGCATTTTCCACTGGCAGAAGTAGGGGAGGTCGGCATGGTTCCATGAGACCCGAACGCCAATGCGCCGAACCGGATTATAAACGGTATAACCGCTTTGCCCCTGCGCATCCTGCGCCAGTTCATGGAAATAGCAGCACTCCTGGTAGGGATACGCCGGCGGTTCAATTTCCCGCCAATGCTCCATTTCCTCCTCAGCGTGGGCGTCGCGCGGTTCCACGCCGAGACTGTCTAGGACAATCTTTGTGTCCTCGCAGAGGAGCGGGTAGCCGAAATTGATGTGGTAGGAGAGCAAAAACGGACGTGCCCCAAAGCCGCAGTTGGTCACGGTGTCCGTCAGGGTAAAGGCGTCCTCACCGTAGGAAAATGCGTAGGTGCGGCGCAGACGCAGGTTTTCTCCAAAGATGCGCGCTTCCCGCATAGACCCTTCTACCGTCAGACTCATGGAATCCGCCGTCCGGCTGCGTGTGACGCGGACGTCCTCGGCAGGGCAGTTTGCCTCCCTTCCATGCAGGCCGCGCGATTCTCCAGCGATCTCCGCCGGAGAGCCGATGTGCTGCAAGCCGCAGGTGGTCAGGAAACCGACGTAGAAGCCGCGCAGCCACTCCGTACCGCGGGCGTCATAGTACGCGGGTGCGGTGATGCCGCACGGCGCGATGTAGTTGAGGTTGGCGCCCTTGTAGCGCACCTGGTACAAATCCATCGCGCGGCCGGGAAGAAGGGTGCATTCCAGCGCGCCGCCGTTGTCCACCTGGATCATGCGCACGCCGTCCTGCCTGCCATCCAGCAAGCGGGCGTCGCGCACGCTCATCAGCTGGTCCGGTTCCCCGATATAAGCAAAGAGATTTTGCTCCATAATCGATCCCTCCTTATTCGCCGATCACATCGACAAAGACTGTGCGTTCCTGCGGCCCGTCAAATTCCATGAGGACGATCTCCTGCGCCGCCCCCATAATCATGCTTCCGTTTTGGATGGGGAAGATGCAGCTGTTGCCCGTCAGCAGGCTCCGCAGATGGCCGTAGGCGTTGGCGCTGGTGCGTCCATAGGTGGGCAGAAAGTGCGCATGGGAGTATTGGGCATCATCGTCCACAAGTTTATGTAAAAGGACCTTAAAGTCGTCCATGATGCATTCCAACGGCTCAGTGACCACAATGCCGCAGTTCGTGTGCGCCACTACGGTGGTGACAATCCCGCTGGTAACGCCGGATTCCTTGACATACGCCTTGACCCGCTCGCCGATATAATGGTATGAATATTCGTCGTCGGTCAGGACGCTGAATTGGTAATGTTTAACCATTTTCTTTCTCCTCCATTCCTAAGAAACGCAGGGCGTTCCCGCCCAGCACCATGGCCTTCTGCTTCGACCGCAGGTTCAAAACGTCCACAGCGCCGATCATGCGCTTTTGCTCAATGCGGGGATAGGTGCTGCCGAACATCACCTTGTCCGCCAACATGCGGTCGATCCAGTATTCGCCCATCTGGACGTTGAAGGTGGTGTGGAAGAACTGCTTGGGGGAATCGAAATAGAGCAGCGCTGTGTCCGCATAGACATTCGGATATTTGAGCAGCAGCATGGCCGTCTCCATAATATAGGGCCAACCGAAGTGGCCAAGGCAAATGCGCAAATCCGGGTAGCGCATGGCTACATCCTCAAACAATACCGGCCGGGAATAGGTGGACGGGCTGTCTTTGATCCAGGTCATACCGGACTGGAACAGGATGGGCTTGTTGTATTTCAGGCAGACCTGATAGACCGGGTCCATCAAATGAAAATCGTTTGGATAGAAGCGCTGCATGGCAGGGCTCAACTTGAGACCAGCGAGATGCAGCTCTGTGAAGGCCTTTTCCAAAACCTCGACGGCGTCGGGGCGCTGCGGGTCTACGCTGGCAAAGCCGATCAAACGCTCCGGCTGTAGATCCACCAGGGTGCGAATTTCTTCGTTGGAGACAATGGTGTCCCCTGCGCGGGTGGTCACATCTTCAGCGCTGATAACGCACTTGTCGATTCCAGCGGCGTGGAGCTGCTTCATAAACAATTCCATGGGCCAGACATGCTGTTTGTATAGGAAGTACTGCTCGCGGCGGAATGCGACGCGTTCTGGATCTTGGCAGATTTCCTTGAGAAAGCCCGGAAAGGCATATACATCGATAACCATGTGATTTTTCTCCTTTACCAATCTGGATTGTACAGGTAAGATTTGTTGGCTCTATTATAGCTCTTTTGCGTGCGAATATCAATTAACTTTCGTACGAAATTATAACTCTGCTTTTGTAAATATCAACAGAATGGCTTTTAGAGAAATCCTATAAAATCCATCGAGGAAAATTTTGTGCATGCATCCATATTCTTTCATCTGTTTGAGACCATGCATGGGATGTGCTATGATATAGAAAATAGGAACCCTCTCTTTTTTGGTGCATTCCCTCAGAGGAAAAACGATGGAGTTTCCGCTATCCTAAAGAACAAGGAGTTGATCGGAATGGATTGGGTCAAACAGCTCAACCAAGCGTTGGCGTATATCGAGGCAAACCTGGAGGGAGAAATCCACCTGGAACGGGCGGCGCAGCTTGCCTGCTGTTCCACGTACCATTTTCAACGGATGTTCACCTATCTGGCGGGAATCCCACTCTCCGAGTATATTCGCCGCCGGCGGATGACCAAGGCGGCGTTGGACCTACAAAATGGCGCGAAAGTGCTCGACGTTGCTCTGAAATATAGCTATGATTCTCCGACAGCATTTAACCGCGCATTCCGTGGAGTACATGGGGTGGCGCCTTCCAGCGCCAAAGAGCCAGGGGTGCAGTTGTGTTCTTTCCAACCGATCAGCTTCGTCATCACGATCAAAGGAGAGATTGCATTGAATTATCGAATCGAACACAAAGAAGCGTTCCGAATTGTGGGCATCCACGCACCTATGGAAAAGGAGATTGAGAGGAACTTCCAAACGGTTCCAAAGCTTTGGGAAGAGATTGCTTCCGGGGGGATCCTCCCAAAGCTGCTTCCCCTGATGAACGGCCAACTCTCCGGTGTGCTCGGTGTCTGCGCATGCGGGGAAAAAGAGGATTGGCGGTATTGGATTGCTGTGGCAAGCGATGCGCCGTCCGGGGAGTTTGATGCGTATACCATCCCAGCGTTCACTTGGGCGATTTTCCCTGGGAGCGGTCCGATGCCCGGCGCTATCCAGGAGCTGGAAAAGCGTATCGCCACCGAATGGCTTCCGACATCGGGCTATGAATTTGCCGACGGCCCCGATGTAGAGGTCTATTTCACGCCAGATCC
>JABLTT010043391.1_pt1 | contig 11223 bp, 13 predicted proteins | sample 7160061 | NCBI WGS metagenome assembly JABLTT01 (sample SAMN14651232, study PRJNA627086) | human gut metagenome | isolation source: feces | host: Homo sapiens | reverse complement strand
GGCTGATACATCATATAATATTTGAAATCAACATATTTTACATCTTTAAAGGTTGCAGGCATGCTATATATCTCTTCATGAGAATGATGTGTAACAGGTAACCTTCCCACAGGCTCAGGAAAATCCCACATTTCAAGTCCTCCAAATGGTGGATATTTCACGTACTTGCCTTCTTCCAATGCATATGTAGGTGAAGCACAGTCTATGAGTGCCTGTTTTGGCGACCAGCCCGGATTCCATGGCCTCAGCACCCAGTCATATTCATGTTCACCAGGAAGATGCGTTGCTTTTCCAATTCTCATCCTTATGCTGTTAACTTTATCCAGTCTGTTGGCCAGCCTTCTTGCTAAAACATTTGTCCAGCCCGGAGCAAAACCACATCCAAAAAGTGCAGTAAGTCCGGCTTCTTTAAACTCTCTGTACATAGGCATATTTTCTATAGAAACACCTTCTATAAACTTATCCCAGAAAGGAGCATCAAATGCTGTATTTATGTAATTTGCTTTTGCTTTAAGAGCTCCTTCCATAACATATGGTACCATCCATGGCATTACCATATCCACAACTACATCGACACCCTCTGCTGCCCTCGCCACATCATCAGGATCTGTGGCATTGACGGTATCGGTCTTTATCTTATCACTGCCAATATTATCAGCTACTGCATTTGCAGTCTCTTCTTTCAGATCTGCTATACGTATTTCTTCAACGTTATCCTGTCTTGCCAGTATAGATGCACATGAACCGCCCTGACCTCCTGCTCCTACTATCAATATCTTCATTTTTACCTCCTCATACGAATTTACATGATAAAATTTTTCGCTTATTAATAAAGCAATATATGTGCCAATTTTCAGAAAAAACAAAAAACAGCTGATAACATTGTTTTTCACAGTATTATCAGCTGTTTTGATTAATATACAAAAGTCCTCTTCAGGTGCAGTTTTGCTACTTTAAGTTGTATATACGCAACCTCAAAATATTATGATGCATCCTGAACTACAATCTCACTGGCCTTTCTGTCCGTCTCGCGCATTATTATCTCACATATTTTAGTTACCATACTCTGATCCAGCTCTTCCGAATTAACCGTTACATTGACTCCGCTATCAGTTATTACCACAAAAGTCTCCGGAAGTCCTTTATTTTTTATCAGAGTTTCTATGGTCTTCTCCTGTTCCATATAATTGAGCAGGCGCATCTTCTCAGCTGAAGCTTCTTCTTTCTCTGCTTTTGTGGAAGCTGAACTTTCTGCATCCGTAAGCATAGAAATTATTTTATTTCTGTCCATATCCAGCGTAGCTCTCAGTTCCTGAAAATATGTATCCGTGTTTTTCACTTCAGAAACATCATCAGAAGTTACAAGCGCTGATTCATCAACTTTATTTTCAGACTTACTGTTTTCCTCCTTTACGTTCAGACTATCTACAAGCACATCTCCGTCATGAAGAGGTACATCCTCACTGACTTCTTTCTCTGAAAATACACCTCCTATAGCTGTATACACCCCGAAACATATAGCTATAGCGACAAGTCCCGCAATCTTTTTCTTGTTATTTTTTATAAAAGAAAAAATAGATTTCTTACTTTTCATTTAAGTCTTCCTCCTTATATTCATTGGCAGCTTTTTTTTCAAATACTTCCACACTGGTGGATGATATATTAAATACAGCCATTACTGCATTTATGAGATTATTTTTTACAATAGGATTTCCTGCTCCCTGAGCAGTTACTATTACACCTGTTATGTTATCATCGTCATCATGCTGAAGCATTACATCTACATCGCCGACTCCGTCTATATCCGCAAGTATACTGCAAAGCTGAGCTTCCGTACCTCCGTCTTCATCTATAATCTGTTTTCTTCCGTCCTTATTTTGCGTAAAAACATCAAAGGACAGCAGTATAACTGCGATTATCACAAGCAGCGCAATTATTTTCAGACCTTTTTCTTTAATTTCAGGATCGTTTTTAAATTTTTCCAGCAAATTACTCTCCTCCTATACAATATATATTTATTAAATCTGTTCTTATTCCCCCAGAAGATAAATAATGGGATATAGTATAGTAGCCATTATTACCAAAGAAAAAATAAATTTGATATATTTCCCCATAGATGTGTCCGGCAAAAGAATCTCTATAAATGAAAGAGCCAGTATTATGATAAACAGATTGCTTACCCATTGCTTTATGACGTCCAAGTTCCGCCTCCTCCCATACCCATTATTATAGTTATGAAAATGAGAAACATAAAAGCTCCCGTAGCCAAAACCACCGTCATAGTTATGGCCGCACTGCCTATTTCGCTCAGGCTGTCGGAAATATTCTTTGTCGCTATAGGTTCAGCTGCTATAGCTATTATCTTATATATAAACGCTATAGAAAGTATCTTGATAACCGGCAATATTAAAAGAGAAATTATTATTATTATCCCTATCAGTCCCACAGAATTTTTTATCAGTCCTATACAACTTATCACCATATCCAGAGAATCAGCAGCAAAGCCTCCCACAATTGGAACAAAATTATCTATGGAAAATCTGGCGGTGTTTATTAGAATACCATCGGCAGATTTAGTGACAATCCCTTGTATTGCTGTTATCCCTGTGAATATAGTTATCAAAAGGCCAGTCAGAAAAATTGCTCCTTTTCTTATAAAACCTGACAGCTTCTTAACATAATCCTTCTCTGTAATACTGTTTATCATGACAAATACTGCCGATAAGAATACAAGAGGAAGAATAATATGCTGCATGATAAAATTAAATCCTGTCACCGACCCTATCATTACCGGATCCATGATACTCCCTGATGAGATGCCTCCCATAGATATCAGCAGCGGAATCATTATCGGAAGCAGTATTTCCATAGACGAAGTCATAGTGTTCATGGCATCCTGACAATATTCATATGTTTGATAAAAATTACCTATACATAACGCGATTATTACCACACTGCATATCATTGTACTCAACGAAGATACAGTCTTGCTTCCAAATGTATTTGAAAAATTTGTCAAAAGTCCTACAACAATACATATTGCCAGTATTTCACATCCTAAAAAAACAGAAGCTTTCACTTCAAGCAGAAACAGATTTATAAGATTATCGATGATCTTATCTGAATCAAAAATAGCATCTCCGTTTATAAGATTATTTATTATCTGGCTTACTGTCATATCTTCAAATATCCCACCCTGCTTGGATGCCTCTGACATGATACTTTCAAGTCCCGATAAATCCATGGAATTCAGTTGTTCTTCTATGATAGTTTCATAATCCATATTTTATCACTCTCCCTAATTCAGCAATGATCCTATAAGCTCAAGTATTGCAGTCAGAATAGGCATAGCCAGATAAAATATGATCACCTTTCCCGCAAGCTCTACTTTTGATCCTATGGTGGTTTCTCCGGCATCCTTGCACAGCTGTGCAGTAAAATCTGTTATATACGCTACTGCCAAAACCTTAAGTATTACGGGAAAAAACGTCCTGCCATAAGTAACATTGTCATATATTCCTTCAAGAAAATGAAAAATATATGTAAGCTTATCTATGATAGATACAAAAAGAATTATTACAGTGGCGAGAATTATATAAATAGATATTTCCTTATTTACGCTCTTCATCAGAGAGGCCAGTATGACTCCTGTCAATGCCAAAGTTACGATTTTAAGAATCTCCATAAGTTCTCCCTAAAACTGAAGGAATGTTTTCACCGTATCAAAAAATTCACTTATCATCTGTATCACAAGCATAAGCACGACAATGACACCTGCAAGAGTTGTCAGCATAGCTTGTTCTTCTCTTCCGGCTTTTATAAGCACCTGATTAAGAACTGCTATGGCTATGCCTATAGCCGCTATTTTAAAAATGATGTCTATATCCATATTCGGTAAACTCCCAACTCAAATCAACATTACTGCTATAACTACGCCTGCCGCTACACCTAAGCCCCTGTACATACGGCTCTCTTTCTTTTCCTGCTGTCTGGCTTCAGTAAGGCTTGTTTCCATTCTGATTACAGCAGGCTCCATTATATTCTTCTGTCCTCTGATGTCGCTTTTTCCCAGACCTATGGAGATATCTTGTAATATTTTGATATCATTTTCTTTCAAAGGACAGTTTTTCATATTATCCTCCAGCGCTTTTTGCCATGAATCCTTCAGTGTATTTTGCTTCTGCATTGATAAACTACAGCTTCTGAGCACTTGTGAAAACCAACAGGATTTCATTTCGGACACTTTTTTGAAAGTCTTGGCAAGAGAATCTTTTTTATAAACAATTTCCATATTGAGTAGCCTTATGAGTTCAAGTGTATTTTCAAGTTCTATTGTTCTTGCTTTATAAGACGAGGCTTTTATAAATCCAAGGCAGGAACAGCTTATAAATATGAGGATACATCCCATTAATCTGAACATTTTACGCACCCTTTCCCAGATTCGACAGTTTCATGATCCTTTTTACTGTTCCTGTAGTCGGCGTTGCTGATAAAAATATTAACGTTTCAAAGACATGATTTCTTATCAGTTTTCCTATAGCTGAATTTTCAACGTCCTCATAACTACTGCCATGTATAGTGGTAATGGTCTTAACGCCAGCACACAATGCTGCTTCTATAGCGCTCACATCTTCGCTCTTTCCTATTTCATCGGTTATAATAACATCAGGAGACATTGAACGTATCAGCATCAATATCCCCTCTGCTTTAGGGCATCCATCCAGTATATCAGTCCTTTTTCCCAAGTCATAACTTGTCTCCCCGTTATAACTTCCTGCTATTTCAGAACGTTCATCACATATCCCCACTCTGTAGCCCTTATAACTCAGGCTTCTGGCTAAATCCCGCAGTATTGTTGTTTTTCCGCACTTAGGCGGTGATATTATCAAAGTATTTTTTATGAGATTTTTTTTATCATCACATACTGAACTTATGACATTTCTTGATGCACCTATTATCTGGCTGCTCCTCCTTATATTAAGCGATGAAATCTCTTTTATCAGATGTACTTTTCCATCCCTTAAGGTTACTCTCCCGCATATACCCACACGATGACCACCCTCTATAGTTATATAACCTTTAGAAAGCTCATCCTCATAAGCGTAATAAGAATAATCTAGTAACCTGTTCAATGTTTCATCAAGAACATCAGGCGTTACGGCTTTGCCGTCATGAAGACTTATCTCTCTTCCTTCACTTATGATAAGCGTATCTTGAAATGTTTTTAATCTTATTTCCTCAAAACGATCGACTATACTTTCCGGAAGAGTTTCTATCCTCTCGTTCACCGAAGACGGAAGCTTCCTCAATATTTTTTCTGTGTTTTTGTCCATCATCCCACCCCTTTTCTTTCGTTGTCTCTTACATTACAAGATATTCCTTGTCCCAGAAAATATGACTGATAAAAAACATCAGATCTAAAATTAAACAATAGAGTTTTTTCTAAAAAAAAACTGTGTACACAAGGAGAGCATTTCTCAATGTGTACACAGTTTTAAAAATAAAAACCATATCATTCAAATATTCCGCTTATCAAAATAACAGCAATTCCTGCTACAGCACCCGCTGCTGACAACCATTTATTTTCTGTATGAATTAAATGCGCAAGCAACTCAAAAATGACTATATATATGATCATTCCCAAAGTAAGGGATATGAGTATTCCCACAATAAAGTCATTTATAAAGAGCCAAAGCAATTTCATCATTATACCTCCGACAAAGGTAGACAGGGAAGCCGCAAGAAGAAACGCTGTTTTCCTGCTTCTTTTTTCTCGTGCCAGTGTGGAATAAATAACCATTCCCATAGGGATATTATGCAAACCTACACCTATACCGATAAGAAATCCTACACTTGCTGATTCTGCTGACATACTGTAAACAGCCATACCTTCTATGATATTATGAAGTATTATAGCTATTGATGAAATTATGCCTATGTGGATAACATTTCCTGTTGTGTATTTTCCCCCGGATCCATGTTCATGATCAGGTATAAAGTTATCCAAAACTTTAAGAACTGCTATTCCCAATGCTATACATACAATCAATATGATAATATGGGTTTTGCCCAATTTTTCCAAAGCTTCCGGAAACAGCTCCAAAACTGCCAAAGCCGACATAGTTCCTAAAGCAATAGAAATAGAGAGATGTTCTATAAGCTTTTTATTTTTTGCTGATCTCGCAATCAAGGCTCCTGCCATAATAAATATTCCCAGAAAAAATGTTATTAGCAATGACATTATAAAACCTCTTTCTCTGTTTTTCATAATTATAAGAAGCGACGACATAATGAGTCATCGCTTCCGCTTAGATTATAATTCTTATTGATGATTTACATTGCCGACAGTATCTTTGATCTTTTCACGCTTATCGCGTTTTTCATTTTTATCCTGTTTTTCCTGATCAGCTGCTGATTCACTTTCGTCAGTTACAGGAAGTATCTTCATGGTGATCTGCTCTATTCTTCTTTCCTTTATAGAGTCTATCTTAAATTTGTAATTCCCAAATTCAACTTCTTTTCCTACATCACTTTCATCAGGTATCTCACCAAGAATATCTATAATGAGCCCGCCTATAGTTTCACTATTGTCAGATTCAAGATCGGTATTCAGCTCATCGTTTATATCATCAAGATCCATACTTCCCTCCATTACATAAGTATCGTCTGACACTTTCTGTATATCGGGTTCTTCTTCATCATATTCATCATCTATATCTCCCATGACTTCTTCTATTATATCTTCCATGGTTACTATGCCCGAGAAACCGCCATATTCATCTATCAATACAGCAATATGCTGTTTCGTAGACTGAAGCTCAAAGAACAAAGCATCTATATTCTTAGTCTCAGGAACAAAGTACGGTTTCCTTAAAATAGATCTGAAATCTACGTTGTCAAACCCTTCCTGTCTTGCTTTTATAAGATAATCCTTTATATACAATATACCTATAATATTATCACTGTCGTCTTCGTAAACAGGTATACGTGAATATCTAAGCTCCATCAGCTCATCTATATATTCCTCTGTAGGAGCATTTATATCTATCGAAAACACTTCTGTTCTCGGTGTCATTACTTCATAGGCAAGCATATCATCAAAGGCGAATATGCTCGTAATCATTTTCTTGCCTACTTCTTTAAGTTCACCTTTCTCCTGTCCTGTCTCCAGCATAGAAACAACATCAGCTTCAGAGTACTCTTCACCGGCCACATCAGTTTTCTGTCTGAATATCTTCAGAACAATAGTAACCGATATAGACAGAAGCCATACAAAAGGTTTGAAAACAGCGGATATGATCTGTATAGGTTTCACTACAGCCATAGCCACCTTATCAGCATGAAGCATTGCTATTCTCTTAGGGAAAAGCTCTCCGAATACAAGTGTAAAAAACGACAGGATCAGTGTTATAACAAATACAGCTATACCCTCTCCGTAAGGGATTCCCCAACCTTCAAGTGTTCTGCCCATTCCTTCGGAAAAGCTGGTGGCAGCTTTCGCACTGGAAAAGAACCCGGCTAAAGTTATTATTACCTGTATCGCTGAAAGAAATTTATTAGGATCATCAATCAGTTTTGATAATGCCTCCGCTTTTTTGTTTCCTTCATTCGCAAGTGTCCGTATTCTGTTTTTGTTTACGGAGACGATGGCGATCTCTGCCGCAGCAAAATAAGCATTTACCGCTACCAATACGACTAATACAATAATTTGTCCCCACATGGGTCCAGCATCAGATGACATTTTTTTCTCCTTTCTCATCCAATAAAATCAATCTTAAACCTATATAAATAACTATATGTATAAAGGGAAATTATTTCCTCTTTCTCAATATAAAATTTTCTGCCACAGGCTGTCTCATTTTTATTCTGACTATCTGCTGAGGATGCGGTGCCGACTCTATAGATTCACCGTCCTCATTCTGAAGAACGTCAAGTACTTGTGAAAAATAAGGTTTTCCGGGTCCAAATATCTCTATTTCATCTCCCAGAATCATTTTATTCCTCTGCTCAACCACTGCTATCTTCGTTTCAGGATCATAACTTCTGACCATTCCGATAAAGCTATAGTCTCTTGTATAATCACTTGTCTGATAATTTTGATCTTTATCTGTAGGCTTATTGAAATAAAATCCTGTTGTAAATTCTCTGTGACTTGCTTTCTTAAGCTCTTCCATCCATTCAGGATTATATACAAATCCATCAGGATTATCATAGTAAGTATCAATCGCTCTTCTGTAAGCGCTTACCACTGTCGCAACATAAAATACGCTTTTCATTCTGCCTTCTATCTTTACTGAAGATATCCCGGCATCCGCAAGCTGCGGAATATATTCAAGCATACAGAGATCCTTGGAATTCATAATATATGTTCCACGAGAATCTTCCTCTACAGGATAGTATTCTCCCGGCCTTTGCTCTTCCACTAGTTTATACTTCCATCTGCATGGATGAGCACATTGTCCTCTGTTGGCATCTCTGTTTATCATAAAATTACTGAGAAGACAGCGCCCTGAATAAGAAATGCACATAGCTCCGTGTACAAACGCCTCCAGCTCCATATCATCAGGTATATTCGACTTTATGTCCTTTATTTCTTCAAAGGTTAACTCTCTCGCCAAAACAAGGCGTCTTACTCCTTGTCTATACCAGAAATTAGCTGTAGCATAATTTGTCATGTTAGCCTGTGTTGAAAGATGAAGTTCAGCTTCGGGTATTACATCCTTTATTATACTGATAATACCCGGATCAGATACGATAAAAGCATCTATAGGAATTTTTTTTATTTTTTTCAAATATTGCGTGAGTGGCTCTATATCTTCATTATGAGCAAAGATATTAAAAGCCATATGACATTTTACACCTTTGTCATGCGCATATTTTACGCCCTCTATAATCTCACTCTCAGAGAAATTCCCTGCTCCGGCACGAAGGCTGAACATCTCTCCGCCGAAATACACGGCGTCAGCTCCATAATCCACAGCTATTTTCAGTTTTTCCAAATCTCCCGCAGGAGCTAAAAGTTCCAGTTTTCTCATAGTTTTATGATTCTTTCTAAAGAATATACAAATCCTTATCTATAACACTTACGGAAACTCCGTCTCCTACAGGAAGGACACAGGTATCCGCATATTCCAAATGAGTTATATACTTTATAAATTCACGCATTTTCCGTATACTGGTCTTGTATCTTCTTCCCGGATCATATTCATCTGATACAGTCATACCTTTCATCAATACATTATCACATATGACAAGAGCATCCTGACTGCACAGTGGAAGAGCCAAATCCCAGAATTCCCGATAATGACTTTTAGCCGCATCAATAAAAACTACATCAAAAGTTTCCTTCTCAGCAGCCATCTGCAAAAGCACATCACGGGCATCTCCGAATCGCACCTGTACTTTATCAGAAAACCCTAATTCTGATATATTACTCTTAGCTGCATCATACGCTTCTTTATCAGATTCTACGGTTATCACTTTACAGCCGCAGCTGTCTGCAAAACAACATGCTGAATATCCGACGGCGGATCCGATTTCAAGTACATGAGAGGCCTTCTTGATCCTCAGTATATTGAGTAAAAGTCCTTCCGTATCCTTCAAAATCACAGGAACATGCCTCTCCTCAGCAAAAGCTCTCAGCTCCCTGAGCCTCGGATTGTCATTTTTATAAAGTGTCTCTATATATGAAGTCACTATATCATTTGTTATATTCATATCAATACCATTTGTTTTCTTTTACGACTTTGTCATGTTCCTCATTTGTTTTTGAATAAATAATAGTTCCATCCTGGGTTGCAAAGAAAAACAGATAATCTGATTTTTCATAATCAAGAACACTGTCCATAGCATCACCGTTTACCGCACATATCGGACCAACCGGAAGACCTGCATATTTTCGAGTATTGTATTTTGAATCTATATTAAGCTCTGATTGAGTCAATTCCAATGACGTTTTCCCGTTGGCATAGCAGACTGTTACATCACTTCCCAAATTCATTCCCTTATTCATGCGGTTTATAAACACACCTGCCACTTTCGGCATTTCTTCCTTAACATTGCTGGCCTCTCTTTCAACGACAGACGATAAGGCAAGAACTTCATGTACCGTAAATCCACTTGACTCTATCTGACTTTTTCTAGAAGATAAAGCTGAATCCATCATATCAAGCATAATTTCCGTCACTGATTCCATTGTAGGATTTTCTTCTGTTATAAAATACGTCTCGGGATATAAATATCCTTCAAGTGGATACATTATATCATCACTCAGTATAGAATCTGTGAGGAACCAATATTTATCTATCAATTCTTTTAGATAATTCTTATCCGCCCACTTAGCGATCAGCTCTTCTGAAGAAAAAGGCATCTCCTCGGCTATAGCTGCTGCTACTTCAGGAATGGTAAGACCTTCTCTGACTATTATTTTGTCTTTTGAAATATATTCAAAATCACCTGTATTTATAGCATCCATCATTTCAGGTAAAGTCATGGATTTATTAAACAAATAACTGTTTGCCTGCAATGTATCATAGCCGCCTATTCTGGCATGTATTTTCGCAAAAGTTTTGTTTTTTACAAGGCCACTTTCATCAAGTATCTCTACTATAGATGAAGCCCCGCTTCCGGATGGTATATTTACTGTTACAGTCTCCTTATTTTCCGAATCTACAGCGCCTATTCCTGTAAGGTAAGCTATCGAGCCTCCTGTTATAAGAACTACTGCTATAGCTAAAATTATCAATATCCACTTTATCTTACTGCCTTTAGGTTTCGACATTTGATACCTCATTTCCGGATCTTGTCCGTATTTATTGTTATGTAGGAAATATCGTTTTTATTGGTTTACAAAAAGGGACGTATATGCGCCCCTTTTTCATATAACATGATTTATTTTGATCTTCCCAGATATTCTCCTGATCTCGTATCAATCTGAATCACTTCACCCTCTTCAATGAAGATAGGTACCTGGATCACCGCGCCGGTCTCTACAGTTGCTGCTTTAGTCACATTAGTGGCCGTATCTCCTTTAACTCCCGGTTCTGTTTCAATTACTTTCAAATCCACAAAGTTAGGAGCTTCCACTAAGAATGCATTTCCTTTATAAAACTTGATAGTGGCCTCATCATTTTCTCTCAGATATTTCATGGCATCTTCAACCTGATCATAAGTAAGAGGGATCTGATCATAAGTCTCTTGATCCATGAAATAATAAAGCTCTCC